>Ga0115548_1001374_pt1 | contig 13293 bp, 9 predicted proteins | sample COGITO_mtgs_1004_4_FD_87187 | JGI IMG/M metagenome (GOLD analysis project Ga0115548, IMG submission 87187) | Pelagic marine microbial communities from North Sea - COGITO_mtgs_100423 | ecosystem: Environmental > Aquatic > Marine > Epipelagic | place: Germany:Helgoland, sampling site Kabeltonne...
GAGTAAGGATTCGGTGATTTATCTGAGCATGCAGCGAGTAGGGCGGCTATCGATACAAGTAGTATATGCCGGACTATTTTTTTCCTGGATAACATGATTTTTGCCTAAATATTTTCTGGGTAGATTAAGGTGTTGCTTAGTAATAATTATAAATAGGTTTTGAAAAGCTAAAACAGCTGAGGTTAAATTTTATATTCGAGAACTGCGATTAAAAATAGCAGCTTTTTTGGCGTTAGCTCAATAGCAATACATCTAAATCCTTTTTTGGTTTAAATTATCCAATCAAAAAAACCGAATCAGTTAAGGTTTTTTTTAGCTATTAAGCTAAGAGTTTGATCTTAATAAAAGAAAATGTCCAGTATATTGTTTTAATTAGCTAGTCGTTATGGTGTTTGTTTAAAGAGGAATAACTGCTAAATATAAAAATCGAAATTAGCCATTTTTTATATTAAGACTGTATTGATTAAAAGAGCAATTAAGTTGAGTGGGTTTATAAGACTATTAAGGCAACTGTTTGTTCATCGCCTAAGGCTCGACATAAGACGAGTTAGAAAAGGAGTTTTTAAGAGGAGATTAAGGATGCTAGCTAGCCGGTGAAAGGGTTGTTTAGAGATCGGTTTAACGAAGTCACAAATTACCAGCATAAAACGCGTTATCAATGATGCGGACGTCGCCTTAATCTGCGACAATTTGCGGCTGAAATACATGCCGTTCAATATTCGGCGTAGGGGGCACAATGAAAATGATAAATAATCGCCTCGTGTATAGTGAATAACCAGTAAGTGAAATGAGATTACGCGGCCTATGACCGACACACCGACAGATTTGCCAGATTCCGCCGACGATTTCGGCGTTGAGCAACAATCAATAAAAGACTATGCCGAAAAGGCTTATCTTGATTACTCCATGTATGTCGTCTCGAATCGTGCCTTGCCGCATATCGGTGATGGACTGAAGCCAGTTCAGCGTCGTATTGTCTATGCGATGTCAGAACTCGGTCTAAAGGCATCAGCCAAATACAAAAAGTCGGCACGAACCGTTGGCGACGTTATCGGTAAGTTCCATCCCCATGGTGATAGCTCTGTATATGAAGCTATGGTGTTGATGGCCCAGCCGTTTAGTTATCGCTATCCGTTAATTGATGGGCAGGGTAACTGGGGTTCGGCAGATGACCCTAAATCCTTCGCAGCCATGCGTTATACAGAATCGAAGCTAACACCCTATGCCGATGTGCTTATGGCTGAGGCATCACAGGGAACTGTTGATTGGCAGGCGAACTTTGATGGCACCTTGTTTGAGCCGGTGTTGTTACCAGCAAGAGCGCCGAATATATTGCTTAATGGCACCACCGGTATTGCAGTGGGTATGGCTACGGACATACCGCCACATAATCTCACCGAAGTCGTTTCTGCCTGTATTCATATGTTAGAGAAGCCAAAGGCAACTATTGGCGATCTGTTTGAGTTTGTAAAAGGTCCAGACTTCCCTACTGATGCTGAAATTGTGACGCCACCTGAAGCCATTCGTGAAATGTATGAGATTGGTAAGGGCAGCTTGAAGATGCGAGCTGTCTACGATACTGAGCAGGGTGATATTGTTGTTACCGCTTTGCCGCATCAAGTATCCGGCGCAAAAGTGTTAGAGCAAATAGCTGCGCAGATGCAGGCCAAAAAATTACCGATGGTTGTTGATTTACGTGATGAATCCGATCATGAAAATCCTACGCGTCTTATTATTGTTCCTAAATCGAATCGTGTTGACGTCGATACCTTAATGTCACATTTGTTTGCCTCTACCGATCTTGAGCGCAACTACCGTGTCAATATGAATATGATTGGCACCGATGGACGTCCACAGGTTAAGAATTTAGTGGGCATTATAAAAGAGTGGTTGTCGTATCGAAGAGATACTATTGGCAAGCGCTTGAATTACCGTTTAGAAAAAATTCTTAATCGTTTGCATTTGTTAGATGGCTTGCTAATTGCTTTTCTTAATTTAGATGAAGTAATTCATCTAATTCGAACTGAAGAGCATCCGAAAAAAGTATTGATGAAAAAGTACGAATTGAGCGAAGCTCAAGCGGACTATATTCTTGATACGCGTTTACGTCAGCTAGCACGCCTTGAAGAAATGAAAATTAAAGGTGAGCAAGAAGAGCTCGCTCGCGAACGTGATGATATTGAAAAAATCTTGGGCTCGGATGCCCGCATGAAAACGTTAATGAAAAAAGAGCTGTTAGCGGTGATTGAAGAATATGGTGATGATCGTCGATCGCCTATTGTTAATCGCGAAGCGTCGCTTGCATATACAGAAGATGATATTACAACGGTTGATCCTATTACGGTTGTGTTATCGGCTAAGGGTTGGATTCGTGCAGCTAAGGGGCATGATATTGATCCTGAATCCCTGAGTTATAAATCAGGTGATAATTATAAACTGGCAGCAAAAGGAAAAAGCAATCAGTCGGCTGTATTGTTAGATTCCACGGGTCGAAGTTATTCCGTGCCGGCAAGAACGTTGCCGTCAGCGCGAGGTCAAGGCGAGCCATTAACAGGCAGTATTAGTCCGCCATCGGGTGCGACCTTTGAAGGTCTAATGATGGGATCTGGTGATGATCTTTATTTGTTAACCACTGATGCCGGTTATGGTTTTGTTGCGCGCTTAAGTGATATGCATGCCAATAAAAAGGCGGGTAAGAATTTAATTACCATTCCAAAAGGTGGCCAAGTAATGGCGCCTGCTAAAGTGGATGACGCTGAAGATGGCTTGCTCATATCGGTCAGTAATGACGGCCGTATGTTGATTTTCCCTATTAGTGACTTGCCGGTTATGGCGCGCGGTAAGGGGAATAAGATTATGAATATTCCTAGCGCAAAGTTAGCCTCTCGCGAAGAATTTATGTTGACAGCGGTAGTGATGAAGAAAGCCGATGCGTTAATTATTCACGCCGGTAAGCGCCATTTAAAAATGAAGCTCTCTGATTTAGAGCATTACTTTGGTGAGCGTGCGCGTCGGGGTAACAAATTGCCGCGCGGCTTCCAAAAGGTTGATGCAGTGGTTGTCGAAGTAAAAGAGTAGCTTTTTTTCTATACGTAGTAAAAGCCATTCAATAATTAATAAATGCGGCAAGTGATATTGCCAAAAGCGAAACAATAGGTTGATGATGTGAGTGATGTAACACTAATAAAGATTACTGGACCTGACCAGCCAGGTATTACCTTATCAGTCACCACCTTATTGGCTGAGTATGCCATTCATGTTTTGGATATTGGGCAGGCGGTTATTCATAATAATCTTGCGCTGGGTTTGCTGGTAGAAATTCCTCAACAGGTTGATCAAAATATTCTTTTTAGTCGCGTCAGTGAGAAGTTAGAAACGCTGGGCATGTCGATTGAATTAAGCGCCGTAGATGCAGATGCCTACGATGCTTGGACAAAAGAGCAGGGTAAGCCTCGTCATATCGTGACCTTATTAGTTCGTAAAGTGAAGGCTGAACATATTAGTGCGGTAACTGAATTGGTTACACAGTATGGTTTGAACATTGATAAAATTACGCGCCTTTCTGGTCGTGTACCGTTAGAAAAAGAAACCGAGCAATCAAAAGCCTGTGTTGAGTTTTCATTACGCGGTGACGTAGATGATGCACAAATAGTGAGACGGTCATTATTAGAATTGGCTACAACGCTGAATATTGATATTGCTTATCAAGAAGATGATATGTTCCGCCGTAATCGTCGCTTAGTTGTATTCGATATGGATTCAACGCTAATCGAAGCAGAAGTGATTGACGAGTTAGCGAAAGTGGCGGGCGTTGGTGATCAAGTGTCAGCTATCACTGAATCTGCTATGCGTGGCGAAATTGATTTTAATGAAAGCTTTGAGCGACGAGTTGCTTTATTGAAAGGCTTAGATGAGGCTGCTTTAGAATTAGTTGCTGGGCAGTTAAAGATGACTGAAGGCGCAGAAACGTTAATGGTGACATTGAAACGTTTGGGCTACAAAACGGCGATTTTATCGGGCGGTTTTAAATACTTTGGTAATAAGCTGCGTGACAAGTTGGGCTTTGATTATGTTTACGCTAATGATTTGGATATTGAAGACGGTATCGTCACCGGTAAAGTGACGGGTCAAATTGTTGATGGTAATCGTAAAGCTGAATTACTTAAAGATATTGCGCGCCGTGAAAATATCGCCCTTGAGCAAGTGATTGCTGTAGGTGACGGTGCTAACGATTTACCTATGCTAAGCATTGCCGGTTTAGGTATTGCGTTTCGTGCTAAGCCATTAGTGAAAGCATCGGCGCGGCAGTCTATTTCAAACTTAGGCTTAGACAGTATCTTATATTTACTGGGCATAACCGATAGAGAGCGTTTGGCGGCAAAAGATTAATTTGGAGTGTTGATGATAATGACAAGCATCAACACGCCAGTTTAGCCGATATCAGAAAAGTCATAGTCCATATTTTCTTGTGGTGCTTGTAGATAATTTCCTTGAACATAGCTTATACCGGTTTGCCATAGCTGGGCTAAATCACCCGCGCTATTAACGCCATCAGCAATACAGATAGTGTTATTTTCCTTAGCAAATGCAATCATATTTTTAATTAATTCTGGCTCCGCTTCTTCTCCAGTCATTTTTTCTGTAAGCCATGCAGCTAGTTTAAGTGTATCTGGTACTAACTTCTGAATTAGATCAATGTAATCTGCATTAGCATCCGTTATGCAGACTGGGTGCCCAGCGTCTTTTAATTGTTTTATTAGCAAAAGCGTATTTTTTTCATAATCGGTAGCATCAGCTGCGGCTATAGAGAAACTTAATGATGCGCTGTTAATGTTGTTGCTGTTAATGCATGCAGTAAGCCATGAACAAAAGGTGTCGTCCATAATGGCACTTGCTGTTAATGGAATGTTGAGTTGTACATTCTCATTTGCTAATGGCTCTATTGCCTCTAATGTATTAATGATTTCACTGATCATCCATCGATCTAATTCAGCATTGGTTTTTTCGATACCTAGGCTGGCGAGTAAATCATCTGCAGGGTCATCAGTACCGGCATCGTTTTCGATATACAGCATGACATCATAAGCATGCTTGCTCTGATTTTGTAGCGCAATAATAGGTTGGTATTTAATGCGGAAGCGATTGAGTTCAAGTGCAGATTTTAATGCTTCAGCACCTTCGGCATTATCAATTTTCGGTGAAAAAACTTTATAGCCACTCTTGCCGTCCATTTGTTTTTCAGCAGAAGCTTTAAAAGCCTGATCTAAAGCATTTTCTATTGTAATGCCTGCTACGCCATATTTAGAAATGCCTACAGCAATGGAGGGTGTAATGCATTGCTCGCCGTCGCCAATCGTTGCTGAGTTAACTCTGTCACAAAGCTCAGTGGCTAGCGCAGTGGGTTCGTGGGCATGACTATTAGGGATAACAATAATCCAACTTTCTTTTAAGTAATCAAATACTTTCGCTTCGGTAGGAATAAAATCACGCAGCAAGCAGCCTATTTCTTTTATTAAGCGAAGATGATTATGTAATCCCAGTTTTTTCCTTTGCACAGCATTACTGGTGATAGAGGCAAAAAATAGACTTCCTTTGCCTTCTAGTTTTTGTATCATCTCTAAGTCGAAATCAGTGGGGTGGGTGCTTTCATTATCGATGACTGAGCGTAAAATAATTTGTGTGCAGGCTTCGCCTTCAAAGCTAGCCATAGCTAATAAGAGTTCTGCTTGCATCGTTTCCGAATCCGCTTTGACAACATCTAAGATGATACTGGATTCTTGTTGTTCACCTAATTGGTATTTTCTTAGTAACGGTTTTAATTTTTTATGATCATCAGTGCTCACTAAATCGATAAACGGCTGGCAATCTAAGTCATCAGGAGAGCTGAAGTTAAGCTGAGTAGTAAATGAGTTATTACTATGAACTATCATGCCATCAATAATATAGGCAACTGCATCGGCGGTTGAGTCCATGAGCAATTGACTACGCGCATTGGTTTCTGCCATAACACTTTGTGCTGCGTTAGCGGTTCGATGGTCTTCTTGTGATGTTATTTCTCTACGCGCGACATGCAGAAGCCGGTCATGTTCTTGAATGGTTAGATAGTCACAAAACCCACAACGGAATATTTGTAGCGCATTAGTTGGTGAGTAGGCATCATCGAGGTATATGGCTCGCAGTTGGGCGTTATTTTTTTTGATTGCATTGCCAATAACGGCGGGCAGATACAATTTTGAATGCCCAAAGGCAAGAAGAATATTCCACGTTTGATTACCGAGTGACTCATCTAGATCTTCAACTGACGTGATTCTATGGGCATTGACAATCCAGCCAGAGTTTTTAAAAATATTTTTAATTTTGTTGGCTTCGCTAGGTTCTTCATGGGCAATCAGTAAATGTATAATCTGATTTTCAGTGGATGGCTGAATAGCTTTAACTTCAAAATCCATTTGGATTTCATCTGAGTTTTTATCGCTTGTACTATCCACATCGCTATTGACGACGTCATCAATAGCATTATCGATATTCTTTACGGTATTGATACTTCTGGTCACAACACATTACCTTTTTGTTTATTGATGACAGTGAGTCATTGATTACATGAGCAATAACTGTCTAGTGATGAATTAACTTTTAAATAAAGTATTCACTCTTGGTTTTAATAAATAATTTTATGCTTTCCTTGCTGCTTTATTTCCTTGCGAGACATTTTTGTCAGTGTAAAGATAGCGGCAATAGCCGCCATTGGTTTCTATACAGTCACCAAGAACAATTGATTTCTTTGATTTCTCATTAATCATAATGGCAGCTGTTTTACCCGTTAAATTTAACTGGGGTAGAAGTAAGCTTGCGCTATTTTCAATGTTTTTATCAGTATCTTTCCCAATTTCTTGGCGTCCATTAGCATCGGGTGAATAAGCCGAAAAATCATTGGAGCTGTTATTGATCTGCGGATCTTCGATATAGGCGGGTAACATTAATGCAGGCATAAAATCACTGCCATGTTTACTGTGAACAACTCTAATGCCAAAGGGTTGTATTTTTTTTGTCAGTAGTTCAACGCCAATTTGTTTTTCGTGTTTAATTGATCGGCTCCAGCGAATAACGCCTACATGCCATTGCTGTTCGTCAGTATGTTTAAGGCCTATTAAATTGCCAGGTTTATAGACTCTTAACGCAACATTGTTACCGACCAATTTATAACCTCTAGGGTTGAGATCAGCTATCGATATTCGCTGCACAGGAAATTGATCTGCGCTGTTATTTTTATGGCCTCGATTATTTTGAATTTTAAATTCTATACTATTGCCATTAAATTCTGTCTTCTGCCAGTTGCTAGCGTAAATGCCATTCCAGACATCATCCCTTTTTTGCGTTTTCTTTTGGCTGTCCGTATTTTCGCCGAGGGTATACTCAGTACTAAATCGATGCGTAAAAGATTCCAAGGTTCTCTCGCCACATAAAAAATAATGAATGGCCGATAAATTTGAGCAGGTTTCTAATGCGCCGGTAGCAAGAGTACGAGTATGGGCGCGAACTTGTGGCGGGCCATAACTGTTGTTTAAATGTTTTGCCAATTCGCTAGATAAACAACTGGATGTCAGTGTTTTTTGTATTTTATTAAAGTCAAAATAAATAACGTTTGAATCGTCTTCTTCATTGTTATTCTCATTGTCTTCTTTAATAAATCGATGAGGTTGTTGGTCTTCATTATAAGTTACGCAGAAGTTTGTTTGTTTATCAGCAGATTCCGAAATACGTACGCCAACAATCGCGGTTCGCATATATTCAACAAGCACTTCAATTTGACTAGCGCTGAGTTTTTCTGGGCTTGCACAGCAAAGTGCAGCAATAGTTTTATAGCTGGCGCTAAACTTAACGGCGTTGGCTTCGGTACAACTATTCGTTAATGAATATTGGTAAATTTTATGCAGTAACTGCCAGCATCCAGGCGGTGGGCTCTCGTAAAGTTGATAAGAGGCGATAGTGGCATTACATAAAAAATCACTCGCTTTTATGAGTAGCTCATCAATATGTTGGGATGATTTACTGTTGAGCTGAGCTTGCCCAGCGACACAATAAATGTGGCCAAATAAGGTAAAGAATTCTTGTCGTTTTCGATAAATATCGACCTCTTGTTCACTATTAATTTGCTGCCTAAGCAGGCCGCTTGTAATAGTCATAATCGGTTCGCCGAGTATTTCTAATACGGCGATTAATTGACTTAGCTGACAATTAGAGGCCGTGAGCTCTTTACCGGCAACAATAAGCTGGTTGGCCATGGCACGTATATTGGTACGCGGTAATACATTCACCCACGAGCGTAAGCCCTCAATACTGGGCTCGCAAAAGCTAAACTCAGGTAGCGTATGTTTACGCTGTTTGTTTTTTCGTTTGAAAAACATCTCAATCCAAACCCATTAATAGCCAATACCCTGAGAAGACAGGGCTTACCACGCAGTGGAGGCAACTTTCCTGAGTATAGGTATTGATTGATTTATGTGCTGAATCTGGCGGAGTTTATGTTAACTAGTCGATAGTTTTTTTCAAAAATACTTAAGCTATTTGAGGATTATCGTCTTTATAAGGTGGGCAAAATCGGTGTTTTAGAGGCTTTATCTGCTTCTTCGCGAACCAGTTTTGGTACTAGGTAGCCGGGTAGGCGGCTAGTGACTTCACCCATAATCACTTTGGCTTGGGTATCGCTAATGGCAAAGTGGGCGGCACCTGAAACAGTGTCTAATAAATGTAGGTAATAAGGGAGTACGCCTATTTCGAAGAGTCGCTCACTTAATTCAACTAAGGCAGTGGCTGAATCGTTAATGCCTTTTAGTAAGACGGTTTGGTTAAGCACGGTAACACCAATAGATTTGAGCTTATCGATAGCAATTTTGACTGATTCATCGAGCTCATTGGCATGATTACTATGAATAACGACGACTTTTTTACCGGGCCATTGTTGGAGTATTTCAAGAAGCGCTGGGTCAATTCGTTGGGGCAATACGACAGGCAGGCGAGTATGAATGCGCAATGTTTTAATATGCGGAATAGCCGCGACTTTTTGGCTAAGCCAGCTGAGTTGCCCGTTACTGCTGGCTAACGGGTCACCACCGCTGTAAATGACTTCATTAATCTCAGCATGCTGTTGCAGATAATTTAGCGCCTCTGTCCACATGGCGCGGCTGGGCTGGTTATCCTCATATGGAAAGTGACGACGAAAACAATAGCGGCAATGAATAGCGCAGGCCTTAGTGACAATAAGCAGGGCGCGACTCTGGTATTTATGGATGAGCCCTGGCGTATTGTTAAAGTCGGCCTCATGCAGAGGGTCAGCGGTATAGCCCGGTGTAATATCATGCTCTTTGACTAACGGAAGCACTTGTCGAAGCAGAGGATCATTAATATCACCCTTAACCATACGATCAATAAAGGGTGCAGGGGCGCGAATAGGAAAGTCCTGAGGGTTGATGTCGGGGTCGCCATCAATACTGGCAGCAAAGTCATCGGTGGAAATATCGAGCTTTTGGAGCAGTTCAGCTAGGGTCAGTGTCGAGTCAGATAATAACTGCTGCCAACTCTTTACCTCGGCAAGGCGAATAACGGTATTTTCAGTCTGACAGCTTGGGCTTGTTCGCGTTATCATAGGGCCATTCCGGTACTTGAGTAAAATCTGTCAGCTGGTTGGCATAAGCCAGCCAATTTAAAACAAAAGCGATTAAAAGAACAGTACCAAAACTAAACGTAAACACTTGTTGAGGAACATCATGGGCAACTATTCTACCAATGAATTCAAGAATGGCTTAAAAATTATTATTGAAGGCGATCCTTGTAATATTGTCGATAATGAAGTTGTTAAGCCGGGTAAAGGTCAGGCCTTTAACCGTGTGCGTTTAAAGAATCTAAAAACCGGCCGTGCTTGGGAAAAAACCTTTAAATCTGGTGAGAGTGTAGAAGCTGCCGATGTCATGGAAACCAGTATGGAATATCTCTACTGTGATGATGAGTTCTGGTACTTTATGGATCCCGATACCTTTGATCAAGTGCCGGCTTCAGCTGCTGCTATTGAAGATGCCAAACCGTATTTAAAAGAGCAAGAAAAGTGCATTATCACTTTATGGAATGGAGCGCCATTAACGGTCACACTCCCAAATTTTGTTGAGATAGCTGTCGGCGAAACTGATCCTGGTTTAAAAGGTGATACTGCGCAAGGTGCTACTAAGCCTGCCACTTTAGTTACTGGTGCTGTGGTTCGTGTACCGTTATTTATTGATAAAGATGAAGTGCTAAAAATTGATACTCGCACAGGCGAATACGTTTCGCGCGCATGATCGAGCAAACGGGTGCCAATCCTGCTGCGCTTAATCGACAAAATACGGGTGAGCGTTTGGCGAAAAGAGCCGCCACGCTTGCCAGTATTCGTCACTACTTTACACAGCAGCAGGTCTTAGAAGTTGAAACACCGCTGTTAGGTCGGTTCCCCGTGACTGACCCTCAACTCGATAATCTTCGTGTTGAAAATCCTTTTGCAGTAACGCAAGCCGGCTCTGATTCAGGTGCTGATTCAAATTATTTATATTTAGCGACCTCTCCCGAATATTCAATGAAGCAATTGCTGTCGCTAGGCAGTGGTTCTATTTATCAAATATCAAAAGCATTTAGACAAGATGAGCCTAGCCGTTTGCATGCTATGGAATTCACCATGCTTGAGTGGTACCGCATTGATTATGATATGGATGCACTTATAGATGATGTTGCAGCATTAATTCATCGTTTAATACCTAATGCAGGCGTTGAGAAAATCAGTTATCGCGAGGCGTTTATTCGCTATGCAGATGTTGATCCGTTAACAGCTAGCGCAGATGACCTTGAGTTAATCGCCAAACAAAAAATGGATGTGAGCTTTACCGATCAAAGTAAAGATGTGTGGTTAGATTTATTACTGACGCATTGTGTTGAAGAGTATTTGGGTAAAAACGGAATGACTTTTTTGTACGATTATCCAGAGAGTCAGTCGGCACTTGCGAGATTAGCGGTGAACAGTGATGGTCAAACCATTGCAAAACGTTTTGAGCTTTATATGAACGGTATCGAATTGGCTAATGGTTATTATGAGCTCACTGATTCTGTTGAGCAGATGAGACGATTTGAGTCTGATAATCAGCAGCGCTTAAAAGCGGGCGAGCCCGCTCGTGAAATTGATACTGGTCTTGTGGCAGCGTTAGATCGTGGCTTACCGAATTGTTCGGGTGTTGCTTTAGGTATCGATCGCTTATTACTCTTGCTGTAATAAATTATCTAGCCTTCTTAATTTTTACGCACTCTCGTTATTCAATTGTCTTAATTAATCGTACCCAGTAATTCGCCAAGCTGTATTGCCGAACCATTTTTTAAGGTTTCATTCCATGTAACCGTATTTTCTGGAAACAATACAATAGCGGTTGAGCCTAATTTAAAGCGACCCATTTCCCCGCCTTTATTCAAATCAATCGTTTTTGTTAAATCAATAGCGTTAACCTTTTTAGATTGCGGCGCTACTTGACCGGCCCAAACTGTTGCAATAGCAGCAACAATCATTGCTCCAACTAATATCACAACCATGGGTCCGCAGTCGGTTTCAAATACACAAACTAATCGCTCATTGCGAGCAAATAAACCGGGCACATTATTAGCGGTTGTTTGATTAACCGAGAATAATTTTCCTGGCACATAAAGTGTTTTTTGTAAGGTGCCTGCTAATGGCATATGGACACGGTGATAATCTTTAGGAGATAAATAAATAGTCGCGAAAGCACCGTTATTAAATTGCTCTGCTAATGCAGTATCGCCACCTAATAATGCGAGAAGACTATATTTATGGCCTTTAGCTTGCAGTAGCTGGTCTTTTTCTATAATACCTATTTCACTAATAGCACCGTCTGCAGGTGAAACAATAGCATTCTCATCTTGCACAATAGGGCGGGCACCGGTTTTTAATTCACGCGTAAAAAAATCATTAAAGCTAACGTATTGCTCATGATTCTCTCTTTCAGCTTCAGCCATATTAATCGGAAAGAAGTGACTGAACAGTTGAATGATTTTTGATTTTAACCAAAGGTTTTCACAGTCAGCAAGATAGCCGATTAGGCGAGAAAGCGTATGCTGAGGTATGCAGTATTGTGAAAGAATAAATAGACGATCGCGGAATTCGGGTAGAGACATTTTTTTAGCCTTGTTATTGTCACAAAGTGTGTCGTTAATTAACTTTGTGATATTGATATAGAAAAAAGTAGTTAGCTGGCAGAGTTATCAATTGGTGTGTTTTTCAAATTACCCCATTCAGACCATGAGCCATCATAAGCTTTAATATTGAGTCCCATTATTTTTCCGACTAAATAGGTAAGGCCAGATCGATGGTGTGATTGGCAGTGCGTCACAATCGTTTTATCTGTAGTTAGATTTTTATCGGCAAGCATCGTTTGAATAGTCGCTAATGGCTTGAGCCGTAAAAAATTATTTCTATCCATTAAGTCTAACCAGTTAATATTAGCGGCGCCAGGAATGTGGCCGCCGCGAGCGGCTAATGTTTTTTCACCACTGTACTCTTGTGTCGACCTTGCATCCCAAACAATAAAGTTATCATTAGCTAATGATTCAATAATATTATCTGCAGTAACGATTAATGCTGTATCAATCTCGACTTCAATAAATGATGAGTCGTTGCTATCTACAGAATTATTTTTACTAGCGCCACTTTCTGTTTCACGGCTTTCACCAAGCCAGGCAACTAATCCACCATCGAGATAATGATAGTTATTATGGCCAATAACATCTAAGGTCCAAATTAATCGACCAGCCCATCCGCCGCCTTCATCATCATAGGCAATGACAATGCTATTGTCGTTGAGTCCTATGCGAGAAAATAAAAGAGTTAAGTCATCGGCGTCGGCTATCTTTCCTGCAGCCGGTGCAATGCCACACACTAATTCGCTAGGTTTAATATGTTGCGAGCCTGGGATATGAGCTTCACGAAAAGCTGCTTCGCTACCGACAAAGACAAATAAAATATGAGTTTTGTTAAGGTGAGTATCGAGCTGTGACGCTTGAAGAACAATGTCGGGTGAGAGCGATGAAGACATAGTGTGTTGAGGTCCTGGTTTTAAATTCGAGTGATAGATTCGAGTGATAAATTCAAGTTATAAGTTCAAGTTACATATTCAAGTTATTAATTCAGTTTGTCATACTTAGTTATAAAGCCAAGCTAAAATAAATTGTGTGAAATTAAAGTTGATCAAGTGAAGCTAAAATATGGTGATA
>Ga0115548_1001379_pt1 | contig 13229 bp, 13 predicted proteins | sample COGITO_mtgs_1004_4_FD_87187 | JGI IMG/M metagenome (GOLD analysis project Ga0115548, IMG submission 87187) | Pelagic marine microbial communities from North Sea - COGITO_mtgs_100423 | ecosystem: Environmental > Aquatic > Marine > Epipelagic | place: Germany:Helgoland, sampling site Kabeltonne...
AAATTTGTGTGTGTGACACGGCAAAATCTTTGTGCACACACCACCCTCCAAAAATCGAAGTTTTCCGCCGAAGATTCCTATCAGTACTTAGTTGTATATGTAGTATGGTTAAGTACTTATAATACGACTAATATTTGTATTTGTGTGTGTAACTCTACCACTCTATAATATTGGAAATAATTGAGGCGCGAAAACCATCCCATTTCCTTTTCAAACAGGAAAAACCGAAGCCACACGATGGTCAAATACCCCCCTCCGAAGCACCCGAGCATCTCAGAGCTGCGAGAGCGCACCAAAGAGGCCAGCGCGCGCGGTTTGGAGCCCAGAGAAGCGTTGGTGTGTGCGATGGAAGAGCTGAACCGCGCTTACAACCCGAAGACGCGGCGAGGCTCCGTGTCGCCGTGGAAGAAGCCGCCGGGTTTCGACCAAGAGTGGTGGAACGGGAGACTTCTCCGTGTGCGCCTCGGCGTCAAACCAACAAAGCGAGAGGTCGAGCGCGCGCGCGAAAAACGCGCTAGGTTCGCGGAAATGGTCTGGAGAACGGCGAGAGGGCACACCCTGTCCGTTCAGTCTCGAGGCAAGCGAGTAGATTGCGTTTCGAGCGCGCGCCCGCGTTCTATCCCGCTTATCAAACGCAAGCTTTTGTTCTCAGCTTTTCCGAGCGAGGAGGAGGCAAATTTGGAAGAGCTTTTGAGCAAAACCAGTGAAGCCGCGTCTTCGTCCCCTTCGCGGGTCGTGCTATCCGACGAGCACTTCGAAGATTGTCTGGGGTGCTTCTTTCCAGGCAAAGACGACGTGATTTGTACCCAAAGTGATAAGTGTTTGTCTGTGATTTTATCGGCAAAAAAAGTCTGAGGGGTCAAGAGCTCTTTCTTTTCTCTTGTCAGCTTTGCGGGTTGCAGGAGCGCCATCGCCGTCTGTTCCATGCGTGGTGGGAGGGAGAACGCGGAGTCTAGCATGAGAGGGCGGTCTGCTGGGTTCAGGGGAAATATACCGGGTGTGTTTGCGGGCGTAGCCATAGCGGTTTTATATTACATAAATATTTTTTTATATAGTTTTAATATTATTTTATATTTTAAAGGGCTATTTCGCCCCTGTTGATGGGAGCCGAGGGCAGGCTCATATTCTTCAACTCTTGAAACAGAATTTCGGGGTGTGCAGAAGGCGTAGTCTGCCCCAGCTTCACGATGCCCGTCTCGCGCAGCGCGGCTTCGACAAGCTCGCTGCAGTACCATTTTTTATGCCCGAATTGCAAAAACGATGTTGGCTGAAACAGGTTTGGCATGGGAGCAAACGGCACGCACGATAGTTTTCTTCGCAAAGGCTCCGTGAAAAAACCCGCCTTGTTGAAGGGCTCGTTTTGATGGTCTTTCATCCATTGTAAACAGGCCCTGGCTTGCGCACGGGTGCATTTCAGTTTTCGAAACTCCCAGTTCGACCTGGAGAACGACTTGTTCTCGTTCACGTGCACATTGGCGTCGTAAAGTATGGAACAAGCGGTGCCGCGCAGAGAATTGCTCTGTTCCTCGCGCTCTTCTTTGTGTACGTATCTTTCGTCAAACCGAGACTCTCTCTGGGGTTTAGAAGCTCCGCAAATCTCCACGTCTTTGTAGACCCTGTGGCCAAGCCTCAGAGACTTTACGGGGACCTCGGTGGGGACGAACAGGAGCTCGACGTGCACTTTGGGGGGCAAACCCGAGACGGTGGGTGGGCTTGTCCACGCGGCGCCTCTGTTCAAATAGTGATCCTCAAGAAGCTGGGAGCTGGCACCAAGGAAGCAGCAGTATACGTCCATCGGGCATTTCGTTGCACTTACAGACGTTTCTTTATATTTATACTTTTTGAGAATTACCCCGCGACATGATATCGCTCGGGTACATTGGTGCGTCCGCGTCCAAGTGGATTTTCACAGGGGCAAACTTCTTCGTTTCGAAGACGTGCGCCTTGGCGGACGCCACGGGGATCGCTACGGAGAATTCCACGGACGCGGGCTTGGGCGCAAACTTCATTCTCAATTTCTTGGGCGCAAACCGCGACACGAGGGACGCGCATTTCTTAAACATTGCCCTGGCATAGTGTTCCTTGTGCTGCTTGACGTGGTCGAGCGTCCACGCCGTGGCCACCGCCGTGGCCACCGGAATGGCTTGCGCCACCGGCGGGCGAACCGAGCTGCCCCCCAGGCTGCTCTCGAGGGAGCTTGGCTTATGCTGCAGTATGAGCTCCCATCTTTTTCTTAAATCCGAGTTGGGTTTTCCCGCTTTCTTGTAAAACGCAAGAACTTCTTCGACAAAAATTTTGTTGAAAAATTCACTCTCTTCGATCTTTGTATCAAAATGATGAATCAACTGGTCCACAATTTTTAAGCGCTGTTCGTCCGATTTGAAGTATTTGTCCTTCAACTTCATAGCCGCCCACAGACTTTCCACGCCGTTTTCCGCGTCCTCGTAAATGATATCGTAAATGATATTTTCTGCCTCGTTGTTCTCTTGCGTTGCGTTGTTGTACGATTCGTCGAAGTCAGACCCGCCCGAGCTCTCCTCTTCCTTCTTCTTCTTCTCTTCAATTTTTTGTTCGATTCTTTGTAACAAGTCTTTGACTTTTTCTTCGTGCGCAAATTCCTGCAGGTCGGTTATTACGTCTCCCCTGATTTTCTCCAACGTCTCGATGTCGTTGGTGTCGTCGAAAAGTAGATCGAGTTCGTCGTATCTTGCAACCGACGACGTCATCGTTTCCTCCTTCTCTGGCGTGTACTCGTGCCATGCCGGGGTTTTCTTGGCGTTTGCGATGATTTCGGACGCCGAGGGCCCCGCCTGTATATTTTCCAGCGACGCGCCTGCGGAGGCAACGACAGCCTGTCTTGACGCAATAGCCTTGTTGGTCTTAGCGATGTCTTGCTCTAGCTCTCGAGTGTTGTCCACTATTTCATCCTCCTCGGACTCTTCGGGCTCTGAATCGTCTTCCTCGGACGATGGTCCACGCTTGTATGCTTCTTTGTATGCGGCTCGTCTTTCCACAAATTCTTTTGCTGTCAGGGGAATCTTTACGGCTTTCTGAGTGGCCCTCTTCCGCCTAGCCTCGTTGGCTTTGTCTAGATTCTCGGCAAGTTGTTCTAAATTCGCTTTCCGCAGCAGAGCGGCTGCCTCTTGGGTGGCCCTTTCTTTTTTCTTGGCTTCTCTCTTCTGAGTGAGCAACTCCTTGCGTTTTTTCTCGCGTTTGCGCTCCGCTTTTGCCTTGTTGGCTTGTGCTAGCTCGCGCTGTTTCTTTCTCTTATGTTTTTCAAGCCTGCGTTTCTCCTCCGCCTCTTTGGCGCGTAGCTCCTCGAGTTGTTTTTTCTTGGCAAGATTTTCCTCTCTTTGGTCAATGACTTCGTCCACAAACTCAGGGTCCACGACGATGATTTTTTCAAATGTGTTTTCGATTTTATTCATTTGTCTCTGCATGTGCATGAGCAGTAGCTTGATGCCGCCCGCCGACCACCCCCGCAGGAACTCAAGGGACTTGTAGTCCGGGTGGTTGTCGGCGTAGGGGTCTGCGAGCGCAACGGCGTCAGCCCATAGTTCGTGTTCGCTCAGCTTTTCGCTGATTTCGAATTCCGGGAACAGAAGATGCATGATGGGAAAAAATTTCGCGACCTCGTTGGCCATGTGTTCGTGGTTCTCCACAAAAATAGCCTCTTTCGGAATCGGATCGGTGAATTCCCTCTTCCACCGTTCGATCTCCGCCTTCCACTCCTGGCAAAACTTGCGAATGTTCTCTGTGGCTGCCATTGCGTCTCTGACGATTTTATCTTCATCGACGAACACAGCCTTTTGGGCACTTTTCTTGGCCTTCTCGATTTTCCTTTTCGCATATTCGGAGATGCCCGTGTCCACAATGCGGTTTTTGATGCGGCGGAGAGTTTCTTCAACAGCGTGCGACGGGTAAGAGTTCCACTTTCTGGTTTTTCGGAGTTTTTTGCACATTTCGTTCGCTTCTCTTTTTATCCTGCTGTTAATCTCTGTGCGCGTTTTCTGAGGAGAATTAATGTTGAAAACTACGTCCCATCCGTAAATCCTGGCGAATTTGTCGGTGGCCTTTCTCATCGTGTACTCCTCCATCCCCTGTTTCATGGACTCTTCGATTTTCGCTCGCAGCACTTTACAGTCCTTTCTGATAGAGGCTTTTATGTTGTTTCTGAACGCCTCTCCCACGGTCCATCGGGTATCTTCGCCATCAGAGTCGCTTCCCGATACATTATCTTTGCCCACGGGCTGCGAGCTCTCCGCGACCCCGAGGCGGTAGCCGTTCGCGTATTCTTTTCCAAAGCCGTTGATAAGCAAGTCCACGCCTTCCCGTATTGGGAATTTGTCTGTTACGAGGAGACGCGTCGAAACGGATGTGGCTCTTTCCTCTTCTCTCTGCCTTGCCCTGTCAAGAAACCCGAGACGCCTTGCATTGTCAAAACTGGAGCCTAGGATTTCGACGTTGGTTAGCGTGAACATCTTTTTTATGGTGGTACAGGAAGAAGATATAGTTAAAAAAAAATAGACTTATTAGTAAAATTGTAAGCTCCTCTTCGGAAGTGCCCCACAGGCCACGCACACAAACTCTGAAAACGGGGGAAGAGAGGCGATCGCTTCGTTTGCCTGTACTAAGGTCACGGCTCTGATCCTGGCGGGGAGCGAGGAGCACCTTTGGGCTGGTTCTGCAGAGTGCAGCCGCGCCGCGTGCAAGGAGTCGCAGACAGCTGAGGGGCAGTCGGAGGCCAGTGCCACGGATCCCAGCGCGCGACATTTGCTGTGGTCGAGCATTTCCTGGTCTATCCCGTTTTCTCGCCAGTGCTTTACCAGCTTGCGGCTAAGATTCACCCCTTTCTCCACGAGTTCGGGGGCAAACGTCGCCTGCGTGACGAAACTGGACGTCGATGGGTCTACTGCGCCCGTGTTGCTGTAAATACCGTACGTCAGCCCCTTATCTTCACGTACATCTGCGTGTGTGTGTGTTTATGTGTGTGGTTGGGGTATTTCACAGAGTGAGTTTATAAAACACATAATAAATAACAATTGTGTCTGAAAAGACAACTTACGTTGCATTAGAATACTGGTAAAGCCTCCACCGAGCGCATCGACCGCAAGAGACAAAGGAACCGACCGCGGGTCGGACGCGGTTATTCCAGAGGCGCACCCCAAGATCATGGTGGCGCTTTTTTTCCCGTCCATTGGATGCAGTATAACTTTGTTGGCCTGCGGGCTGACGGACGGTACTTTCAAAGATATGTCGTGGGCGGGTCGCGTGTCACACTTGAAAAGTGATTTGATGTGCTCCAACGTGCTCCTATCGGGCCCAATACAAGTCACCCATGCTGGTCGTTCTGCAAATATTTTCAAGCAGGCAAGCGTGTTCGATTTCGTCATTTTTTCCAAGATGTTGCTCTCCTGTTCCCCGGACAGCCGTGCTCTTGGGTCTCCCTTTGCGTGGAAAAGGCACTGCGTGAACAGTTTGGACGCGGTGCCGTTGACGTCATAGTCCAACCCTACCGTTTCAGAGCTGATGTAGTGCTTTCTCCGTTCGAAATCCCCCCTTTTGGCTACGGGGTGGGTCAGCGTTCTGTGCAACAAGCTCATTATTTTTTTCACGTCCCTTTTTGAATTTACGTCAATGGCAAGTGTTATTCCAGTATGGTTGCCAACCAGTCTTGGCACGGCGCCGTTTTCCTCGAATATTTTTTGCAACCCCGCCTCATAGAGAACAGTGCCGTCTTCGAGTTTGACCCCTAGGGTTGCGATCGCGGCTGACAGTTTTGTTTCTATGTCCGTCCTTGACACTTTTGCTGGAATGTGCACTCTAAGACTCACTGTGTCCACGTTGGGGTCTACCATGAAAACAGACGATTCGTCCACTTTTGCTTTCTCGTAGGGCACTTGGTGCTGAGCAGCCGCCGTGAACTCTGCTCTGATCCTCTTTGCGCCTTTCGGGTTGTAGGGTGTGGACGTTGGGTCTGCGATGGGCATATTCATCAGCTCTGGCAAAACTTTTCCAATAGTGCATCGCCACGGAACGAAAACTTGCCTTGCCGTGGTTGCCACGTCCGCCAAAGTAATGGATTCCAGCGCCTTGAATCTCTCAAAGACGTCAAACGGAGAGTTGCAACGACTAAGGCTCTCAACGATGGCACTGGTGTACGACGTGCAGGACTTGTCCTTCTCAAGCGTCCATTTTCTGGCAAGAGCCGTCTTGGTGTTTGACAGCTGTTCGGCTGACATGCAGTAGTCCGACGTGCACGACTGCTGCGACAATCTCTGCATAACTTGTTTTTTAAGTCTTTGGCACCTTTGTGTGGAGTTGCTGCCAGACACCACCACCACCCAGACATTAAACAGGGTCTGACCGTAAACTCTTTCGTAGTCAATTTCCACGGAGTGCAAGTCTTCGTCGTTTCGAAGCATGTCTGCAAACATGCCGTTTTGCCCGCTAGACATCCACTGGCCAAGCACTTCGAGCGCGATGGCTTCTCTGCATACCCCGGAAGCCGGACTGCGATAACCAAGAAGAACGAGCGGCATTTCTCCTGCAATATCAACTGACCTTGCCCCTCGCTGCGGCTGGTCGTGCTCGGTCTCGGCGCGGTCTAACCCTGTCTCTGGGTCCACGTCTCTGAGACAGATCCCGGCCGGAAGTTTTCCAAAGCAAGAGTGTATCTTTGCAAGCAGTTCCTTTACTTCTCCAAACACACCGGAGATAACTATGACACAGTTGGCGCAGCAGTAGTTCTTTTTGTGGAATTTACGCAAATCTTCCGCGTGTTTCAGCACAGTTTGAATATCTTCCAAGGATCCGATGGTCGGCACCCCTGCGCTGCTCATGGGAAACGCCATTTTGAACACCATCTCTCTCAGCAACGAACTACTGTTATTCTTACCCCTTTCGTACTCATTTCTTACTACAACGTACTCGGTAGAGAGGCCAGAAAGCAGCGGGGCTCGGAGCCTGTCCGCTTCTATTTCCAAAGCCTTGTACAGTGTTTCTTTAGACGGCAGCGTGCTGTTGAATTCAGTTCTGTCTTTTGACGTAGAGGCGTTTAATCGAACCCCACGGTTTCCGAGCTCAGACCATATATCGTTACCCTTGGCCTTGTTGAATCCAGAAGAGCCCTTAAAAAGCTCATGTTCAAGGATGTGGGCACTACCGGTAGTACCAAGCGATTCCGCCTTACTACCCACTAAAAAAACGACGCTAAGGGCGCACACGTTGTTTGAAGATTTTGGGGCCAGCACGACTCTGAGCTTGTTTTTTTTGTGCTGGTACAGATGCAGCGTGTCGTTTTCGCGCTTCTGGTATCCGATTTTCACAAAGGCGCCGACGTCCAGATTATCTTCTTGGACCGCCTGCCCCGTCGTCTTACTTTTGGGGATAGCAAAGTTAGCTCGCCTTCGGCGCGGGGCCAGGCCTGGCGGGCCAGGTGGGCCAGGTGGGCCAGGTGGGCCAGGTGGACTGGGTGCAGCGGTCGCTTCGGGCAGGTTGTAGTCGCGGTATTTCCGAGCTGGTCTTTGTGGTGGCTGCTCTGAATCTACAGGGGGCGCGGATGGGCGAACTTTTTCCCAAGCCTCGGGCGGCGCCCCGTCTCTCCAGCCTTCTCCGTTCCATTTCTGATCGGACATTTTTTGGAAAGAGTTTGTTTGAAATGCACAAGCAACTTATATACAAGCATTTTTTCGTTTTGTGTAGATGTCAATTACAACGAGTGTCCCACCGCCCGAGGACACGCGGCTAGACTGCGAGTCTTCCAACTCTGTGTTTCATTTAGGAGGAGCTGGCAGCTTGCTGGAAAACACCAACTACCTGCAGGGAGTCGATCGCAAGTGCGTCTGGTTCACCTTTGGCAGAGAAAACCTGGCAGTGGACGTTTGGAACGCAAACCTCTACACCCCTTTCTTCACCCTCAACGCCTACTTGGGCAGAGACAGAAAGCTCATACTCTCTGTAGGCCACGCGGACTTGCAAAGGGCTCTTTCGTTCAAGAGCAAGGCGGCAGCCATTGTCCTGTTGGACGAAGAGGAGGCTACGCTACATTTCGCCAACACCGCAGAGTGCCCGCACTTTTCCGGACCCGACGCGCTCTACTGGGCGTTCAGAGAGGTTCTGCTCCGATGATATTTTATCTGCTGGTGGCCGCCTGGCTGCTTTTCTTTTGGGGGGTTTACATGTTCCACGTCGTCCGCATGAGAATCAGAGAGAGGCTTGTTTTGATGCGGTGCCGCCTCGCTCGCGCGGACACCAACCCGGACGCTGCGGACATTCTGGTGGTGCGAGAAAACATGAACAAAATAGAAATGCTCTTGAATTTTTAACATGTATATTACACCTTGTTCACATGATCCGACGGTAGCACACGTAGTGGGAAATCCCGACGCGGCACACCATGGCGACGAGATCGAACGCTGCTTCGTCGTCCTCCTCTTCCGAGGCAAACAGCGTTCTTTCGATGTGACTCAGCGGCATGTTTTGTGGGCACTGCACGTGGACAATGAGCGCGCGGGAGGCCTCGTAGACACCCACGAAGACCTTGTGGCTCGTCTTCTGGCCTTTGCAGTCTCCCTCGCAGTCGAGGTCTCGGGTTTGAGACACGGACGGAAGAAGAGCCTCGATGTCTTTTGGGTCTACGTCCTCCTTGCTGTGCTTGTCGTCGAATCTGGGCACCTCTCCCGGGGATAGGGTTGATCTGTCCCTGTAAAACAGCAAGTATGGCGCCGCGGACGTCAATGCAACTGTTGTGACTACATCATCGTCGCATTTCCACCATTTTTCCCCGGGGACAACGCCAAGACTCGTGGTAGAGTCTCTGGTTTGGGCCGCGGAAAAGCTCTCGGGTCGTATGCGCGTTGCGGGCCCCGCTCTGAACCCGAACTCGACGTCAAGGGCCCGTTGCAGCGGCGACGCGCACATCTCAATCTTGGGTATGATCATCATGCACTCGTTGTTTGTCTCCGTGCGTACGTAACCGCACACGCTGCACTTCTTTACCAAAGTGCACGCGGATTCGAAACTCTTGCAGCAAATCTTCTTTTGGTCAAACAGGGCCACTATGAATTCGGCGGGATCTTCGGGGGAACCTTGTGGCGCAGAAATAATTCTTCGAGACGCTTTGTAGAGTTTTTTTAATGTTTCCGCGTCGATTTCGTCGTCCAGCAGTGCTTTTCCAAGCAGTGTTGTTTCGTTCAAAAACTGCGCGCCGAACACTGGGACGCTGCGGAGCGCTTGAATAGCGCTTGCGCACCAACAGGTCATGCCAAGATTGGTCATATTCTTTAGAGGGGCAGCCATAGTTTTACATATGAAAAAGAGAACTGATATACACAAGTATATATTTTTTTTTAAAAAACCCATTTTTCAAATTTCAAATATACCCATCTTGAAAAATCAATTTCCCTCCAAAATCTCTGTAAAAACTAAATTATACCACCATGGCCAAGCCCAAGCGCAAGGCCAGCGTTTCGAAAAGCCAGACGACAGCAAAGCGGCGAAAAGCAGCCCCACAAAAACACGCCGCCGTCCCGTCGGTGAGATCAGACGAAACAATACGAAAGTTGAGCGACCACGTGAACATGTGCGTGGCACGCGTGAATCTGTTGATGCAGCACAGTGAATTTCTTCAGAAGAAAATGTACGAACTTGCCACCGTGACGCACCGCGAACTGGCGAGCTTTCATTTTGAACTCGAGGAACTGCGCTCCCCCGCGTATACAACCCAAGACGAAGCGTACGGCGCGTACGACACGTACGAAATGTACCCCAGCGCGTTCGCGGGCGCTGAAACGACTCATACCCTAGACGAAAACATCATGTCGGAAGAAATGCTCATCGAAGCCGTGGGAGATTTTGCGGATTCGTTGCCCTAATGTTGGAAATGCAACGCGATGATTCCCGTTATGATCGCGGCAACTATGAAAATGAGACAAAAGTAAATCATACTTTCAGGGCAGGCGGCTCTTTTCTCCGATTTTTTCCTCTTTGACGCTCTTTTTTTGAGGACTTTTGGGCTACTACTCGTCGCCGCGTTCTCGTAGCCGTCGAATAGCGTTATTTCTTGTACCGTTATCCCCGGTTGGGCACTTGGGGGCAAGCTTGATTTTCTCATGCTCACTATATTCTTACAAGCTGTTCTCATTTGAGAGGTCACTATGTCCAACTATACAAATATTTCATTTTCTCCCTCTCCGACTTTTTTGGAACCTTTGGAACCTTTGGAACCTTTGGAACCTTTGGAACCTTTGGAACCATCGTCTTCCTCGATTGACACTCTAAGCCCGCCCCCCCCGAGCGAAAACAGCTCGAAAACCCCCGTTATTGCGCCCCTATCCTCCCCCTCGCCGTCGAATGAAGACTCTCCGTCCCCGAGCAAGGCTCACCCGAGTCCAGAGAGCAGCCCCTCACCGCATTTCCCGTCTCCGTCTGTGAACGAACCAGCCCCGTCCCCCGCAGAGTTGCCGAACAGCCCTTCTCCGGTTGAGATTCCGTCGGTCGCGCCTAGCTTCGTACCGAGCTTCGCACCGAGCGTTGCACCGAGCGTCGTGCCGAGCGTCGTACCGAGCTTCGCACCGAGCGTTGCACCGAGCGTTGCACCGAGCGTCGTGCCGAGCGTCGTGCCGAGCGTCGCACCGAGCGTCGCACCGAGCTTCGTGTCGAGCGTCGTGCCAAAAACAGTTTCTGTGATCAAGCAAGATAATTTCTCGGACTGGGTGGCTGTAGCGGTTTTCTTTTTCTTTGGTATTGTCGTTCTGTACTGTTTCGTCATTTTTTACCCCTCTCGATGCGGAGCGATTGCCAGGTGGGCGAAAAATCGCTCCAAAGACCGTTTTAGGGCTGACATGAGAGAACAGGTGTATGGCATAGTAGAAGACGAAGCGAGCCATGTAGAGCTCCGCTCTTCTACCTACGACTCTTCTGACAAAGTAAAAACAGATACCCTGGAGAGCATGTTGTAGAACTCGAGTATAACCCCCAGACTTCATTTTCTACAATACGACCATAGGATGGCTGCCATGGCCGGTGTGAGCGCTCCCACGCCCAGCCCTCCTCAAGAATCTGCGTTTCGGGGAGTTGTGCAGCAAGGAGACTTGGTAGAGGTAATGCTACACACAGACTCTGGAAAAAACGAGGTGCACTTTGCGGCGGCGGCAGTATGGGAAGTTTCTGACGGGGGCTTCCATGTGTACTATTTGACAAGGTGCCATCCAGACCACGTGCAAGAGGACGGTCGCAGCACGGACCAGCTCCTTCACGTTTTTGAAAATACGCTCAACTACGCGCCGTGGCAGAGCATCAACTTGCACGTGCCCTTGTCACAATTCGAGGGTACTGATGCTTACAAGAGAAAGGCGGCATTCAAGAAGCTGGGCTACAGAGACCTAGGAAACGGGGGCTTTTACAAAATCACGGAGGAGGCATTGGTCCAGACGCATCCGTCTTTGATGCACAGAGAGCTGCAGTTGGGGTGCCTTGACTCCGATTCGGACCAGGACACGGAACTGGACGACGAAAACGACGACGAAGAGGAAGAGATCGACGAGGACGGAAACTTGGTCGATCTGGTTGCGCCCGAAAACGAGGTAGAGCTGTTTACACGGGCAAATTGCACAGGGTACGCTGAAACGATGAACAGAGCCCAGCAGGATTTCGACGAGTGGGTACCCGCAAACGAATCAGAGCAGCGAACCAAAGATATGATTGATTCCATCGACACTCGCATTCGCAGAGCCGAGGCGGCTCGGGCTTGGAACCAAGGCAGGTCTCTGTAATTTAAAAAAAAAATACTATTTACCCAAGTTCATGCACACATAGGAATACAAGATAAGAATGAAGTTACTCAGTATTTTTTTCCTCCTTTTAAGCCTGGGCGCCAGTGTTTGGCTGGTCTTGGACGTGGACCCCATGCGCGAGACATGCACCCGCTTTCGAGACGAAGTAGTAGTAAGCTTGCTGTTAAACGCGTTAACTTTTACATTCGGCGTCTGCTGCACGTGGCTTTGCGGGAGATTCTTGCTGGTAGCCGTCTCCGCGCTCACCACGGTTTCCCTGTCTCGCGTGACGCTGTTCGCCTACGACGTGAAGACCATTTGCGCCGCGGGTGTTGCCTCCGCGCCCGCGGGAGACGTTCTTACGGACGTGGCGGTTCTAGACCGCGTCCAATTTATCAGCTGGTTTGCTCTTGTGTTCTTTGCGCTCGGTCTGCTTGCGGCCCACGTCAGCCCCGGCGTTCTGGATTGTTTTGACGTCTCTAACTACGTGCACCGCAAAACCCCGCGCCAAAGGTATTATAAGAAGGAGTACCACCGCGTGTGTAAAGACGAGGACGAAGAGCACACCCAGCCAAAGCGCAAAACGACCTGGATCCACATTCCCTTTTGATGCTGCGTCTGCTGCAGGGCAACAAAGAAGAAGAGGAAACCGAGAGATCCGCAACGCAGAGGCATCTCGTACAGAGGCTCGATCGCCTGGAGTCGAGCGTGGCTCTCATCGAAGACGCGGTACTTCGCGCCCAAGAGGAGGGTTCCACCCGGCACGAGGAGATGGTTTCGCACCTCGAACAGTTGAAAGAGGATATTATGAACAACAATAAGATATTGAAGAGGTTGAGAGACAGGGGGTGCTTTTCGTGCGTGCAAAGAAAGGAGTGTATTTTCGTGCTTATCCTGGCAGCACTGGCATTGTGGTTGTATTTTCTACACAATTACACCAGAGAGAACATAGTAAGAAGTTACTATGAAGTAAGTTAATATTTACAGGAATTCAATTAAAATCGTATGATTCGTTACGACGCCCGGACAGGGCATGCATACCATAGGGTTATACACTGGAGTAGGAGTAAGTACACAGTCTCTCAGCCATAGCAGCCATTTTTATTGAAGTCTCAAACTTTATACACCTCTCTCTCTTTTCATGGAACAAACGGAGCAGAACAAAGAAATACGGCGAATCCTATTGGATCATTTGGCGGGTAGGATCGCAGACGGGGACGCTGTGCGCATTCCATACAATATTGACACCCCCGAGGGTACTATGGAAGTTTTAGTTCCGCCAAAACCTACTGACATCCAAGCCAAGCTGACGATGGGTGGTGGCGACATCGCGTGCGGAGAGTTTGGGCTCTGTCCGTTGGATTCTCTCACCAATGCCGTGTTGCTCTACAACGCCGAGTACGTTACAAAGTACAAGCATGAACGGGGAGGGCAGCCCACTGAGAACGGCATGGC
>Ga0115548_1001390_pt1 | contig 13184 bp, 12 predicted proteins | sample COGITO_mtgs_1004_4_FD_87187 | JGI IMG/M metagenome (GOLD analysis project Ga0115548, IMG submission 87187) | Pelagic marine microbial communities from North Sea - COGITO_mtgs_100423 | ecosystem: Environmental > Aquatic > Marine > Epipelagic | place: Germany:Helgoland, sampling site Kabeltonne...
ATCGTCAGCCTTGATGATTAATGAAAGGGCCATGATTACTCGATCTAGGGAGACAAAAAAGTCATCGGTGTCACTTACTGAGTGCGCAATACTTGGGTAAAAAAGGTTTCCTGCCAAGAAGCCTTCTCGAAGCATTTCCTGCGTAATATATGTTTTGGCTGCACTTGCATCCGCATGTCTTACATTGAAAGAAACAAGCGCATCCATGCCAGTAACATCAACCTCCAAACCGTGCTTGCCAAATAGAGTGCTAATACGTCGTTTAAACATAGCACCCTTTTTAGAAATCACTTCCCATGACCGAGTCTTCTCCATTTCATCTAACACTGCTAATGCAGCTACATATCCTAGCCGTTCAGTAAAAAACGTTGAGCTTATAAAAGTTGACTGAGAGGATAGCATCACGGGCTTAGTGCCAAGCACTGCAGTTATGGCATACCCATTACCTAAGGTTTTACCCAAAATGGTTAGATCTGGATCCACGCCATATTTTAAATGCAGCCCTCCGAAAGTTTCACGAAAGCCGCTTGTGCACTCATCGAATATTAACAAACATTTGTATTTATCCGCTAAAACACGAATATTCTTTAAGTAGTCCATCGAAGGAGCTTTAGATCTCATCACTTCCATTTTAATGGCAGCTACATCGCCTCCGGCAAGCAGCCGCTCCAGTCCTATCAGGTCGCCATCGTTAAAAGGCAGAGAGGTGGAGGCAAGCTCTTTCGGGACTCCCGCTGCAGACAATCCAGCCAAAAGTTGCTTATCTAGATTGGTCGACTCTTGGATATTTGCAGACAAATACCAATCATGCCAGCCGTGATAGCCGCAAAATGCTATTTTAGATTTACCTGTATGTGCCCGCGCAATTCTAACCGCTATCGAATTTGCCTCGCCACCAGTTCTTGCAAATCTAGCCATCGCAGACCATGGATGCATTTTTACTAAACGCTCTGCAAGGTATACTTCCTCGGCAGGATTTAACGTCGACATATTCCCTTTCTTAATAGATTCGAGAACTGCTGAATCTACGCGCGTATTCCCATACCCCAAAGTATTGGTTCCCACCCCGAAATGGCTAAAATCACGATATTCGCAACCCTCAATATCTGTTACCACAATGCCTTTTGCTGATTCAAAAAATGCAGGCCATTGCTCAGGTGCAAACATCTCTCTTCGTTTTGATAACAACGAATTACCACCAGGAATAACATCTTTTGCTCTAGCGTAAAGATTGTTTATAGTCCCTGTTTTATGGTGGCTTTTACTCATTTTCAACCTCCGCATTTTCCTGTCTATATTTCATAATCGCTTCTATACATATAAAATCCCAAAGATCATCAATTTCGGGAGCCTTCCATTTAGGGATCATATAGGCGCCTGTCTTTGCATGACAAAAAGTTCTTTTTTCAAGGAAAGTATCAGTATTAGATGCATATACCGAACCGTCAAGATAGTAAGTTGCCTGAATCTCCTGACGTCTAAGCGGGACGAATTTATCTCCCGACCAAGAAACTAATGTGCCGTCAGCTTGGATATTAAACATGAAGCTAGGATGCTGATCCTCAGCTTGGCAAACGCTCACTAAAGACTCATGACCACCGTTAGTCATGATTTCAAGGGCTTTATCAACATCGACAGCATCTCTCAATGGCGAAGTTGGCTCAAGCAACACAAACATGTCATAAAAACGTCCGTTTCCATTTAAAAAATCAAGGGCATGGGCAATGACATCTGCTGACGAAACACCGTCACTTGATAATTCATTTGGGCGTCTAAACGGAACTTCGATCCCTAGATTTCTAGCTATCTTAAGGCACTGTTCGCAATCGGTTGAAATTATTACATCATCTATATATTTTGAGTTTATTCCTGCCTCTATTGCGTATTGAACTAGTGGCTTATCCATTAAAGGTTTCCAGTTTTTCCCGGGCAGGCCTTTTGAACCAGCCCTGGCCAAAACAATGCCTAGCACTCGCTTAGAATTAATCATTACAGAGCCCTCCAAGCATCATGGTAGCTAGGATTACTTTTCATTTTTTGGTTACCAGGAGGCCCGTAGACAAGGGTGTTTGCTGGTAAACTTTTGTCAATTAAGAATGATTCTGCCGCCATATGACAGTTTTCTTGTATTTCAGCGTCACCCAAAATTGCACTTCCGGGCCTCATCGTAAGATATTTCCCGAGTCTCGGATAAATATCGTGATTACTGCCGATACTGCATCGTTGATAGACGACGAAAAAATCTGAGTAATCCGCCCGACCTAAGACAGTCCCAAGTGGATGTACTAACAGAAAAACTGATGGCAGATTCACCTCATAAAAAATATCACATCCGTGAAGCATCTTATTTAACAAGAATAGCTTTTCACAGACATTAATATTTCCACCAGATACGTATATTTCATTTGATAAGAGATATAACCAAGTAGCATACTGATCGCCGTGCAGATGGTTAAACACCGAAGCTTTGCCGTCAAAATAATATTTATTATTGACATAAGAAAAACAGTGCTCAAGCCGACGGAGAGATTCTTCCGCTTGCTTTCTAATATCGTCCAATAAAATTATGTTATTGTCTGGGAAAGACTGATTTAGTTGACTGATAGTAAACGAACACAAATCATCAGTGGAAATGCTTTTCTGTAATTTCATTTTTAATGATATGCCCCTTTGAATTGGCGTTAGCAGCGAGAGTAATTCCTCAAAACTCCTTGTATTTACCTTTTACTTAAGAACCCTCATAGGAATATCTAAATTCCGCAAATAAGATCGAGCTCTGATGGGGCTGTTATCTCCGAAATGGAATAAACTCGCACAAGCAACTGCAGAAATGTCGGTCTTAGTAAATGCTTCGGCAAGATGCATGAAGTTTCCTGCACCACCGCAAACAATGACTGGGACAGAAACTGCTTCCGTAATCTTATCAGCCATATCTAAATCATATCCATTCATCATTCCGTCCCGATCGATTGAGTTGAGAAAAATCTCTCCTGCGCCCAACTTAACTAGAGCACAAGCATGCGATACTGGGTCTAAATCAGTCTCAACGGATCCACTCTTAATCCAAACCCTCGCTCCATCATGACCACTGCGGTAATCAATACCAGCGACAACGCATTGACTACCAAATTTTTTAGCCGTCTGGAAAATTAAATCTGGATTTAAGACCGCAGCAGTAGTAATTACTACCTTGTCTGCACCTGCGAGAATTAATTGACGCACTTTATCCAATGAGTCAATTCCGCCCCCAGCCGCTAAAGGCATGAAACACTCTTCAGCGGCAGACCTAATTACTGATATTAATGACTCATGACTATGGTCATTGCCCTGGTTCGCCTCGATATCCAAAAACACCAACTCATCAGTATCCTGAGAACTATATATACGCACTGCCGAATTTGGCCTTCCAGTATCTCGAAACTCAGAAAATTGCTTGCCTTTAACCATGCGATCGCGGCTTATCAAAAGTACCGGAATAACTCGTTTTTTTAACATTGGCCGTCCCATTCTGCGAAATTTTGTAGTATCCGCAGACCGGCTGGCTGGCTTTTCTCTGGATGAAATTGCATCCCGACCACGGAGCCCTTTGCGACACTAGCCACAAACTTCCCACCATAATCACAACGTGCTAAAACATTCTCATCAGATACGGGCACACATTGGTAAGAATGGACAAAATAGAAATCTATATGGTCTTTGACACCTTCCATTATGGGGTGAGTTTGCGTGCTATTAAGACTATTCCAGCCCACATGAGGTATTCGATGTGAAGCCTTAGTTTGTAAGATACCAACTTTACCTGAAATAAAGCCTAGTCCTAGAGTAGGGCCATCCTCATCACCTTCGTCAAAAAGCAATTGCATACCCAAACAAATTCCTAACAAGGGTTTACATGACTTCACATGGGCTCCAATTGCCTCTGGCCAACCTAAGTCATTCAATTGCTCCATCGCCATCCTAAAAGAACCAACACCAGGAAGAATCAAGCGGTCATAGCCAACTGCCAAAGATGGCTCTGAGAACGACTCGGCATCTTCCCCAACCCTGCCACATGCATGTATTACAGAGGAAATATTGCCCGCACCATAATCGATAATTCCTATCATTTTGGCCGATTATCCTCACGATAAAATTTATCGAAATCCCATGTCTTGACAGCATCGCCCTTAGCATCAAATTTATGATCATAAGGAGGAATGGCCATAGGTTTCACAATTGTATTAAACTCCTCTTCTGTTAGACCCATATACTCTAAAAATATTTCCAATGACGGCGGCTTTTGACCATCAAATTCCGCACCTAATTTGACAGCGTCTTCAGTGCTAAGCCTGCCAGACCTGACATCAAACGCACTAATTTGAGATACTCGGCTATAACCTCTTTTGATAAACTTTATATAATCTCGAGTCCCTTGCATAAAACACTCAATCTTTTCACCATGCGGATTCAACTCATCAGGCACGCCCTCAAGTTGATCGGCCTTCCAACCGAGCTCCCTTTTGATTTCTTCAGTATTGTTTTTATAGTCCCAAGGTATGAAACTACCTAAAGGTACTGAGCAATAACGCATTTTCATTAAATCTTTTACAGGTGGGAATGTGTATGGCGTAAGATCTCTTACATCAACAGGGTCTTCAGGCGTATTAATCATATCGTGCATATCTTCTGCAGTTATGCCTAACGTCCGAATCATGTTGAATTTTTTATCATCTTCATATTCTATTTCGTCATTAAGATGATCATAGTAACCGGTAATATCAGCCTGTGCTTCGCCCCAGAATACCAGAGGCACTTGATACATAAGCGCCACTCTTAAAGGGTATGAATATATTCCTGTATGGCAATGCCAGCAAAAATCGGTTTTACGCTTGAAGGATTCAAGCATTAACTTTTTTACAACATGCCAATTTGGCTGAAACTCAATGACGTCGACACCCAGCTTTTTAAAGGTGCGTAGATTATTTTCTGCAATAGTATCCCTCATAAAACCATGATTAAATCTCACCACCAGTGGTTTAATCTTGTACTCTCTCATGAGATACAGTAACTGGAAGGTACTGTCCTTGCCACCAGAAAACGGGATAATTAAATCATAGGCCGCCTTACCGCGATGTTTTTCAATCAAAGCATCCAATAATTTTTTTCGCTCACCCCAATCAGTATTATCATCCCGCGCCTCCGCACTTCTGCAGATGTTACATACACCCTTGATATCAAACTCAATAGTCTCATATGTCTCTGGCAGATTACATTTAGTACAGCATTTTAAAACTGGTATTTTCTCTAACATTTTAGGGCTCCAAGGAAATTGAATTTTCCGCTTTCACGTAATCATCAGGCCGGCCAACATCGAGCCATTCTTCATGCATGGCATAAGCTACTGTTTTTAGCCCTCTTTCATTTAATCTACCGAATAAAGTTGGCATGTCACACATAGCACCAGTTTCGAGGCTGGCAAAACATTTAGGGTCCAGAACATAGACACCTGCATTAATGTGACTACGGACAACGGGTTTTTCATCAAAACCAACAATTGCAAAGCCATCCAAATTAACTACACCAAAGGGATTTTGCCACTCATGTGATCGAACAGCCATTGTGGCTTCTGCTTTATGATGATTGTGGAAATCTAATACCTTTCCGTATCGAATATTTGTTATGACATCTCCGTTTGTTACAACAAAGGGCTCCTCAGGTAATTGTTTAATTAAAGATATGGCACCCGCAGTTCCAAGTGGAGATTCTTCCTTAGTATATTGAATATCAATACCACGACTATCGCCGGATCCAAAGTAATCTTCAATCATATATCCCAAATAATTCAGTGTTACGACAAACTTCCTAAAGCCCTCTAACTTTGCTCTTTCAATTATATGCTCTAACATGGGTTTGCCACCAAGCTCTAGCATTGGTTTGGGGCAAGCCTCAGTGTGAGGCCTTAAACGGGTTCCCATGCCACCCGCCATGATGACCATAGTATTTGATCGAACTTGCTGAGTTATTACTTGATCCCATAAATGCAGACCGACCAATTTATTGTCCTTATCAACAACTGGTATTTGGTGGATCTTATTGGTTTCCATTATTTGTAAAACGACCGATCTATCCATATTAACTGGAACAACTAATGGGTTGCTTTGCAAAACTAAGGATACAGAATCATGAACACCGCAACCTTGCAATAACCCTCGCCTGATATCTCCATCGGAAACAGTGCCTATTAGCTCACCCTTTTTGCCCACAATGAGGGCTATTTGCATGGAATATGACTCTAAGATACTCGCTGCGTCTTGGATCTTCGACTCCAAAGAAAGAGTTAGACTTTTCCAGTAATCACTTGCTACTGTCGTGTTAATCGTCATTATTTTGTATCACCCTGTCCATTTCTCTCTCGAAGGAGGCAAAATGCCTCCGCTGCTTCATAACCAACTTGACTACCACGTAGGTGAGCTAGTGACTTTATTGTTTTTTCACTCCGCGGGAATGGAAAATCCTTCATCTCTGAGTTATACAGCTTCAATAGTTCCCACTTGCGATCTAATGTGTCTGTAATTTCAAAAAACACTGAAGGCTGAAAAGACTTGGCTGCATCCAGATTAGCATCTGTTTCAGAGACGGTTTCATAGGTCAAAACTCGCTTTACTGAAGGGTATCGAAACCATTTTGTACAGGCCATGGCAGCATCAAAACATACGCGATGATCACTATGAACGTCTCCAGGATGCGGGAGAAAAATTTCATCTGGCTGAAAATCAGAAAAAACTTTGGAAATTTTTCCGATCACATCACTCAAGGGCAATGAATCTAAGCCTGCTGGAGGGAGATCTAATTGGTATAGATTGTCTGCCTGAATACCCAGCGCCCTTTGGACTTTTCGAATTTCACTAGCACGCTCTTTTATACGCTCTAGGTCCCACCCAAATGATTCCTTCATGCCGGTTACGATCAACCATCCTACAGTTACTCCCTCAGATGCGTACCTTAGTAAAGTACCGCCGCACCCTAACAGCTCATCATCAGGATGGGGAGCTACGACTAATACTTTCATAAATATTCCTTAACATTCAAAGTTACCTTGGGATAAAAACTAATTAGTTCAACGGCATTTTCTCCAGTCTTGATAATTGGCCCACTCTCCCCTAACCGCAATATTTTGCCTGGCTCAATATGATCTGAGATACCTGTTACAATCCTACAATCCCATACCTTGATCTCAGCACCATGATATGTAAAGTGTGCTCCCACATAAGGGTGAGCCAATCCTCTAACCAAATTATAGATATTTGCTGCCGACATTCTCCAATCTATCTGACCATCATGAGCCCCACGCTTTCGCCAATGATTAGCCAAAGAATGATCTTGGGGGTTGAGAGAGTATGTTCTTGCGATTAGCAGCGGTAAAAATTCCTCTATCTGTGCAATCGCTGTTTCAGTTACGCGGGTATACAACGAGGATGCATTATCATCGAACATAATATTGACGGGCCTCTGAGAAAGAATATCTCCTGAATCAGCACCCTCATCCATAATAAAAAAGGTTGAAGCCGTTTCCTCCAAACCTAAGACGAGCGACCAGATTATTGGATGACGACCTCGGTTTTTTGGCAGAGCTGCTGGATGGAAACCAACAACGCCCATCGGTGGCATTTGGAGTAACTCTGCCTTTATTAGTCTTGACCACCCTAGACAAAAAATAATATCCGGTGCGAGCCCCCTAATCCAAGCAGTAGTCTGAGTCGAGTTTATGTCTGTGGCGTAACAGACGGGAATATCATTTTTTTCTGCAATAGGAGTTAGGTCTATATGGTCTGAATTGGCTAAGGACGTCTCAAGCGTACACACACCAATAATATTTGCGTCTAATTTTATTAGCGCTTCAAGACAACGTGCGGAAAAATCGACGCATCCAATAAATACAATTTTCATACATACTTAATATCGTGGAATGATTTTTTGACAATACCATCTAATTTAGTAGACTCAAGAATTTCAACGATTGATTTACTTGCACCGCCTTTTCCGTATGGATTTATCACACTCTTTATCTTATTTTGGAACTCATCTGAATAAACTCTGGTAAGAGCCTGAATGATAGCTGAACGCTCACATGAACAATCAATAACACTTGAGGCTTTAATTCTGCCACGCTGTCGATCACCTATATTAATAGTAGCCTTTTTGAAGCTCGGAACTTCTGCAAGTCCACTCGACGAATTGCCGACAACTGCGTCAACTTGGGCAATGCATGATAAATATCTCAACTGCCCTAATGAAGTAAACACAGTTGCATTTTCATGCTGAGAAACAAATTCCTCTATTTGCTTAAAGAGTATCCGTCCATCGGTATCGGCGTTGGGCATAGTAAAGATAAGATGGGTATCCTTTAACTCATGTAGGGCCGCTAAAACCTCTTGCATCTGATGTTCACTGCTATGACTATCCAGCGTCACCGGATGAAATGTAATCATTAAATTTCTCGCTGCAAATTTAAATCCCAAAGATTCTTCTAAAACATGGCGCTCAAGTAACTTTATATTGCGGATATTATCAATACCTAACCCACCAACTTTAAAGACGCTTTCCGGCTTCTCCCCCAACTGAATCACCCGGCGTCTATAGTCATCAGCTGCTACAAAGTGGAGATGGGACATTTTTGTTATCGAATGACGGATAGCTTCATCTATTAAACCTTCGGTAGCTTCTCCCCCATGCAGGTGAGCTATGGGAATCCTAGCTATCATCGCGGAAGTTGCCGCAGCCAGAATCTCATACCGATCACCTAAAACCAGCAGCATATCTGGCTGCAAAACTGTCATTGCGTCTGCAAAACCTATTAACCCAAGGCCCATTGACTTGGTTATACCTGAAGGGGTATCTGAACTGACTAGCATTTCAACACAGCGATCAATACAAAATCCATCAGCCTTAATGTCATTAACAGTGAGCCCAAACTCAGGAGAAAGGTGCATACCTGTTACAACCAACTGTAAATTGAGCATTGGAGATTTACGTATACCCTCCATTACCCATCGGAGTAGCCCATACTCAGCGCGCGTCCCTGTGACTACGCAAATAGTTTTCATAACTCAATCAACTCATCTTTTATATAATTTCTGGGAGAGGTTCGGCCATTAATGTCGTCCCAGCGCATTGGACAGATACCATTTCCAGGACGCTTTGCACAAACGTTTTCCTCAGAATACAGCTCGCCTTTAGAAATTTCTCTTGATGCCACAAGTGATTTTCGGATAACTTGCTTGTTTTTAACTTCACTTTTGCTTGCTCGTTTTATTCCGTCACCGATTGCACCCTCGACATCTCGGATAGCACTGACCATTTCGGCAAACTCCACTGGCTCGAGACTAGCCATATGATCAGGGCCCGGAAGATTACGGTCAAGCGTTAAATGCTTCTCTATAACAGTAGCACCTAATGCAACCGCAGCAACTGGAATGGTAATTCCTTGAGTGTGATCAGAATAGCCAATATCAACTCGTAACGCCTGTTTAATACCAAGCATAGCCTGAAGATTAACGTCATCCACAGGAGTAGGGTATTCCGTATTGCAGTGAAGAACACACACGTTATCGCGCGACATACCTGCGTCTATCAGAGTGTCAAGTGCATCTTCTATCTCACCCAAATCTGACATTCCAGTTGACAAAATAATCGGCTTTCCTAAAGACCCTACATATCGCAAAAAGAACATATTAGTAATTTCACCGGAAGGTATTTTTATCAGATCAAGCCCTAAGTCGATTAAGAGATCGATACTTTCATTATCGAATCCAGTAGAAAAAAATCCGATCCCTCTTTTGGAGCAATAGGAAATTAAATCCTCATGCATCTGTCTACTTAACTCCAGTTTTCGTAGCATCCCATACTGAGATTCTTCAGCATCTGTCGTTTGATTCTGATACTCCGCCTTACCCGCCGTCTCTGTAACTAGCCTATTAGCATTGAACGTCTGAAACTTAACCAAATCTGCACCCGCATCGGCAGCCGCATCAATGAGCTTGTATGCAAGATCTATACTTCCATTGTGATTAACGCCGGCTTCAGCAATAATCAAAGTTGATTTTGGTTTCACAACGAACCTCTCATGAAAGAACCCTCAGGAACATCTTTTAATATGACTTGGCCAGCACCAACTACCGCACCCGCACCCACATTGACACCTTCACGAATAATCGTGCCGCTCCCAATGAAGGAACCACTACCAATATTGACACCTCCATTAATACGAACACCTGTCGAGATATGGCAATGATCCCCAATAAAAACATCATGCTCCAATAATGCATGACTATTCACGATACAGTTTCTCCCGACCTCGGAGGCAGCATTAACTACCGCTCCATGCATTATGATAGTTCCCTCTCGCAAAACTGACCTCGCAGAAACATAGGCAGCCGAAGAAACTATAGTAGGCATTATCCCACCACACTCTTTGACAAGATTATAAAGACGAATGCGTGGGTTAGCGGTTTTTATCTGTCCAATAGTCACAAGCACACATGATCCAGCGCCTATTAATTCAGCCAAATCGTCATCACTACCCACAGTCGGGTAACCCATAACTTTCTCGTATGCTGCGCCAACTGGCTGAATAATCCCCTGAATACTAAGCCTTCCTTCCGACTCAATAACATCAATACAAGAATGACAATGCCCGCCGCCACCTGCCAGTACAATAGAATTCATTACTTTACATCTCTATATACATTAAAAATATCTACACGTGAAAAACTGGTTTCTAACTATACTCATTGCTGATATGCGACAATTCGGGCACAAAAAAGCAATCCATATTTATATATCAAAAATTACAACCTCGTAACCGTAAAACCAGCAGACTCAAGCTTCTCTCTGGAATAGATTCCCTTCAAATCAGCGAAGACTGGGTTACTAGATTTACAAATGGATTTCAAATCTTTTATTGGAATTTTTTTAAAATCTTGATGCCCTACCGCAACTACAATAGAGTCTACGAGGATATTTAAAGAAAAATCAGTCAATTTGTGGCTGTACTGTGCCTGCACCAAATCTTGGCTCGCCCAAGGATCAATGAGAATTACTGTAATCCCCCACGATTCAAACTCAGTAACTAAATCAAAAACCTTACTGTTCCGAATGTCCGGACAATTATCCTTAAAGGTAACCCCCAATATTGCTACCGTGCTTTGAGAAATGTCAATTTTATTAACTATCATTTTCTTTATAATGTTGTGAGCAGCAAATCTTGCCATTTCATCATTAATTCTTCGACCCGCTAACAGCACCTGAGGGTGATAACCTACCTGCTCCGCTTTATGCGTTAAATAATATGGATCAACCCCTATACAGTGACCACCAACCATTCCAGGCCGGAACGGCAAAAAATTCCACTTACTTCCAGCAGCCTCAAGGACATCAATAGTATCAATGCCAATTAACTCAAAAATCAATGACAGCTCATTCACAAATGCTATATTGAGATCCCTCTGAGAGTTCTCTATAACTTTTGCTGCTTCTGCTACCATCATGCTTTTTGCCTTATAAGTTCCCGCATCAATTATACTAGAGTACAAATCATCAACTTCAGAAGCAGCGGCCTCATTGGATCCGCTTGTTATTTTTACTATCTTTCGCAGTGTATTAACTTTGTCACCTGGATTTATCCTCTCTGGACTATACCCACAAAAAAAGTCTTGATTAAATACCAGCCCTGACCCATTCTCGAGCACAGGCACACAAACCTCCTCTGTACAACCTGGAAATACCGTAGATTCATATATAACGATATCGCCAACTTTGAGTGCGCGTGCAACCATTTCACTTGCGTTGACAATTGGTGCCAAATTAGGCCTTTTAGCTTCATCAACGGGTGTAGGCACCGTTACGATAAAAATTGTGGCATCAATCAAATCGGCTTGGTCACAACTAAACCGAAGATGTACTGCATCTGCCAAACCGTCGGAGCTTACTTCGAGAGTATTATCCACTCCTGACATCAACTCATCGACTCTGCTTTGGTTTATATCGAAACCAAGCACTTTCCGAGTTTTCCCAAACTCAACCGCCAGAGGCAGACCGACATAGCCAAGACCAATGATGGCGATTTTTTTACCTAAATTCATGAAAATCACTCTACTTAATCAATCGTTAAACTTACTTATTCTGGAGCTAGCTATCTTTCAATGAAGCGGGTTTTGTCATTCCACATTAGCTTAATATAACTAGTGATAATAGCCTTTATCGCTGGCTAGATTTCGAAGGTCTGCTTTATTGAATCAAACTCTATCGCATCAAGCCTAGGACCAAACTGCCCCACCACTCGAGCTGCTGATTCATTGGCAAGCTCCGCCGCCCATTTAAAATCACGGCCCGCAGTCACTGCATATAAAAAGGCGCCGGCAAACATATCGCCAGCGCCGTTCGTGTCAACTGCATCGGCAGGTACACCCGGCACACTGACCATTTCTTGGCCATCAAACACGATCGCTCCCTGAGCACCGTCAGTCACGGCAAACGCTTTCGCGCTCTGCTTTAATGTTTCACACGCATCATCAACAGCCTCAGTTTTGGTGAAGGCTAGGGCCTCATCCTTGTTACAAAAGACAAGGTCGACACCGTCACCGATTACAGACCGAAGATTATCCCCAAAGATCTGCGCCACAAAGGGATCAGAAAGGCTCAGCGCCACCTTGACGCCAGCTTCTTTGGCTTTGGTTACGACATCCTTTATCAACGCTGCCCGTGCATCGTCAGTGAGCAGGTAACCCTCGATATAGAGCCACTCCGACTCAAGCAAGGCAGCCTCATCAATCTCTCTTCGGGTGAGCTGCTCGGATGCACCGAGGTAAGTGTTCATTGTCCGCTCGGCATCGTCCGTTACCATAACAAGGCACTTTCCAGTGACGCCCGCCTCAGGAGGCGCCGTATGAAAACTCACACCGGAGTCAGCAAGATCACCAACAAAGTGCTCACCGTCATCATCAGCCCCGACCTTGCCACTAAAGAAAGTCCTTGCACCAAAGTTTGCAGCCGCGATGACCGTGTTACAGGCAGAGCCGCCAGACTTTTTCATTAGGTGGTGCTTGTCTGCACTAAAGACATTGAGGAGTTCAGCCTGACGAGGCTCATCCACAAGGGTCATAACACCCTTCTCGATTCCATTGTTTTGTAGGAACTCATCCGGTACA
>Ga0115548_1001403_pt1 | contig 13122 bp, 8 predicted proteins | sample COGITO_mtgs_1004_4_FD_87187 | JGI IMG/M metagenome (GOLD analysis project Ga0115548, IMG submission 87187) | Pelagic marine microbial communities from North Sea - COGITO_mtgs_100423 | ecosystem: Environmental > Aquatic > Marine > Epipelagic | place: Germany:Helgoland, sampling site Kabeltonne...
GTCTGGCCCCGGTCTTTAATGACGAGGGTCGGGCTGGGCAGCGGCGCACGTTGCAGTTGCGCCTTCACCTGCTCGACGGCGTCGAGATAGATATGGGCATTCCCAATGGTGTGAATGAATTCTCCGGCGACCAGTCCCGTTACCTTCGCAACCAAGTGTAACAGCAGCGCATAGGAGGCAATGTTGAACGGCACACCCAGGAACATATCCGCCGAGCGTTGATACATCTGTAGCGACAAGGTCTTGCCGGCGACAAAAAATTGGAAGAAGTTATGACAGGGCGGTAACGCGACCTGACCCGGATCAATCTCGGCAGGGTTCCAAGCATTCACAATAATACGCCGGGAATTTGGGTTGTGCCGGATCAGCTCAATGGCATCGGCGAGTTGATCGATGACGCGCCCAGAAGGCGATTGCCAAGCCCGCCACTGAACGCCGTAGACGCGCCCCATGTCGCCATCGTTCTCGGTCAGCCCGAGACGCGTTAAATAGTCCGCATAATTTGCGTCCCAAATTTTATTTTGGGGATATATTCTTTTGAGATCATCGATCTTGCTTGAGCCTGAAATAAACCACAAAAGCTCGGAGGCCATCACCTTCCAGGCCAGTTTCTTCGTGGTCACGGCGGGGAACCCAGCTCGCAGGTCATAGCGCGCGTGCAGCCCAAAATAGCTGAGTGTCCCAACACCGGTGCGGTCATCGCACTGGGTGCCATGCTCTAGTACTTGCTTGAGCTGTTGAAGATAAGTCTGCATGAGCTTGCGTTACCGTGGGGCGCTTAGCCGCACTTAGAATCTCCGCAGTTCAGGCAGGTCATGCAGCCATCCATCATGACCATCGCGGTCGTCAGGCATTTCTGGCAAAGCTGCGCGCCCGGCGGGAATGCGTTTGACTCAGCTTCGGCTGGCTCAACGCCTTCGGCTTGCGCGCGCTTTTCATTCATCATCGCGACGTGCTCACTCGACAACGCTTGATCCGTTATGAGACCAATCCTACGCATATGACGATCCAATACTTCTCCGATCTCGGCGACAAGCGATGGCATAAACCGGCCGCCCTTTTTGAAATACCCGCCCTGTGGATCAAAGACCTGCTTGAGCTCTTCAACCATAAAGGTGGCATCGCCCCCTTTTCGGAAAACCGCTGAAATCACTCGCGTCAGCGCAAGGATCCATTGGAACTGATCCATGTTCTTGGAATTGATAAAGATCTCGAACGGCACTTCTTGCTCGTGTTCTGTACCACTATTGAGCACCATATTGTTAATCGTGATGTACATCGCATGATCAGACAGCGGTGTTTTGATCTTATAGGTATAGCCTTTGAGCTCGTCCGGACGCTGCACTTCTTCGTGCATGATTTCTCGGGTGGGCGCAACTTTCGCGATCGGCTCATCTTTCTTTTTAATCGAAAAGCCGACGATATTCTTGGAGATTTTAACAGCCATTTTCGTCCTCTACAGTCAGTGAGTGGCTCTGATTTGGGCGCCACTGTGGTGATCCTATGTCAATTGTCCGCGTGCACCTGCGGCAAGGGTTTATGCCAGTAAACCCAGGCCTTAAGCGCATGCCATTATCTTAAAATTTCCCGTAGTAACCTTCTTTCATTGCGTCAAAAAGGTTTGCGGCAGAATGGAGTTCACCGTCGTATTCGATCTCCTCGTTGCCCTTGAGTTCAACGACCTGGCCATCTTCGAGTTCGAATTGATAGGTTGTGTTTTCAAGATCTTGCTCTTTCACCAAGACGCCTTGAAACGCTTCGGGGTTAAACCGAAAGGTCGTGCAACCCTTAAGCCCTTGCTCGTACGCGTACAGGTAGATGTGCTTAAAGTCCTCATAAGGGTACTCGGTTGGCACATTCGCTGTTTTCGAAATGCTGGAGTCGATCCACTTTTGCGCAGCAGCCTGAATATCCACATGCTGAATCGGGGAGATGTCGTCGGCCGTAATAAAGTAGTCAGGCAGTTGGTGGTCCGGATTATCGGTGTAAGGCGCCGCATCCGGATTCACCATCGCGTTATAGGCCAATAACTCGAAAGAGAAAACGTCGACTTTTTCTTTCGACTTCTTACCTTCGCGAATGACGTTGCGCGCGTAGTGATGGGCAAAGCTGGGCTCAATGCCATTACTGGCGTTATTGGCCAGCGATAGGCTGATGGTCCCGGTTGGGGCAATTGAGCTGTGGTGCGTGAAACGACAACCGTGCTCGATGAGCGCCTCAATCAAGCCAGCGTCCTCAGTGGCAATTTTCTGCATGTAACGAGAATACTTTGCGTGGAGCACGCGCCCAGGCAATTTATCGCCAAGCTTGATGCCGTCTTCTACCATCTCGGGTCGCAGTCGCAGCATTTCACCGGTGACCTCGAAGATCTCATCCATAATCGGGGCGGCGCCTTTTTCCTTAGCTAGTTCGAGCCCGGTTTGCCAGCCCACGAGAGCGAGTTCCTTGGTCACCCGTTCGGTGAAGGCAACCGATGCGGGATCCCCATAGCTCATGCCCATCATGGTGATGGCGGAACCAAGGCCTAAGTAACCCATGCCATGCCGACGTTTACGTTCAATCTCATGACGCTGCTGCGGCAGCGGAAGACCGTTTATTTCAACCACGTTATCCAGCATGCGAGTAAAAATAGCGACGGCTTCACGGAAGGTCTCCCAATCGAAGTCAGCGTCTCCGTTAAAGGGTCGCTCAACAAAGCGTGTAAGGTTGACCGAGCCAAGCAGACAACTGCCGTAAGGCGGCAGTGGTTGCTCACCGCAAGGGTTGGTTGCACGAATGTTTTCGCAAAACCAGTTGTTGTTCATCTCATTGACCTTGTCGATCAATATAAAACCCGGTTCCGCAAAATCATAGGTCGAGGCCATGATCATGTCCCAGAGGCGCTGGGCTTTTACGGTCTTGCTCACTTTACAGGCGACAAGGCCTGCATCATTCGTGACGTACTTTGCTTTTGCCGGAAACTCGCGCCAGAGCACTTGCGAGGGATCATCCAAATCCAATTGATCCGATTCGAGTTCACTTTGCGTGATTGGAAACGATAAGGCCCAATCGGTATCGTTTTTAACCGCTTCCATAAATTCAGCGGTGATCAGCAGGGATAAATTAAACTGACGGAGTCTCCCGTCTTCGCGTTTGGCTTTGATGAAGTCCATTACATCCGGGTGACCGATTTCGAAAGTTGCCATTTGCGCGCCTCGTCGCCCCCCGGCGGACGAGACGGTAAAGCATGTCTTGTCATAAATATCCATAAACGATAGCGGCCCTGAGGTGTAGGCGCCGGCGCCCGACACATAGGCGCCTTTGGGGCGCAGCGTCGAAAACTCATAGCCGATGCCGCAGCCCGCTTTCAAAGTGAGTCCCGCTTCAAGATTCTTCTGCAGGATGTCTTCCATTGAATCAGAAATAATGCCGGAGACCGTGCAGTTAATCGTTGATGTTGCTGGTTTGTGGGCCTGGGCACCGGCGTTTGAGGTAATCCTGCCTGCAGGAATAACGCCATGACGCAGGGCCCACAGGAATTTTTCATACCAGTCTTGGCGGATGTCTTTCGCTTCGACTTCAACCAAGGCTTTTGCCACCCGTTGATAGGTTTGATCGATATTTTCATCGATGCGCTCGCCTTGTTTACTCTTTAAACAGTATTTGTTTTCCCAGATATCGAGCGAAGTTGGTTGAAGCTTGATTTCATTCACGTTAGCGGGAATGGCTTTGAGATCAGTTTTTTGGGCTGTGGAATCCATATGTCAATATTGCCTCTCATCAGTTGATGGTAATCGGTCGTTGTTCTGTCTAAGGCCTGTCGTAGACCGGTGTTTAATCTGTTTATTAAAAGCTTTTCGCTCAAGGCTGTTTGCTAAAAGCTTTTCGCTCAAAGCTGCTCGTCTATTTCGGTCTGATCGCTCATAAATTTAAGCGCTCTTTGCTCCGATGTTCTTTGCTCCAATGCTCTTTAGTTCAACGTTCTTTACTTCAACGTTCTTTATTTCAATGCTCTGTGTACCCAAAGTGCTCTGTGTACCCAAAGTGCTCTGTGTACCAAAAGTGCTCTGTGCCAGTCTGGTCCGTAAGCACTTCTTTGCCGCTTACGAGCACCGCAAATCCTGCGGGTAGTGTGTGAGGTCATGCCATCAATGATTAGCCTAACCTGTGGACGCCCATCAAAGGGGTGTGTTGCGCTCAGGTTGCTGTCTTGACCCTCTTTTGAAGAGTGCGGCAGATGTCCTGAGTCGATGGTTTGAAGTCCTAAAAGCCCAGATATTGTGCTACACGACCTTTCTGAGCACAAGATATAGTTGTCCCGAATCGGCATAAAATGCCAAAAAAAATCAAAAAAAAGGGTCAGGTCTAGCATAATTTAACCATAATCGGCTGTTTACAGCGTGCCATCTTTCGCGGGACACTCAATCAAAGCATCAATACAACCTTGGGATAACATGCGATGAATCAGTTGAGGACGAAAGTGGCGATTATTACCGGCGGCGGCAGTGGCATTGGCGCCGCAACTGCGGAACGTATTGCGGAACAAGGTGCCTCGGTGATGGTCACCGATATTAATGGTGCCGCCGCGGAACAAACGGCGCGGGTGATACAACAGCGTGGGCAGGCCGCAAAAGCATTGGCCCAGGATGTGGCTGATCCTGATGCTTGGGCGGCGGTGTTTACCGAGACCAAAAAAGCCTTTGGCCCAGTCAATGTCTTGGTCAATAATGCCGGCGTCAGTGGGGCCGGTCGGGATCGCTTTGAAGAGCCGGAAGGGCTAGATGCATGGCGACAAATCATGAGCATCAACCTAGATGCTGTGAATTTGGGTTGTAGAATGGCAATTCAGGAGATGAAGGTGACAGGCGGCTCGATCGTCAATATTTCATCCGTCATGGGTTTGGTGGGGGGCGCGGGCCCAGCCTATAACGCCAGTAAAGGGGGCGTTCGGCTACTGACCAAGTCTATTGCGAGCTATTGTGGCCGCATGGGTTACCCGATTCGATGCAACTCGGTACATCCTGGCTATATCTGGACGCCAATGGTCCGTCAGATTGCCGAGGTTCATGAAGAGGTTGAAACCGAAGAAGCGCTAAAGGAAATGTTACTGCTGCAGCATCCCATCGGCCGTTTGGGCGAGCCCGATGATATCGCCAACGGTATCCGGTTTTTAATTTCAGATGAGTCCAGCTTTATGACCGGTAGTGAGTTGGTCATCGATGGCGGCTATACCTGCGTTTAGGCGGCGGCATTTGACGAAGCCATAGCCTTTTAGCAAGCAGTATGGTTTCATCCGGAGAAATCTTGGCGACGGCAATGCCGTAATGGCCTGGGGTCCTACCTTGTCCAAGACAAAAGAGGGCTTTGAATCAAAACCTTGAAAATGTGAATGGAGTTCGCGCATGCACCTATCCCAGATAGCCTCACAAAACCCCAACAAGCCGGCTTATATTATGGCGGGCAGCGGCCAAACGGTAACCTACGAAGGGCTTGAGGCTGGATCAAACCAATTGGCGCAATTGTTTCGGTCGTTAGGGCTTATGCGCGGTGATCACATTGCCATTCTGCTCGAGAATCACGCCTTGTTCCTGCAAATCTGTGTTGCGGCACAACGCGCTGGAATCTATTACACCGCGATCAGCTACCGATTGCAGTCCGATGAAGTGGAATACATCGTGAATGATTGTGGTGCGCGGGTGTTCATTACCTCGATTGATCGTCGAGCGGTGGTTGAGCCTTTAATCGGCCGTCTCGAGAATTTGGATCAGTTTTTTATGCTCGATGGCGTGATTGCTGGGTTTGAGTCGTTAGAAGCGGCGATGTCGAATCAGTCCACCCAGATGATTGAGGACGAAAGTATCGGCACGTCCATGCTGTATTCTTCCGGAACCACCGGGCGGCCCAAAGGGGTCTACCGCCAGCTACCGGAAGGCGTTTGGGGCGAAGAAGACGCCGGCGCGATGTTCCGAGCGCTGTACCAGGCCCAAGAGGACAGCATCTATCTCACCCCGGCGCCGCTTTATCATGCGGCCCCCCTCACTTTTACTATGGCGTTCCTACTAGGGGGCATGACCTGTGTCGTCATGGAGCATTTTGAAGCAAGTGCCGCGCTAGCCGCCATCGAAACCTACCGCGTGACGCATTCCCAGTGGGTGCCGACCATGTTCATCCGGATGTTGAAGCTCGATGATGCCGAGCGCTTGAAATACGATGTGTCGAGTTTGGTGTGCGCAATTCATGCGGCCGCACCGTGCCCGGTTCCAATAAAAGAACAAATGATCGAATGGTGGGGGCCGATTATCTACGAGTACTACGCGGGCTCAGAGGGCAATGGTTTTGTCGCCATCAATTCCGAAGAATGGTTGGCGCATAAGGGCTCGGTTGGGCGCGGCCTGACGGCGGTTCTGCACATTTGCGATGATGCGGGCGATGAAATGCCCGTTGGTCAGTCCGGCACCATTTACTTCGAAGGTGGTGGTGATTTTGAGTATCACAATGATGCTGAGAAAACCGCTGAGTCCAGGCACCCGCGAGGTTGGTCAACCTTGGGGGATGTTGGGTATCTCGACGAAGAAGGCTTTTTGTATTTAACCGACCGCAAAAGCTTCATGATTATTTCTGGCGGCGTCAATATTTATCCTCAGGAAACAGAAAACCTGCTGGTCACCCATCCGAAAGTAATGGACGTGGCTGTTTTTGGGGTGCCGAATGAGGAGTTTGGTGAAGAAGTGAAGGCCGTCGTTCAGCCTAAATCCTGGGCGGATGCGGGGCCCGAACTCGCCGCGGAGCTGATGGAATTTTGCCGCGAGAATATCTCGCACATTAAATGCCCTAGATCCGTAGATTTTGAGCAAGAGCTGCCGCGTCATCCGACGGGTAAGCTGTATAAGCGCTTGCTTAAAGATCGGTATTGGGCTGAGCAGGGCAAATCAATTTAGGCCTAAGCAGGCGCCATGGCCTCAGCGGTTTTTAAGTAAGTTGGCTGGAGAGAATTGGTCTGTCAGGATGGGGGCCGTCTGATCCCAGTCCGCGCGTGTATTGAGATAACGCGGAAAACTCTCAATGGCAACACCAAAGCGCGTCAGCGCCGGCGCTAAAGCGCGCGCATTGGTCTCAAGCGTTTGCCTGTCGGGCAGTCCTGCGGGCCTGGCAATAATGACCCGATTGCCACTAGCCGGGAGTTTAAAGTTGAAAAATTTGTTAAACACTGCTTTGTAAGTCTGTGATTCATAATCATAAAGTTTGGACGAAGAAAAGGTGTTGGCCACCACGACGCCGCCCTCAGATAAGAGCGAACGCGTTTCGGCCAAGAATTCTTGGGTCATTAGATGCTCAGGAATATACTCTCCAGTAAACGCATCCAGAATCACCAAATCGTACTTCGAGCCTAATCGCACCGCGCGCTTAATAAAAACCCGCGCATCTTGTACCGCGACATTAAGCTGATCGTTCGCTTTAAAATTGAAGAAGCCCTCGGCAACCCGAACAACGGCGGCATCGATTTCAACCACGTCGATTTTGGCTGTCGGATAGAGCGCATTGAGTGCGGTCGGTAAGGTGCCCCCGCCTAAGCCAACAATGAGAATCGCGCTGGGGTTGGGTTGGAGCAGCAGTCCGCCAAAGGTCATCCGAACGTAGGAAAACACCACGCGATCCGGGTTCTCGGTATCAAAACAGGACTGTCGCCGATCGTCCCGGCGGACGGCGAACACCAAGCAGCGGTCATCGCCTTTTTGCTGGATCTCGATATTTTGATAGAGGGACTTCTCCCGATGAATAACCTCGCCCAACACGTCGCTTGGACATAGCAGACACGCAAGCGCAATGACCCAAACGCGGCTCATGAGCGCTTTCGATTAAAGGCGATGGCAAGGCTTCCGGCGAGCAACAAAACCGCGACCATTGTGATCAAAATGGTATTCATGTCAAACCACAGGACCAAATAAAATGAGGTGAGCAGGGTGCCTAGGGCGCTGCCGAGGGTCGACACGAAATATAATCCGCCAGCGACTTGTCCGCTGTGCCGGGTATTATCGACCATCAACCGAACCGAGTAGGGCGCGATCATACCGAGTAGCGCGGTTGGAATGAAAAACAAAAGGGTAGAGGCCAGTAGCGAGCCGTAACGAGGATCATCAATCGCGGAAAAGACCGCATCCATGGCATTGTCAGCAAAAAAGACGATTGGCAATAAGCCAATGGCCGCAAGTAAGAAAAACAAACCATACAGGCCAAGATTGGGGCGATTGATCGATAAGCGTCCGCCAATAAGGTATCCCATGGCCAGCGCCACCATAAAAATGCTGATAATACTGCCCCAGACGTAGATGCTGCTGCCAAAGTAGGGCGCCAGTATACGACCGCCGAGTAGTTCCACCGACATGATGATAAAGCCACTGGTGAAGGCAAGCAGTAACACCAGCCAGCCAATGCGCTCTAGTTTTGTTTCTACCTGTTCGTCGGACATACCGCATACCACCTTGTATTTCCCACAGTATAACCGCTCGGCAAAATGGCGCCAGCGGGTCAACGCACTGCGCGGGTAATCTATGGCATACTGGCGCGGCAAAACCCTAGGACAATCCGCTTTGAAAGCTCTGCTACGCCTCGTACCCTACATTGCCCGATATCGATGGCAGGTTGTGGTTGGGTTTGTGGGGTTTTTTTTAGCGCGCTTTTTCGAAGTGAGCACCTATTATGGTGTGGCGCTCGGGATCGATGCCATTGGCGCCCTCGTCCAAGAAGAGCCGCTACCGTTTGGTCTTGAAATCTGGGAAATCGTTGTCGGCATTGTCAGCGCGGTTGTCCTGAGATTTATTTTTGTCTCGAGGGCGAGGCGGGCCTTCCGGCTCGTGGGGCAGAAGGTGTCTTTTGACCTGCGGGAGCAACTCTTCGCCAGCGTCTTGGTTCAAGGGCCTGCGTTTTTTGGGCGTATTGGGGTTGGGGATTTGATGACCCGTGCGATCCAAGACATCTCACTTGTGCAACGCCTAATCGCCTTCGGTTTAATCCAAGTCGTCATCATGGTGTATGCGCCGCTCTTTGGTATGACGGCGATGCTGTTTAAGTCCGTGAGCCTAACGGTGCTGATCTTGCCGCTTCTACCGATTTTATATTTCTACGCGCAGTACGTGGCGACGCAAATGGCCGAGTCTTCCCAGCAAGTGCAAGAATCCTTGTCCATGCTCGCAGCCCACACCCAAGAAAACCTGAGCGGCATTCGGACGGTCCAGGCTCAAGCCCAAGAAGAAAACGAAATCAAACGATTCTTTAAAACCAACAATCAATACGCGTCGGCATTTTATGAGCAAGCCCGAATCAATTCGCTGATGACGGCCTGGACGCCGTGGCTCACGGCGCTTGCGCAGCTGGCGATTATTGTTTACGGCGGCAATCTCGTGCTGACCGGGGCCTTGAGTGTGGGCGACCTGATCTTTTTCCTTGCGTGCTTGAATATGTTGTTACAGCCGATTCGAATGGCCGGCTTTTTTATCACGATGGTGGCGCGGGCGAAGGTTGGCGTCGAACGCCTGTGTGAGGTCTTCGATGCACCGCCCGAGATCATTGACCGCCCAACGGGCGAGGCGCCGGCTTTGATCGGTGGTGCATTTGTTTTTAAGCAGGCGTCTTTTACCTATCCGGGCGCCGTTGTGCCGGCCCTCACCGATTTGAACTTCAGTATTCAGCGCGGCGAGTCCATTGGTATTGTAGGACGGGTGGGCTCGGGTAAATCGACCCTGTTAAAACTGTGTACTCGGTTGCTTGAGCTGAATGAGGGCTCGGTTGAACTGGATGGCGTTCCGATTGATCGTTATGCGCTGGCGCAGCTGCGATCACAGATTGCCCAGGTCCTGCAGGATCCTTTTCTGTTTGGCGAGCCCCTGTCCGCAAATATCAGTTATGACGACCCCGAGCGGGCCTTAGACCTGATTTGGGATGCCGCCGATGCCGCCGCCTTGCGAGAGACCGTCCTGACTTTCCCCGAGCAAATGAGCACCTTGGTGGGCGAGCGGGGGGTTACGCTGAGCGGTGGTCAAAAACAACGCACGACGCTGGCTCGCGGGTTAATTCGTAATGCCCCGGTGCTGATTTTGGACGATTGCTTTAGCGCGGTGGATACCGAAACAGAAGAACACATCTTGAGTCGGTTAAAGCGCTTGCGCGCGGGTAAGACCACGATTTTAGTCAGTCATCGGGTCTCAACGCTGCGGCATACCGATCGCATTTTGGTGCTGGATGGGGGGCGCCTGATGGAATCAGGCTCGCATGATGCCTTACTGGCCAAGGGCGGGCTGTACGCCGAACTCGAGCGGCTGCAGACCCAAGGTCAGCGGTCAGATTTTGAGCCGGAGCTGGTTTGATGAATCAGACGATCACGCCGAATACGGACCCTAAAAAAGACAACAAGCCCGACCGGGATCACGCCATGTTCGATGCTGAGCTGTCGGGCAATGTGCTGAACTTTCAGTTGCTAAAACGCGTCCTTTCCTGGCTCGTGCCCTACCGATTAAGCCTTTGGGTGAGCGGCGCGCTGGTCTTGGTGGCAAGTTTTGCGGCTGTTTTGATGGAGGTCGTGATCAGCCGAGTGCTTGTGGATTACATCATCGTTGGCGACGCAAACAGCCCCATGCCAGACCTTGGCCTCATTGCCTTAACCCAACAATTGGAGGCAACCTTTCGCTTGCCTGCGCTGTACGTGGCCGGTGGTTTGTTTTTTGTCTTAATGTCCATTGTTGCCTTGCTGGGGCACTGGCACCGGTTGACGCTGATCGACGCCATCGTGAAAGCGCTTCGGGATCTGCGTCAGGATCTGTTCGCGCACTTGGAGTCTCGGCCCAGTTCGTTTTTCGATCGCGTGCCCGTCGGGCGGATCATGACGCGGGTGACCAATGATGTTGAAGCGCTTTACGAAATGCTCCGGGGCCTTGGCAGCTTGGTCGGTGAGTTCGTGCCGTTTTTTGTGGCACTCACAATCATGTTGTCCACCAGTGTCGAGCTGACGCTTATTTTGTTGTTACTGGTGCCCGTTGTGGGATCGGCCACTTACTTTTTTCGGCAAGCCTCGCGTGAGATTTTTCGACAGGTTCGAAACAGTGTGAGCGGGCTCAACCAATTTCTGCAAGAAAACCTTTCGGGGATGCAGGTGGTACAGCTCAGTCAGCGTCAAGACCAGAATCGGGCGGCTTATACCAAAATTAACCGTCTCAACTTAGAGCAAGAAAATCGCTCGATCAATTTAACCACCTACTATGGCGCGTTCAATGACTCTTTGGCCTCCATAGGCCTCGGCATCATCATCTACTACGGTGGCGGGTCGGTTGTGCAGTCGGAGATGTCCCTCGGCGGCGTGATTTTGTTCACGCGGTTTATGAACATGTTGTTCACACCGGTGGTTTTGTTGGGTGAGCAGCTGAATGTCTTGTTTCGCGCAATGGCAAGCGGCGAGCGCATTTTTCAAGCTTTGGATTGGGATGAACAAATCCGCGAACCCAGTCATCCAGCGACATTGCCCGAGCGTCTTGAGGGGCGGGTCGAGTTTAGAGGGTTATCTTTTGGTTACTCGAAAGACACCCAGGTATTAGTCAACGTGAGTGTTTCAATTGAGCCGGGTAAAAAATTGGCCATTGTGGGGCCAACGGGTTCAGGTAAAAGCACGATGATTCGATTGCTGGGCCGTTTTTATGATTTTCCGGACGGCATGATTTTTCTCGACGGGATTGACTTGCAACACATCCCATCAAGGTTAGTCCGGCGCAGGATTGGCGTCGTGCTTCAAGATTTTCACATCTTCTCAGGATCGATTTTGGACAACATTACGTTGTCCGACCCATTGATCACGCGAGCGCGGGCTGTAGAGGCCGCCAAGACGGTAAATGCCCATCATTTTATAGAGGCGCTGCCGGAAGGTTATGACGCGCCCTTGGTTGAACGCGGCGCCAATCTCTCGCAAGGTCAGCGTCAGTTATTGGCTTTTGCGCGAGTGCTGGCAGCCGATCCCGAAATTTTGATTTTGGATGAAGCCACCGCCAGTATCGACACCGAGACCGAGCAGTTGATTCAAGAGGGCTTGCAGCGTTTGATGCAGGGTCGCACCAGCATCTTAATCGCCCATCGCCTACAGACCATCCAAGAGGCCGATCATGTGATGGTGCTCGAGCTTGGCAAAGTTCGAGAATACGGCACGCATCAAGCCTTAATCGCGCAGGGTGGTCTGTATAAAACACTGCACGATCTCCAGTTTCAGGAACTCTCAACCGACGTTACAGCCCCCGGTCTTGCGCCTGAGTAATTGCCAGCCACGGCGCCATCACCACAAAGCCTCGAGACGTCTCAACGCCATTGTCGTCTAGCATCGCGATATGATGCGCGTACTGCTCCCGGCTAGATGATAGGGCTGCCATGCATTCGGTGGCCGTCAACTGCTGATCGATCGGGCTCAGTTGCAGCGCGCTCAACCAGTCTCGTTTGGTCAGCGGCCGAAACCGCTGGGGGCTAAATTTAAACCGTTTGATAAAGTCTTCGTCCGTTAACCACCAACCTCGAAGATGATCGGCAGTGATGGTCTCGGGGTAACGCCAGTGCGCGTCCAGCCAAGCCGTGAAAGGATGAAAAAGCCGGCCTTTGACGACCCCTTTGACCTCAGTATTTGATGTCCCAAACTGGGTTTTGAGCAAACTTTGGCCTGCCGGCGTTCTGGTCAACGCCATTTGATGACTGAGCAATCGCCGCAGCTTAAGGTCCAGTCGATCGGTTGGATTGGGGCCGAACCAAGCGGTCTCTTGAGTGGTATCCCCAGTGCCAAGATAAAACTTTACCGCCAGTTCCCAATGCTCGAGGGCGTGATCATGGCGAACAATGAGGTCAAATTCACCGAGCGTGCTGGCCGGCCCCTGCACCTGAAGGTTACTGGCGAGCAACTCATATCCCTTTAAATGCACCAGGGCGCATTGCCAGAGTCGTTCAAACTGAATCCCTAACCGGAAACGTTGCCAATCGGTTGGCGCCGGCCAGGCCAGCGGCGCGTTGTCAAAGGCAAGCGCTGTGAAAAAGGGTTTGTCGGGAAAGCCCTGGTTCGGTAACGCGATCAGTGGGGGACTATACACGCACCAATGGCCATCCCGTTGGAGCTGTTGATGATCGGGA
>Ga0115548_1001404_pt1 | contig 13121 bp, 8 predicted proteins | sample COGITO_mtgs_1004_4_FD_87187 | JGI IMG/M metagenome (GOLD analysis project Ga0115548, IMG submission 87187) | Pelagic marine microbial communities from North Sea - COGITO_mtgs_100423 | ecosystem: Environmental > Aquatic > Marine > Epipelagic | place: Germany:Helgoland, sampling site Kabeltonne...
CAACATTATGAATCGCTATCGTCGCTTTTCTTTTTAACCACTTTACGCTTCACAGCAGCTTTTTTAGCAGGCTTTTTGGCGGCTTTCTTGGCCGTCTTTTTAGCGGGCTTTTTAGCAGCTTTTTTAGGCGCTGATTTTTCAGTTATCTGCCAAGCACCGTTTTCAAAATCAGCACGCCAGCCCGTGGCTTTACCATCAACGTCGGTCATTAAATATTGCTGTTTGGTTTTTCGCTGGTAACGAATCTGCACACGAATACCATCGGTATCGGTAACCGGCCCTTCCATTAAAAAGTGATACTTAGGATCAATGGCGGCTTTGTGCGGCAATATCTCATCGACATAAGGCGCTCGCGTTTCACGATTTTTCGGAAACTGACTGGCAGCAAGAAAAATACCGGCAGCACCATCTCGTAAAATATAAGTGTCATCTACCTTATTACAGACTAACTCAGGCATCGGCACAGGATCCATTTTGGGTGGCGCAGCTTCACCGCTTCGCAACAACTTGCGCGTGTTTTTACAGCTATCATTCATACAACCAAAATACTTGCCAAAACGGCCCGACTTTAATTGCATTTCAGAACCGCATTTATCGCACTCAAGTACAGGGCCTTCGTAACCTTTAATTTTAAATTGGCCCGCCTCAATTTCGTAGCCATCACAATCAGGGTTGTTACCGCATATATGTATTTTACGGCCTTCATCAATAAGATAGCTATCCATTGCGGTATTGCATTTAGGACAGCGACGTTTATTAATCAGTAAACGTGATTCTGCTTCATCATCCGCATCGGCGCTCACAACTTCGTCGCCAGAGATCAAATTAACCGTTTGCTTACAACGTTCTTTTGGTGGCAAGCCATAACCTGAACAGCCTAAGAATACGCCAGTACTCGCCGTTCTTACCTGCATAGGACGCGCTTCACAATCAGGGTGTTCACACCGAACATCATCAACTGTCGTAGGATCATTATGACGCATACCGCCATCACCCACTTCACCTTGAGCCGTGGCTAGCTTGTCACTAAAGCCTTTATAGAATTCGTCCAATACGACATGCCAAGATTTTTTACCATCAGCAATTTCATCAAGCTTTTCTTCCATTTCGGCAGTAAAGCCGTAATCCATTAAATCACCAAAGCTTTCATTGAGTCGCTCAGTAACAATATCGCCCATTTTCTCAGCATAAAAACGACGGTTCTCAACGCGTACATAACCGCGATCTTGAATCGTAGAAATAATCGATGCATAAGTCGATGGACGACCAATGCCGCGCTTCTCTAACTCTTTCACTAATGCGGCTTCTGAATAACGCGCCGTCGGCTTAGTAAAATGCTGACTAGGATCTAAAGCTTTAAGCGTTAAGCTATCGCCTTGTTTAAAATCGGGTAGCAAACGATCTTCTTCTTTTTTGGCTAACGGAGTTTGCACACGAGTAAAACCATCAAAGCGAATCACACGGCCGCGAGTACGCAACTCAAAATCACCGGCTTCAACCACAATACTTGAACTAGTAAATTCCGCCTTTGTCATTTGACAGGCAACAAACTGACGCCAAATTAATTCGTATAAACGCACACCATCAGGATCAATTTTATCCAGATCACTCGGCATAACCGTAACGTTAGAAGGGCGAATAGCTTCGTGCGCCTCTTGCGCCCCCTCTTTACTGCTGTAGCTTATCGGCTTTTCTGGCAAATACGCTTTACCGTATTTAGCCTCAATATGAGCACGACAGTCCGCTATTGCATCGGCACTTAAGTTAGTCGAGTCAGTACGCATATAAGTGATGTAGCCGCCTTCATACAAACGCTGGGCCAACATCATGGTTTTCTTAACGCTAAAGCTTAGGCGTGTACTGGCGGCCTGCTGGAGCGTTGAAGTAATATAAGGCGCTGTAGGCTTAGTCGTGGTGGGTTTATCTTCACGTTTAGCAACAACAAAGTTAGCGTCTTTTAGCTTGGCCAAAGCCGTATCGCTAAGCGCTTGACTAGTGGGACGGTATTTTTCGCCATTGGCACGCGTCACTTGCATGCGCACATCGCCAGCATTGCCATTTAAATCGGCAAATAAATCCCAGTACTCTTCAGGAATAAAGGCACGTATTTCGCGCTCGCGCTCGGCAACTAACTTAGCTGCTACCGACTGTACTCGACCCGCCGATAAACCTCTGGCCACTTTAGCCCAAAGCAGCGGTGAAACCATAAAGCCCACAACACGGTCAAGAAAGCGACGTGCTTGCTGCGCATTAACTCGATGCATATCCAGCTCACCGGGTTTTTCAAAAGCAGCGTTTATGGCTTTTTTAGTAATCTCATTAAACACCACACGTTGATAGCGAGATTCATCACCACCAATAATTTCGCGTAAATGCCAGGCTATCGCCTCTCCTTCTCTATCCAAATCCGTCGCCAGCACTATGGTGTCAGCATCTTTGGCTAATCGACGTAACTCATCGACAACCTTTTCTTTACCCGGCAAAATCTGATAATTCGCTTCCCAGTTCTTGGCAGGGTTAATCCCCATTCTCGCCACTAACTGCTCGCGCGCTTTCTTCGCCTTATGAATAATCTTTTTAGCCGGCGATAACTTTCTGGTTTTCGCCGCCTCTGCTGCTCGCGCTTTCGGATCGACAGGCTTACCGCTACCGCTCACCGGTAAATCACGGACATGACCTACACTAGACTTAACAACATAGTCTTTGCCGAGGTACTTATTTATGGTCTTAGCTTTCGCTGGTGACTCTACAATAACGAGTGACTTACCCATTCGTATATAAACTTCCTAATAGATTGACTATGTACCATTAATAAGCGCAATGCTCGCACCTAATACCTAACAAGAAAGGCCTTTGACCTCTCTCAACGTTGTTTTCGTCGGACGTATCCTCAATGTTCATAGGCCTTCACAGCGCTTTTGCGACAACTCTGATCACGGACATTACGACGAAGGGCGACATATATAGAGAAGGAAGAGCGGCGGGTCAAGCTATTCGTTCAAAAATTTTACCTATGGCTGCGCCTTTACCCCTATAGTGAAATCGTCCTAATCAGGTCAAGTTGTCGGTAAAAGCATCGAACAGGTCGATAGAAAGTCACCTTTTAGCACTTTTGCGTAGACAAAAAAATAATTAGAAAATAATCAGTGACCGGTAGGCAATTTACAGATTACGGCAAGAATCGATGCTAGTATGGGTTTTGATTACAGCTGAATATTCATTCAAATAACGGCTGAAAATTGAGTTACTTTCCAACGAATAAGGTTTAAACGACAACACGCTCATGTCCCTTTATAGTTTTATGCTAAGCAGTCATTCATTGAAAACACTAACGATTGGCACTTCCCCTTTATCGGTTAGTCAGCGCTTTCAACAAGCGAAAGGCTTTAGCCACCTCGCCTATCAGCGACTGCTCAACTTAGCCATCATATTAGTGACTACTCTGCTAGCCATAAGCAGTAGTTATGCAGAAACTTCGTTTAGCACTTATGAAGTCAGCGAGCAGACACAAAAACAGCGAGAGCTATACAGCCAAGCCAAATCGCTACTCGAAAAACCGCACTCAATAAACGCCTATAAAAAGCTACGCTTATCTTTAGACCACTACCCACTAGCCGGTCATTTAGACTACCTGTATCACCGACAGCACTTGAATAAATTAACGCATAAAAGCTTACAAAGCTTTAGCGACACGCATAATAATTCATTACTTAGCAATAAACTTAAACGCGCCTGGCTGCAGCATCTGGCCAAACGGAAACAGTGGTCACGTTTTACTCTCCACTATGACAAAGCGCTCGCCAATAGCAACATGCAATGTCAGCATGCTTGGGCGCTTTACCAAACGGGAGAACAAGCTCAAGCTTTAGACGAAGCCAAAGCCCTATGGATGCATTCAGAATCACGACCTAAAAGTTGTGATGCTATTTTTCATTTACTAATAAAGACAGAAAGCATTGATAGTGATTTAGCTTGGCAGCGATTTATTTTAGCTTTTAATGCTCGCCAGCATCAGCTGTCTAAATACTTAACCCGCCTGCTTGATGGCCAGCAATTAGCTGATGCCAATCGACTGCTTAAACTTTACCGTCAACCGAAAAAAATCCCTAGCCAATGGCAAGCCGTTAGTCTTATTCCCGGACAAGCCGTTGATTTATTCGAAAGCAAGTATCAATTATTAAAAAAACTCGCTCGCGCACATCCAGAAAAAGCGCGTGATTTTGTATTAGAGATTAAACAGCAGCAACAAGACCAACCCCTAGCCGATAAATTAGCGGCTTATTTAATTCAGTCACAAGCTATTAAAGGCTATGCCACACTGCCTCAAGATTATGTTGCACTTGGCTCGCCAAAAGATAGCAGTTCACTGCAATGGTTGTTGCGCGCCCATATTGCGCAAGCTAACTGGCAAGATGTTATTGAAACCGTTAAGCAATTACCTGACGAGCTAAAAGAGCATGAGCGCTGGCGCTATTGGTATTACCGAGCAAAATCACTCTCAGGCCGTCTCACTTTATTAGAAGAGCAAGAGCACTATAAAGCAGTGGCAAACAAAGCCAGCTTTTACGGTTTTACTACGGCCGAGAACCTTGGCCTACCCTATGGCTTCGAGCCTATAGAACATACGCCCAAGCCTGAGCATATCGAGCTGATGCGTAACAATCCCTATATGCAACGCGCTAGCGAGCATTTTGCACAACAAGAATACAGCCTTGCACGCAGTGAATGGCGCAGAGGCAGCCAGAGCTTTAATAGCGCTATGCAAATTGACTCTGCCTACTTTGCTCAATCACTGGGCTGGCACCATCAAGCCATTAATACGGCTGCACAGGCCAAGGCATGGCAGCATTATCAATTACGTTTTCCCAATCTTTATACCGAGCAGTTTGAACAGCAGGCTTCTGCAACTAAGCACTCTAATCACTGGCCAGCCAACTGGCCTTACGCCATAGCACGACAAGAAAGCGCCTTTGCCAGTGATGCGCAATCGGGTGCAGGCGCCATGGGTTTAATGCAAATACTGCCGTCGACAGCAAGAGAAGTTGCGCGTAAGAGAAACGTTAAATATCAACGCAGTAAACTTTTTAATGCCGATTACAATATTGTTTTAGGCAGCGGCTATTTAAAGCAATTAAATAAGCGCTACCAGCATCGCGCACTCACATCTGCCGCTTACAACGCCGGCCCTCGCCGCGCAAATAAATGGCTTAAAAACATGGAGCAACCCCTACCCATAGATGCCTGGATAGAAACCATTCCATTTTCAGAAACACGCCAATATGTACAAAATATTTTTAGCTTTAGCTTAATTCACAGCTTACTTTATGATGACGCTACGCTGACTAACACTGACACTAAAACAGATAAAAAACGACCGCCATTTATTCATCTTCATGAACAAATGATTTACCCTAACAATATTCAGCCAGACATTAACTAGAGCAAATAACCATTGATTGATATAGGCGCAAACCTTAGTAACCCTACTTTTGATAATGATTTAGCTGAGGTATTACAGCGTGCAAAAGACGCTAAACTTCAAGCTGTTATCGTAACGGGCACCAGCGTTGAAAGCAGCAAAGCCGCCTTAGCGCTAGCTGAACAACAGCCCAACTTTCTATACGCCACCGCCGGTGTGCATCCGCATGATGCCGACAGCTATAACAATGATATTGAGAAACAAATAAGCGCTATGCTAGGCAATTCCAACATTGTCGCCGTTGGCGAAACCGGTTTAGATTTTAATCGCAACTTTTCAACACCAGATAACCAACGACATGCCTTTGAAGCACAAATAGCCTTAGCGAATCACTATCAAAAGCCCTTGTTTTTGCATGAACGCGATGCCTTCGAAGACTTTCACTCTATTATATTGGCCAACAAAAATGAGCAGACACAAGCCGTTGTGCACTGCTTTACAGGCAGTAAAACAGCACTCAAGGCTTATTTAGATTTAGGTTTATATATCGGTATAACGGGTTGGATTAGTGATAAAAAACGCGGCGCGAATTTACGTGAAATCATCAAATACGCACCACTAGATCGCTTAATGATTGAAACCGACGCCCCCTATTTAACTCCGCAGCAAGCCGGCTTAAAAAACCAACTCAGCAAAAAGAATCGTAATGAGCCATGGACATTGCCATACACGGCAGCCACCCTCGCAGAGTGCCTAGGCGTTAAAACAGAAGTATTAATTGAAAAGACAACAGAGAACACCAACAACTTTTTTAACTTAGTCAGTTAATAAATCTTTAATACGGCTGGGAGGAAAAGGCCAGTTAAGCGTAGTGGCTTCAGCACTAGCGTTATGAATACGGGCCAAAACAGGAATAGTAAAACGGTATAGCTCAGTGAGCTGCGGATCAGAATCAATATCCACTTTTTCAAGTTGCCAATCACTGCCTGCAATAACCTGCTCGATTAAAGCCTGCGCTTGATCACAAAGATGACAATCTTGACGAGAATATAAGACAAGATGGCGGCTGTTAGTCATTTGTTATTTACCGCCATACTTTTTATACCTACCATAACAGCTGATACTGCCCTTAGTGGCGCGTTGTCCAGCTATGTAAGCTTTTAGATATTACTTTATCAAGGCTCTTTTCCACAGCCATTTGAGCAGAAACGCCCAGCTTTTCTTGCCAAGATTTTTTCTGCACATACTTCACTTCAAACACAGAAGCCTCTTTAACGCGTTGAGAAATATATTCATCACTGGTGCTAATACCATCAACCAACAGTTTCTCAAGCGCCACTTTACCGTACCAAGTTTCGCCAGTAGCGACTAATGGAATATCTAGCTTAGGTCTAAATTCACTTACAAAGCCTTTAAATAATTCATGCGTTTCTTCAAGGTCATCAATAAATTTCTGACGACCGGCTTCTGTATTTTCGCCAAGCATCGTTAATGTGCGCTTATATTCACCTGCCGTTAGAACATCATAATCGACATCTAACTTCTTCAATACTTTATTAAAGTTAGGCAAGCTGGCAACCACGCCTATAGAGCCAATAACAGCAAAAGGTGCAGCCAATATTTTATCGGCAATACAAGCCATCATATAACCGCCACTGGCGGCAACTTTATCGACACAAATAGTCAGTGGGATATTTGCCGAACGAATTCTTGCCAACTGCGATGATGCCAAACCATAAGAGTGGACCATACCGCCTGGGCTTTCGAGACGAACAACTACTTCATCTTCAGGCTTAGCTAAGGTTAATACTGTCGTTATTTCTTCACGGAAATTTTCAACTTCTGAGGCTTTCATATCGCCATCGAAGTCTAATACATAGACGTTACCTTTAACGGGGCTAGCACCTTTAACAGAATCAGTACCTTTAACTGACTCAGTACCGTTAACAGAGTCAGTAACAGCAGCATCGCTATCGGAGTCGGTTGATTTTTTAGCATTAACTTTAGCCAACTGTTTAGCTTCTTTCTTAGCCGCTTTATCTTTTTTCTTTTGGCTTTGCTTTTCGGCTTTTTCGCGCTGCTTAATAACATGCTCATCAAGCACTGCATGCTGCATTATTTCTTCCATTTGCTTGTAGCGATCATTGAGCTTTTTCACTTCCAATCGCCCTTCACCTTCACCGCCACGCTGACCCGCGTTAACAATGACTGAGATCAATAGAACAATGGCAATCAAAAATGTAGCAATTTTGGCGAAAAACAATCCATATTCAGCAAGTAATTCAATAAACACAGCAAAACCTTTTTAACGAGTGAGTAAAATGCGACCATCTTTTAATGTTGGACGCTTTAAAATAAGAGCTATAAAACAGCTACCATCTGGATATTCCAGTAACGGCTAGGTTTTAGCCACTTTAAGCGAACACGATTAAACAAGGATTAAGGGAGGATGTCTAGCGGGTTGTTGTCTAAATAAAGCCGGCCAGACAAGGGTTTGGGTGATTCATAAACAAGTTTTAGCCGAATTTTGGGGCCGTTATACGATTATCTTACACCCTAGAGAATTATTGTTAGGGGTGAAAGAAATGGACTCTAGCGATTAAGCTCCTTTGCCAGCGCTTAATTTTAACATTCAAAAAAACGCTTCACTTTTTTATTGCAGCGCCAACACACTATCATCAATCAATTTATCCACCATATTATCGACGGCTCGCCCAGCAGCTAACTCCTCCAATAAATACTCAACACTGACTAAAGCATCCGCCAAGCGTTCCAACCAATCATCAACTACCCCTTCATTGGAATTACCTTGGTAAGCTGTATTCAATAAGACAGCACAGCGATTCATTAATATCTCTGCATTCTCAATACCTATTATGCTAAACGCACCACCAATACTCTCCAAACAAACAGCTACATTAGCAATATGCTCTCTATCATAATTCGAATCGATATAGGCAATGACCGCTCGCTTGGCCAAACCGATATTCGATTTTGACTCTTCATATAAATTCATTTGTGCTTGCTGCAATAATCCCTTAGCAACGGTTGATTGTGCTTCTTGGCTATCAACGCTATCTAGCAGAGAACCGGTCAACAATGCATTTTCAATATAGAGAATCATATTGGCTACATGCAATAAGGCCTCTTGGTCCGGCGACTCAATGCGCCAGCTATTAATTTGCTCAATGGATTGATCAATTGGCGCGGTTGCTGCCACATAACCACTGACTTTTAGCACCGCCGATATACGCTCACAATTGGTGACTAAGGTATTGATATCATCCGACTCACACAAGCCGCTCTCGGACATCATATCGAGAATACGTTTAGCGCCTAGCAGCTCATCCTTAACCACATCCAACATTGAGAGTAACGCTTTGTATGTGCTGCGCTCCATCGCCTCGCGATGCGCCACTAAGGCTTTGTCATTCCAAGGGAGAGGCGTAAACCGACCTAATTGATTGAGATCTTCATCGTTAACATTTTGAGGCTCAGCCAATAATAACAATAACGTTAACTCAGCTAACACTGCTGTATCTGGCAAACTGTGCATACCGTGCAAAGGGTCTTTCTCTAAACGTTTTAAACTGCGATCAAATTTAGTGAAAAAATGTCTGCGTTGCGGCGTTAACTCAAGCGTTTTGCTATTAAAAGCCGCGACCAGCTTCTTGACCAGCCGCCAAACCGCTGCATTAACGCTACCATGACATAAATCAATGGCCCGCTCCGCAACCCTATCAATCAACACTAACTTGGCGCTCACATCACTGTCGCGTAACAAACCAATCAAGCCCGTTTGATACATTTGACGTAAGCGCCTAAAGGTTTTTTGCTGCTCTTCAATGTTATCAACTACAGGCTCAGTGATATCTTCTTCAAGACTACTCGCCTCACTCTCGTCTTCAGCATTCGCGAGAGGCACCAACGTCAACTCCATCACTTCAGGAGCCGTTGACACTAATAATGTATTATCAGACGGCTTATTGTTCGCCTCGACCCAATCATTAAGCTGATACTCAAATTCGATTAATGTGCTTTCGGTGACAAATGATGATAAACCCGCACTCGCCAAGGCGTAGAAGCAAGGCGCTAATAGCAGCGGCGAGGCAACGCCAGTGGTTTGTACATATTCAAAAAACCGCGGCAACAAATAAACGCATTGAAATAAAGCATCAGACTCTCTTGCGGTAATTCCGCCGTTCTCATCAGACCGACCTTGATACACGCTCTCAACCGCTTGCCCTAGCTGCACCGATAAATCAGCCGCTACCGATAAACCCAGCAACGAAAAGACACCCGCCACCTCATCTAATTGTGACGATAATTTTTTGATTAAGGCATCCGCGGGTGTAGCATCATTAAGGCTTTGCTCCACCAGTAAATTTAACTGCTCAGAAACCCGCGACAAGGCTTCGACCAGCTCAGGCTCAACGACATCAAAAGCACTTTGCGAAGAACGAAACGGCAAAGGAGAAGCGGCTTTTTTAATAGCTGTATTAGTCTGATTCACGTGTGGTCTCTCTTTTTTGTGGCTGCTTACGATTGGTTTACGATTGATAGCACCGCTGATTTGTAAAAACAGTTGTGAAATAGTCACTCACTTTGAGTATAGGTAATAAGACATCGCACGCCTGCCAGACCCTTCTAATCAATAGATTCAGCCGCCTAGATGTGACCGAAGTCGCCTTTTACAACTCGGTTATAGCCCTGTTCCAGCTGCGTTATGGCGCCGCCATAGCACTGTCTTCGCACTTTTAGCGACAAGCACCCAGAATAAACCCAGCTCAGCCAAAAACATTAGATTACCTAGCTACGAATTAAGCGGCGCGCACTTGCCTCAAAACGTCTAATGAAATGAATTGTTCTTTATACCGATTATGCTTATTAAAGCCCCAAAAGCAGCCATAGACGGTCTATAATTTGTAGGCTAGCCTCAGGCAATAGTAGAGCTCGCTAGTAACCACAAAAAAACACCGACTAACAATGCATTCAGCCATATATTTCACAGGATTTATTTCATGCAAAGCGTATCAACTGGCCAAGCCCTCTACCGTAACTTTTTGGGTGACGCCCCTTGCTGGTATAAAAATACGATTATCTTTTTCTTAATCGCCAACCCTTTCTTATTAAATATCACCGGTCCATTCGTAATGGGCTGGTTATTAATAATACAGTTTATTTTCACCCTTGCGATGGCACTGAAGTGCTACCCATTGCAAAGTGGTGGCTTACTGGCCATGGAAGCGATTATTCTCGGCATGGCTAGCCCGCAAGATGTTTACCATGAAATACAACTCAACCTGCCTGTCATTTTACTATTAGTGTTTATGGTGGCCGGCATTTATTTTATGAAGGACTTACTGCTCTTCACCTTTACCAAACTATTAACCAATGTGCGCTCTAAAGTTTGGCTATCTCTTTTGTTTAGCTTTGTTGCCGCATTTTTATCGGCGTTCTTAGATGCCTTAACCGTTATTGCCGTCATCATTAGTGTTGCCGTTGGCTTCTATGCCATATTCCAAAAAGTCGCCTCAATAGAAGGCTATGATGAAAATGAAGATGACGATGATAAGCATGAAGACAGCAACATCCATCACCTCCACCGTGAAGATCTCGATCAATTCCGTGGCTTTTTACGTGATTTAATGATGCATGGCGCCATTGGTACCGCGCTAGGCGGCGTATGTACACAAGTAGGCGAACCTCAAAATTTGGTTATCGCTGCGCAATCTAACTGGCAGTTTCTTGAGTTTTTCTTACGCATGTGCCCGGTTACTATTCCTGTATTAATAGCCGGTTTATGCGTAGTGGTATTACTCGAAAAAACCGCTTGGTTTGGTTATGGCTGGCAGCTTCCAGAATCCGTTCGTAAAGTGTTAGTTGAAGATGCCGAACAACAAGATGCCAATCGTAATCATCAAGACAAGATGGCTTTAGTTATTCAAGCCTTAGTCGCTGTTTGGTTAATCCTTGGCTTGGCACTGCATTTAGCCGAAGTTGGCGTAATTGGTTTAAGTGTTATCGTATTAGCGACTGCGTTTAATGGCATCACGAGCGAGCATGCACTTGGTAAGGCCTTTGAAGAAGCATTGCCCTTTACCGCATTACTTGTCGTGTTCTTCGCTATTGTTGCTGTTATCGACAAACAAGGCTTGTTCACCGGCATTATCAATAATGTCTTAGCCATGGATAAAGATGTGCAAGTCCCCATGTTTTACTTAGCCAATGGCGTATTGTCGGCCATTAGCGATAATGTATTTGTAGGTACGGTTTATATTACCGAACTCAAACAAGCGTTAATTGACGGCACAATTGATAGATCACAATACGATTTACTTGCAGTAGCCATTAATACCGGCACCAACATCCCGTCTGTTGCCACACCTAATGGCCAAGCCGCATTTTTATTCTTGCTGACATCATCACTAGCGCCGCTGATTCGTTTAGGCTATGGCACTATGGCTTATAAAGCTCTGCCTTACACCATTGTATTAACGATAGTAGGCTTACTCAGCGTTATTTATATATTGCCGGGCGCCACAGACTATATGGTTGCAGAAGGCATTATTACGAATTTACATACCAACGAGGTGTATATTGAGACGAATAACTCAGGGCATCATTAAAAATAATAATTTAATCTGCAGCTAATTTTATTGTGAAAACATTTATCGTGACATGGCTATTAAGAGTAGTCGCCCTCCTACCCCTATCGGTTGCTCGGACAATCGGTAGAGGAATTGCTTATTTATTATCGTTGACTAACAATGATATTTATCGGCTAAGCCGCATCAACATTGCGTTAACACATCCACAACTGGACAGTGATGCTCTTGATAAAATAACAAAAGACAGTGTTGCGAGTACCGTTGTTAATGCTTTTGAAATGCCCATTGTCTGGCAGCAAGATAACGACTGGATTGTCAAGAAAACGGTATCTATTGAAGGTGAAGCCCACTTAACTTCAGCCCTTGGCAGCAAAAAAGGTGTCATTATTATTGCGCCACATATAGGCAACTGGGAAGCACTTGGAAGACATTTGCCTGTGCATGCACCCACAACTAACCTTTACCAGCCACCCAAGCTTACAGCGCTAGAGAATATCGTTAGATCTGGTCGAGAGCGTTCGGGTGCCAAACTTGTGCCGACGAATCAACGGGGTGTTGCTGCTTTATTAAAAGCGCTAAGACGAGGCGAGTTAATTGGTGTTTTGCCCGATCAGGTGCCGCCTAAAAACTCTGGTGTGTTCGCCCCCTTCTATAACGTGCCTGCTTATACGATGACGTTGGTTTATAGTTTGATTCAAAAAACCGACTGTCGTGTGGTGTTGGGTTCTGCGTTACGTGTTCCTGGTGGTTTTAAAGTGATTTATGCTGAGGCGCCTGAGGCTATTTACAGTGCGGATCAGGCGGTGTCTTTAAGGGCGTTGAATTTGATGGTTGAGATGGCTATTAATAATGATGTGGCACAATATCAATGGGCTTATAAGCGGTTTAAGAAACAGCCTGAGGGTGTTGAGAAGCCTTATTGATTTGAGGATGAGAGTTACCTAGGATAGGCCGATAGCCGGAATCTAGATCTTTAAGCTCCATCTGATAGTGTTCTTATATTCTGGATTTTTATTTTCATTGTTTGAGTTTTCAGTTCAAGACCGTCGGGGGTGGCCCGACACGCCAGTCACTTTTCTTTGCTTGTGCAA
>Ga0115548_1001422_pt1 | contig 13025 bp, 10 predicted proteins | sample COGITO_mtgs_1004_4_FD_87187 | JGI IMG/M metagenome (GOLD analysis project Ga0115548, IMG submission 87187) | Pelagic marine microbial communities from North Sea - COGITO_mtgs_100423 | ecosystem: Environmental > Aquatic > Marine > Epipelagic | place: Germany:Helgoland, sampling site Kabeltonne...
CGCTCAACTCGCTTTACCGCACTCTTCGCATATCCCCATAACATCGCTACAGCACCAGTTAAATAGGGTTTCTTATTTAACCGGTAAACGGTCGAAGCCAATATATAAGCCAACCCAGTGCCCATATAATATTGACCAAAACCATGCCTAACACGACCCGTTAATATGCCTTTCTGGCTAGAGCCCATGGGCCGCAAATGAATAAATCGTACCTCTTCATCATCCCAGCTCATTGATATCCAACCAAGCAGCCTGCATCTGTGGCTATCAATACCATCCCACATGACCTGACGAACAAATCCACCAATTTGCTTAAAACAGCTGACCCGATAAAACTTTGCCGCTCCAATCGATGACTCATCACCACATTCTTCAGGAAGCAATTCTCCTGACTGTTCAGCTTTAAAGTATGCCTTGCCGCTGCAGGTTCCCAACCGAGGAGTTTTACTCATTCGCTCAATCATCAATTCAAAATAACGCGGCGGCATAATCAAATCCAAATCCAGCTTGCAGACAAACTGATACTCATTCAGGTCAACCACCTCCAAACCCGCATAAAAAGCCTCTATAACTCCAGGCCCCACGCTGCGGTGACCACGGTTATCCCGAGTGACTATTTGAATAAAAGCGTATTGATTAGAGTAGCGCTGAAGGATTTCAGGCGTAGAGTCAGTTGAACCATCGTCAACAATAATCCATTTGGCAGGAGTCACCGACTGATTAACCACGCTCTCTAGCGTATTAATCATATAATCAGCTTCATTTCGGCAGGGCGAAATAAGTAAGTAAGAATCGTCCATATATTCTCTAAATAACAGCCACGTAATATCTGTTTAAAAATCTCTAAGTTTAAAAACCAACAATTTTAAGCAAAGCAACTCTACTTAACACAAACAGGGAAAGGAACATCAAAGATAGTTTGAGACGGTCTTTAACTTCAATTGGCCAACTGGTTCACATAATGAGTTACATCTATAAATATAGACTAAATTTATAAATATGCATGATTGATTAGAATACCAACCAAGAAGTATTTATTGGCTCTATTTAGTATGAAAAATAGAGTTCAAAAACGTCTTTATCGACACCAAAGCTGATTTTTTCTTAAAAACTCGGCTAACTTGATAACCAGTAAAGATAAAACTAACTTTTAAAACCCCCCAGAAACCCCTAAGTGATGGTTTGCAGCCACTAAGCTGATAATCACATATTTCCATATCACGGCCAATAATCTTCTCAATTAACCAAATTTCGGTAGAGCTGAGCTCTTGCTTTTTCTTATTCTGGAATGATGAGTTTGTCTTTTTCACCTGTAAGTTATTTGGAGCAGGTAACTCAAGATATTCTGCCACTTCGGCTACAGTGGCAGAGGGCGATGCAACCATAGTTTCAAATTTAACGGTTAGAAAATTATTATTTTGATGCTTTAATTTCGCCATCTTATTCGCACAGGATTTCCAATATAAAGAATAAACAATTGGGTGATACTGTTTAGGGTTACCATCCATATCATGTACATATTTCAAAGATCTCATCATTTCTCGAGGATCTCTCTGAATGAAAATAAACTTAACTCCAGGGAAAACCTCTTTTAATAGCCCAATATTTAGAAAATCCTGAGGTGCCTTATAGCCCCACCGTGTCGCGCCTTGGTTAATCGCCAATCGCATCATCCACTCTTCCAATAGCTCATACCATCTGACCTGCTGCCCAACATAAAGTTGGCGTAACGCCGAATTCATAATGTCTACATCTTCAAAATCCATATTGGGGACCGAGAATGTGCCGTACTTAAGCCTTGCTCTGATTTGCCAGCCAAGAAAAAATAATAATCGATCCAACTGGATTTCACTGAGATACCCAGTATCCGCTCCTATTGCTTTGGCCTCCCTGTATAAATAGAGATCATCGAATACATATAGACCTTGTACCTGACTTAAAATATCTGAAAGAAAAGATGATCCGCTTCTTGGCAATCCAACCACAATAACTGGAGGTCGAATTTCCACAGCACTTCTTATGCTAGTCGTTGCAATCAGTAACGGATTCGTTTTTTGCTTAGTCATAGATAGTCATTTTGGTCAATTGCATTAGTAAGGATGGACGAGTAAGTCCAAGGAAAATCAAGATAACTCTGGATTAGTCATAATCTATTTTCGGAATTGCAGTGCATTCAAAATTCGCACAGGTAATTTGACAGCCCATCCACTTACTCACTATCTGCAAGTCTCTATCAAATATTTCAGCAATCCGTTCTCGCTGGACATCGGATATCTGTGGCCGCTGCTGCATGGTCAATCGCTTTTTTACTCGATCCCTTACCGTCTGAGGAATGAGTTTTTTACGCAACCATGCCATCGGCTTCGAATTAACCAGCAACTCATAACCATAAAACTGCCTTATTCGCTGACTGGACACATTGTCCTGCGCCAGATCATCAATCCAGATTAGCGGCATGGTGCAGCCAATAAATTCACCCACCCTATTAAGAACTTTATCTTTATTCTCTTTAAGATCATCAAAGAAAACTGGTAACACTGTTTCATGACCAAATTCTTCAAGATAAGGACTTATCTGCATTCCATAACAGCTGTAATTGATCAATTCAGGGTAGCGATCTATCGCCTGATTAATATCGCAGGAAATAACCCCCTCAGACCACTGATGCATATAGTGGGAAATAAGACGATCAATCGGGTGACGCATTACATAGATCAATTTTGGCCGTGGAATAGCTAACTTTATTCGCTGAATAGCATCCGGATAATCGGGTAACTTGGTGTAATGAGTACTCGATTCGCCACAGATATCCAACTCATTAGCACCACTAAATAGCCCTGAATACCAGCCTAATCCGTGGCTATAGACTTCATTGTCACTAAAGAAATTAGGCTCTTTGGGGGTAGACATAAAAACCCCCGACTGGGCACTCAGCTGATTATGCAAGGTGCTGGTAGCGTTTTTCATAGCACCAATAATGATAAAGTCCGGCAATCTAGCGGTGCTGGTCATTAGTAATTATCCGGATGAATATAGGGCGCGGCTGGATTGCAAAAATTAGTCCAATTATCCCGCCATTGCTTTTCACAGATATTCGGTTGGTAACTATTACTGAATAATTTTCGCGCCATTGCCACTAACCAACCCAAATGCCAATAGATATTTGCCCTGAATAAACCAAAACGGCCAAAGTGCTTGTAGTAGTAACGGCTGCGAGATTCATAGAAATAACGTGGCAAGCGCTTCTTTTTGGCCGCCTGGCTTTTAACCGACGAACTGCCCCCGCGCAGATGAACTACATGAGCATTGGGATTATGGATGATATTCCACCCCGCCTCTCGAGCACGCTTGCAGAAATCCACATCCTCAAAATACATAAAGAACTCTTCATCCAGTAACCCTATATCCTCAAATACTTGCCTACGGATCAGCACGCAGGCAAAACTGGTCCATTCAGGATATAAGACCTTATTAGAGGCCCTTAGAGGCACTTCATAACGCCTAAAAATCCGGGTTATTGGCCCAGTGGCAGCTGATCTAATCAACTCATTAATCGGCCTGTGGAACCTGAAACAGCTTTCTTGTGGGGTGCCATCGGGCCATTCTAGGCGCGGACTGGCCATCCCCATATCGGGATTTTCTTGCAGGGTTTTGATCAATAAATCAACAGCACCGGGGTAAACAATAGTGTCGCTATTAAGTAAAAGAAAAAATTCACTAGCCGATGCATTAATGCCTATATTGTTGCCAAAGGAGAAACCACCATTGAAATCAGCCCCTAAAGTTTTAACCTGATGCCACTTATTATTTTTAATCTCTTGATCAAAGAGCGCCATAGAATTATCGTTTGACGCATTATCAACAGCTAGAACTTCAAGATTAGCATTTACTTCCAGCTCTAAAGACTGAAGACAGTCTATGGTAAGATTTGCCGTTTTATAGTTAACGATAACAACAGAAGTACACATATTAAGTACTCAAGCACTATGCCGACTTTGTTTTATTCATATGAGGGAAAGCTTTATTGGGGGTTTCACAGCCCAGAAACTCACATATTGAATCCCATTCAGGACCATTACATAGATCAACCTCTAACAGATCATTAGGTCTTTCTTTGAAGTATTCCCTAACATCCCTAATATGCTCACGATAGGCGGAACGGAATTTTTTCTCGTCAAACAAAATACAACCGTATGTCTCAATGCGCATCTTGTTCCAAGAATTAATCTTTTGGGTTGCCTTATTTATATGAAAATGACGCTTGGCAGACTCTACCCATTGTTCCTCATCACGAGTCGTAAGAATATACTTAGAACCAGGATATAGCTTATCCAGTTCACGATAGTATATCCCTATCGGCAAGTCGCTAACTGAATCGTAGTCTGCCAGTTTTTCGAAGTGAAATTTATTTTCTCCAAACCGATAAAGAAGTGGTCTAATAAATAGAAATTCACAGTTAAACTTCATTACCAATCTATTTGCAATATTACAAAGCATGGTAAGCAGCTTTGATCCTCGCCATTCGAGAAGTGAAGTAACACCATGTACAGCATTAAAGTCTAGATCTACTAAGGCTCTATTCAGACTTGTCGTAGCAGTTTTTGATAGCCCTATACCAAATATCTTATTTTCATTCATTTTTCACGAACGTCCTTTTCTTAGCTGTCGATTTCAACTCGCTTGACCACCTAATATAGGTTAGGAGCCAAGCTGCTAAGTACCAGTCTAGACTATAAATTAAACTGTTGAGGACTCATCAAGCACCATTCTTTTATTTTACCAAGTATGGGTAATTAAATTTTACAGAGCCTAATTTGCATAGGGGAAAAAAGTATTTCCTGGCTGATCACACCTTAGGTCTCCATATCCAGCTCTAATATATGCACTAATAACATCGACTGTTAAGGTTCTATCCCAGTTAAACCTTGACGTCTGGGCGACTTGCTCAACAAAAGCATCAATAGACTCAGGAAGCCCTATCGAAGCTAAATAAGTCTCAAAAGAACGGTCAGTATCGGCAAAGAATTCTCTATTAGCACTAGATCCAGTATCTCCTGAGAGCATAGTCCACTCATCAAAACTATAGCCTACACCCTCAGATTCAAACCAAAGATCATTATCAGCATCTGAATAATACCTATTATTCGAATACTCAGAATTATCTAAATTATCAGCACTCAGAACCCTCATCTGGCTTCCTACAAGCTGAATTAAATTATCACTAATTCTAATGTTATCTTTGGGTGCATCATTTACATTAATTGCTCCGATTCCGCTTTCGCTAGGTTTTACAAGCCCATAGATTACATTTCGAGATACTGAGATATCTGAGGAGTGCCCAGAAATATTAATGCCTTTCAAGCTAACTACATTACTATTATCGTTATGAAGGAGATAATTCCCACAAATATTTCCTCCGACCCAATCATCTGCATCTATATACCAACCCAGTGCACGATTAGTTGATTGGTCTCGCCCAATTGCTAACATTAAATTATCTACTATATTAATATTCCGCCATCTTGGACCATTATTATAATCAGTATTTCCTCCCGCACTAATGCCTACCTCACCGCTAACATAGAGATTACTATCTATAAGTATATTCGTTGATTTTATTTGGTCAGAAGAGCCATCAGACGGAGAGTTGGCAGTCCATTTTTGGTGAATACTAGATGCTCGAAGAAAGATATTGCGTCTTGAAATAGTGTAATTAACATCAGTGAAATAGGTATTATGATTAAACATCGTAGCTTGGCCTTCAGCCTTATCATTGCCTCCATCAATTTGCTGTTTATACCAGCCATTGTGATCAAATACATTTTCCTCTAAAAGAGCAGATACATTAACTGCATAAATACCCTGGGCATGATCTCTCTCGCTATAAGAATTGAGGATAACATTGCGTCTTATAACTATGTCCAAAAATTCCCCGCCGCCATGAATTGTTATCGCTTTACTAAAAAAGTTAAAGAGATTATCTTCCAGCAGGATAGAACCCATAGCCACTTCACGTGGCGCATACATTCTTACAGCCAAAGATTCCGAAACTGATCCCCATCCAGAAAAATCTGGAGATTTCGGGTCACGCTTGTAGGCATAAAGAGACAGGCCTACTATTGCCATATAGTTCTGATCCGGCCATATACGTAATACTTCAGCACTATCAGCTTTAAGCACTGGCCTTTCGATACCTTGACCGTAGGAAGTAATTACCGCACGCTCTTCAAACGATCTCCCACTTCTCAATTTAATTAAAGAATTAACTTCCCAAGAATCTCCTCGTCGCAATAAAATCCAATCAGGATAACCGTCTCTGGCATGTTCTCTGGCTGCGTGAATAGTCTTGTATGGCTTAATTATTCCAGAAGGGTCTTGAACATCAGAAATATCACGTGGTGCATAGTATTCCGCTGTTTCATCATTACCCATTGATGAACTAACATAAACTAACCTAGAATCCTCAGATGGGGAGATAATAGACCAGCCACTTTCATCCCAACCACTAGTCTCTCTCGGGTATAAATTAAATTCACCTGGCTTCACGTTATATTCAGAGGTTTCTAGCGCGGCAGTTGAAACGCTGCTTGCCGTACTTGTAACTACTTTAGGCTCAGCCCCGGATTCATCTTGACTCTCACTGTTTACGGAAACGGTCAAGGACGTATCAACCTCCACCTCGTCAGTCGCAGGACTAGTTTTACATGCACTTAGAGATATGAATAACAAGATTAAGATAATATTTTTTAATTTTTCCATTTAAAACACTCGTATCACTCACAATAAAGTTAGAACAATAATAACGAGCCTTGTTTGCGGCTTTTCGGTATATCTCCAATAGCGTGACCTAATTTTTCAATCTAATTCCACTTTTAGGACTCAGATCACATAATTGAAACCTTCAAACTTAATGTTTTTTTACATGCTACATAAATAAATTGCCATTATCCTGTCCATAGGCATTTTTTAGGCTACATTTACCTATAAAACATACGGAGATGAATATGCCTATAACCAGTACTCGGCGCGAAGTTCTAGCGTCTCTTTGTCTAGTTTCAACTGTTCCTAACCTATCAATAGCTAAAGATATCAGTACAAAAAAACTCACGCCTATTACAGCCGATAAAATGACCCCCATAAATAATGATTTTTGCTCAGTAAACGGCTGGGTTATATCGACCAGAACTCTTATTTCGGGGGCAAAATGATATGTTCAAGGACTTCAACCTACTGACTAATATAGATACAAAATATGATATCTGCATTGTTGGTAGCGGGCCAGCAGGAGTTACTCTTGCTTCAAAAATGGCTGAACAAGGCGTTACTGTCGCTTTATTGGAAGCTGGGGATCTTGAATACTCAGAAGAATCACAAAGAGTTTATGAGTGTGAATCTATAGGCCACGAGGCCTGGCCTAGACATACTAGACTGCGATACTTTGGCGGCACATCGAATCACTGGTCTGGGCGATGCCGACCATTTGACGAATCAGATTTCTATAACCGATCAATTAATGGCTTGCCCGGCTGGCCCATCAGATATGACACACTTGAACCTTACTTAAAAGAAGCCATGAGTATTCTTGATCTGAAACCTGAAAAGGGCTTCACAGCAATTAACACTAACGATTTAAAAGAGCACTTCTATCCCGATGCTTTCGCAAAAAGTCCTCCTACTAGATTCAACTCCAAATACATAGAGCAAGTCCGAACATCTAAAAATATCGACTGTTACTTGAATGCTAATGCAACTGACCTGACACTCAACGAAACTTTAGAGTTAACCGAGAGCATTGAGATAAGTAATTACAAGGGTCAAAAAAACAAGATCCTAGCAAATAGATTCATACTCTGCCTAGGTGGTATCGAGACGCCAAGATTCCTACTTAACTGTAACAAACAAGTCTCCTCAGGGATAGGTAACAGCCATGAAATGGTTGGCAGGTGCTTTATGGAACATCTTAAATGTTCCAATCGGAACTTTCCTTTATGAAGATATGGAGCGAACGTCAAGTCTTCAATTTTATAGCGATGATGATTTTTGCAAGAGCGCCGAAATAGGTAAATCAAACATCACATTTGGAATTATTCAAAAGGTCAAATCCTATGGGCGAACTCACGCAATAAAAACATTTTTTAAGAATATAGCCTGCAATATGGATATTGACAGAAAAGTACAGTTTATTAGCGACTTCAAATGCCCCGGCATAGGGAATATAGGAACTCTAATTGAGCAGTCACCCGATATTGAAAGTAGAGTGATGCTCAGCAACCAACTTGATAGCTTTGGACTGAAAAAAGCGAAGTTTGACTGGAAGATTAATGAATTTGATAATAAAACAATTCGCTATACCGCGATTGAAATGGCAAAACAGTTTTCCCTATCCGGACTCGGAGCAATTCGTTTAGCCGATTTCATTTTGGATAATAACATTGACATTAGGTACAGCCACCATGCTCATCATATGGGTACGACTAGAATGTCAGCGGACCCTCGCTTCGGGGTTGTAGACAGCAACTTAAAAGTGCATGGAATCGGAAATTTGTACATTGCTGGCAGCGGTGTTTTCTCGACCGGCGGAGCATGTAATCCAACAATGCCAATTATTCAGCTCTGCTTAAGATTAGCGGACCATTTAAATAGCCAAACTATTTAGCAGCTAACTTAAGTAAAGACTGCTCTAGAATTTTTGCAGAAATGTCCCAGTCGAAATTCTTTACATAATTTGCACTATTATGGCTCATCTGCTGCCAAGTACTAGGGCTCATGGTGACCACTTTAACTATACAATCAGCTATTGCAACAGCATCACCTACATCAACCAGATAACCGTTATGTCCGTCCTTAACATAGTCTTCCGGACCTCCGCAACGAGTTGAAATTATCGGGCAACCACATGCTGCTGCTTCCAAGCCCGGCATCCCAAAACCCTCTAATGTTGAGGGTAGAAGCCAACAGTCCGTTTTACGATACAATTCAGGGATGGCATTTTGACTGGGTCGAAAGTGGTATTCAAAATTATCGGGTAGATTCTGAGCAGAATCTATTGGATGAGAACCAAAACATATAACCCGTAAATTGGGAATCTTAATCTGAGCAAGACGTACAGCCTTGAACGCAGTCTCTGCTCCTTTCCAGGCAACAATACCATAGAGTAGCCCAACAGTTGGTGTAGTCTGCTTAGCTCGCTGCTTGAAATTAAATTGCGTCCAATCCACTCCATTTGGGATTAGTGTTACGTCATCATCCCGATATTTTTCCAACATAATTCTTTTAAGCCAATTAGCTATAACGAGTTTTTTCAGCGGTAGCTCATATGTCTCTATAACCTTATTTGAATCACCACCATGTAATTCATGATGGCGAATAAAATATGCTTTTTTACCTTTTGAAGGGGACCAGTCTTTAATCCAATGCACAGTCTCCCACCAAGTAGCTATAGAAATATCTGCATCTGGTGCATCTTCTTCACAAATTGGTTGGTGATCGACAGGCACTAATTCAGCTGTACTGTATTCCAAGTGATGTTGTTGCTTATGCATTGCTTTATAGCGGTTGATCCAATAGCGCATCACTTTGAGCACTCGGCGTATAGGTGGCATTGGAGCTGGAACATTTACATATAATATTCGAACCTGATGTCCTCTTCGAACCATAGCTTCAGCTATAAGACGGTTGGACTTAATACCCCCAGAAAGACTTGGTCGCGGAAGTACCCAATTTATTCTTAATGACTTTTTCAACTCAAATATATCCTATAACTGTGTAATCCAAATCCCGAATAGAATCACTAGGGCCGAGTAAATAACCGCCAGAAAATCAAGACCTGGCCACCAAACTTTGTGCTCTCTTACTAGAACTGCCAATATCGGGTAACATAGGAATTTCGACACTGATATTCCTGCAATCAATCCTACAATACCAAATAAACTAGAACCGATTACCATGCAGGCAAGCAGTAAAACACCTCTGCCAACTTGAAATAACATAAATCCAAATGAATCACCAAAGGCCAATAGTGCATTTGCAGACGTCACAGTTATAACACTACCAATAGTGCCAACAGCTAAAACTTGCAACATCCAGCCAGCAGAGCTGTATCTGGGATCATATAAGAAATCGATAACAAACTGCCCGCCAACTACCAATACGCATATTAAAGGAAGGGTTGCCAGAAAAAGATACTTTCGTGCCCTATGTATGGCTGATCTGGCTGCAGCTTTACTTTTTCTTTCTGCATCAGAATAAAGGGGAAATAAGACGCGTTGATTTACTTTTATTAAGAGTTCCAAAACCATTTTTGACCATATAGCAGCAATGGCAAAAACACCTAAATCCTGCTTGGTAAGGAAAGCTCCAAGCACTAAGACATCACCCTTATTTATAAAGAACGAAAGAAATGAACTTATAAAAATCCATTTTCCGAAACTATATATACTTTTCACAGCCTCAGGATCTAGCTTAAATTGAGGCTTAAAATTTGGATCCAGCCGATAGGAAAGTATACAAGTCACTAATGCACCAAATACTCCGCCAAGGGCGATCGCCCAAATAGAGCGGTAATTCCATACCAATAGCAACGTTACAATAACCGAAAAGATTTGACCCACGAATTCCCATAAAACTAGCCGCTGTAACTTTACATTCCGCTTTAAGATCATTACAGCCGGGGAATAAAAACCTTGAGCCAACGCGGATATTCCGACTATCGGTATAAGAAGAGCTAGGTCAGGAGCTTTATAAAATATGGCAATGGGGTAAGCAACAATCCAACACAGGCACCATATTATTATTCCTCGAATAATTTGCATGGTCCATGCGGTGTTTAAATAATCAACATTATCACCACGTTTATCTCTCACTACAGAGTTTGAAATACCTACGTCTGAGACCATTTGAATACCGCCCAGAACAACCTGAACTAACGCCATAAGTCCAAATACTTCAGGGAAAAGTAATCGGGTTAGTATCAAATTACTAGCGAGCCGAATGACCTGACCACCACCAAAACCTAATATAGCCCATATTGAACCCGATATAGCTCGGCTCTTTATAGATAGTGATGGTTTGTTGGAGTGAAAATTCGAGATTGTAGTCTCTTCCTTGAAGATTATTGGCTATATTGGATATTCGCCACAAAGTGACAACAGATATAATGATTTTGATTTAAGTCTAGTATAGAGGTAGGATTAGTCAATTCGAAAAGATTTTATATTAATGCATAAGGAAGAACAGGAACGTTCAAATGCCAGAATATCTTCGTGCCTACATTGTTGTATTTTTTTTATCAAACTTTGTTTTTTGGATTCTACCTAAACTTAAAATCAACTTTATAAATAGAAGCGAAATCAAACAATGGCGCAACTACTGGCTTGCAGTAAGTGCCATATGTTTTTTTGTCAGCAATATTTGGCTCTATGTGGCCTGTCTTGTATTTTTGATTGGCTATGCAAATCAATCAAAGGCCGATAGGTTACCCCTATTCTTTGCAATTTTTTGTGCTTCACCACTCTATATATTTACTATTCCTGGGTTCGGACTTATAAATTATCTTATTATTTTAAACTACTTATCTTTGCTCACTTTACTTCTCTTACTGCCTGAGCTGAGACAAAATAAAAAAAGCTCCACATCTAACTACCCTTTCTATAGCTCTGTAATTATCTATATAGCAGTCATCTCTATTTTGGATTCCCGTGAAAACACATTTACACATTCACTGAGAATTTTTGTCACATATTCTTTGACTATACTTCTACCATTTACCGCAATAAGTAAGTCTTTAAACAGCGTTGAAACCTTTAAGAAATGCCTCTTTACAATAACATTATGCTTAGTTCCATTGGCACTAATAGGATGTTTTGAGAGCTTAAAATACTGGAAACTCTACTCTTCCGCCTTAGTTAAGCTCCTTGGAGATGACAGCGCAATGAGCTACGGATTACGTGGTGACTCACTAAGGGCTAGCGCTTTATTTTCTAGTCCTATTGTCTTCGGCTACATGATGGTAATCTGTATGGGGCTCTTACTATTCTTGTCAAAATATACAAATAAAACAAACCTGCTGAATGCTATTTTAGTCTTATCATTAGCGGCACTTTACTTTACTAAAGCCAGAGGCCCCTGGCTTGGACTGATAGTTATGATCGTGCTGTTTATCTGGTCTGGTCCAAATAGGTTCGGAAATTTCTCGAAGTTTACAGCTGGCTCTGTCATAGCATTAATAGCTTTAAGTATAACCAGTTTTGGTGAAAGACTAATTTCAATGCTGCCTTTTATGTCATCTTCAGAATCCCATGAAGCTTCGACTATTGACTACCGCATTAGACTAATTGAACAAGCACAAATTCTTTTCCAAAAGAACCCGCTGTTTGGGTTGGTTAACTATCGTGAGACACCAGAAATGGAAGTTATGCGCCAAGGACAGGGAATTATCGATGTTGTTAATTCCTACATAAATATCGGCCTAAGCTATGGCATAGTTGGCTTAGGGCTATTCTTATTTATATTTCTAGGATTATTTTTTACTGTTCTCAAGAAGCTACGTTCATTGCCTTCTGAACAGGAAGACCTTATTAATATTGGTAGATCGCTCTATGCCATTTTAGGTGCAATCTTATTTATTATTTTCACTGTAAGCTCTGTTAACTACATTCCAATCTTTTACTGGCTTTTTGCCGGACTATGCTCTGCCTATATCAGGCTATGTAATCAAGCTCTAGCAGACCATAACAATCAATCTAACACTCGATCCCAGCCAACTCAGGCAGCATCTCCTTAATCTTAACCCCCTTAGCCTCCTCCAACCAATGAGCGACCTCCTCCACCTCTTTAGCCTGGGTCTTAGTCGGCCGTATAACCGCCGATAAATTGCGGTCTTTAATTACATCCAGAATCAAACCGGCGTTAATACTCTTGCGCTCATCGGCAAAGGCATAAACCAATGCCATATCACAGAGAGTATTAATCCGTCTTGGCACGCCCTCTGAAAAGCAGAAGATGGCTGCAATGGCATCGGTGGTGAA
>Ga0115548_1001423_pt1 | contig 13019 bp, 7 predicted proteins | sample COGITO_mtgs_1004_4_FD_87187 | JGI IMG/M metagenome (GOLD analysis project Ga0115548, IMG submission 87187) | Pelagic marine microbial communities from North Sea - COGITO_mtgs_100423 | ecosystem: Environmental > Aquatic > Marine > Epipelagic | place: Germany:Helgoland, sampling site Kabeltonne...
AGAGAATGGGCAATCTTGTATCCTTACGGATAGGAATTTCTATTATGAAAATGGAGTATCAAGTGCCGATGTACTTCCTGATGGGAGTACTTATGATGGTATTGAAATGATTGGTACTCAAATAGACATCGAATTAGAAATGGATGATAATACTATAGCAGATGTGGTTGAATCAGTAATGATTGGAAGTTGGAGTTCAATGGGTCATTAATGATGATGTACTATAAACTATTTGTATATTTGCAATAATGAAAGAAGCTGAAGATGTACTAGCTATTAAAACAGAATTTAGAGATAAAGTCTCTGAATTAGAAAGAATAGGTCACGATGAGAATGTTTGGATGAGCGATAAGGAATTACAAGAAAGGAATCCTGTCAAGCATACGTTTACAGATGGCTATTATATGAGGGAAATATTTAGTCCATCAGGTCAACTTTTAATTTCTAAGATTCACAAAAAAGAACACGCTTACTTTTTAATGGAGGGTGAACTCTCAATATTAACTGAAGAAGGAGTTTTTAGAATTAAAGCACCTCATCAGGGAATTACAAAGCCTGGAACTAAAAGGGTCATATACACACATAGTGATGTCTCATTTATTACCGTACATGGTACAAATAAAAAAACAGTAGAAGAGGTTGAGGAGGAAGTTATAGCAAAGGATTACAACGATCCACTAGTAACTGCCGAAGATCTTAAATTATTAAAAAGTATTTAATTATGGCATGGATAGCAGTAGGTAGTGCAGCCGTTGGTCTTACAGGATCAATAATAACAGGGGTTCAAAATAACAAGAAGAACAAAGCTTTAGCAGATACTCAAAGACAAGCACAAGCAGATCAGAAAGTTGCTCAAGAACAGTATCGACAAGATTATGGTACTTATCAGCAAGATATGCGAAATCTACTTGGAGATAGACCTGAGTTAAAGCTGACTAATAACCAAGATGCATTACAGCCTTATCTAAGTTCTGTTCAAAATGATTTGTTAGCATCTCAAGGTAGAGCAGCAGGGTCTGAGGTCAGAAGAGATGACATAAGACAGAATAGTGCTGATCAAATATACAGAGCACAACAAGCTTCTAGAACTGGTAGTGATCTCATGGGTGCTATTGGTAGGATTCAAGCTGGAGAGTACGCTAACGCAAGAGAGCTTGGGGGTAGGGAAGCGCAAGAAAGAGTAAATAGAATAGACAATAAAACCACTGCTTTTCAAAGTGCGATTAAGGATAATTCAATGTTTAATGTAAACGAGAGAGCTAGAAGAGAAGCAGCAATGTATCAAAATGATCTTGATAGGTTTAACCAATCGTTTGGTTTTGAGCAAAGTAGCCAAGCTAATCTGCTAAACACTAATCTAAATTTTTCAGCAGGTAATATCGCTCAGAATGCAGCTATAGGTCAAACAAATGCTAATATGATGGTGAATGGTTTGGGAGATTCCTTAAATGCTTTAGGAAATGCTGGTATGGTATACGCTGGGCAAAATGCACAGATTAAAGCGGATGCTGCGAGGTATGATTATGGATTAGGATCACCTCAAACATTACCACCTGCTTCTAGTCTTGTAAGGAGAGAATTACCACCTATACCTCCTATAGGTATGCCAAACATACCCACATCAATCCCAAAAGTAGGATAAATAACAATCATGGCAGAACCAATATTTAAAACAATAGACTATAGCAATCAGATTGCCAACAACAATAAGGCAGCCTCCGATTCTATGGTTAAGGGTATTCAAAACATATCCAATACTTACTTAGCTGGTAGACAGAATAACATAAATCAAGCGAGGCAATTGATGTCTGACTTTGATGCTGTTATCAATGAGGTTGATGATATGCATAAGGAAAATGTTAGTGGTCAGATAGCTAAAACTCAGCAACAACTTGCCAATAACATCTACAAGAAGAAAGGTAAGAATGGTGTAAGGCTTCAGTTAGGAGATATGAATAGTAAGGATTTTAACTACGCTAGAGATATGCGTAAGCTTAAAAATATGGCTACCAATTCTAGGCTAGTAAAGCAACAACTTACTGATGTAAAGAATAATATTAAAACCGATAAATACATTCTAAGTAATGCTGATAGAGCGAATGCTGCTGCTGATGTTTCTACTTATTTAAGTAGTTCTGAAGCTTTAAGTCAAAGCCCTGAAGAACTCAACGATCAAGTTAGAACCATCTACAGGAATTATAGAGACAATGTCGGAGAAGGTGTGGATTTATATGTAAGAGATCAAGTTAGAACTAATAGTTCTTCATTGGGTTTAGATGATGAAGGTAATCAAATACTCACCTCCACTGCTTATTTTGAATCACTCTCAAAGTACAATCCAGAAACTAAACAATATGAGGTTGATATGGATAAAATCGATGCCGTTGCTGAAAATTATGCTGATCAAGGAAATATAATTCAATCTGAAAAAGAAGAGTATAAAAGACGACTTGTTGATAGAGCTCAGTTAGTTAGAACTCAAAAAATACAGGATACAGCGATTGATCTCGAAAGAAAAGAAGCAGCAGTAGAGAGTGCTAAAGTTAGAGATAAAAACACCAAAGCTAGTACAGCCGCAATCTACAAAAGGTTGAATGATATTGATGACGAAAAAGTTAAAGAAACCCAACTCACAGAGGCAGAGAATGTTGTAATAAAAGAAATCCAAAATGGGGCTAGAGAGGGATCGCAGATGAGCAAAGCGTTTTTAGAATCTATATCTATGTCAGGTAAAACTGCAATGTATATTACTAACGAAAAAGAGTATGTAGATTTTGTAACTAGGAAGGCTAAAGAGAAATTAAAAGGTAGCTCAACAAAGTTAGCATATATTGATGAGGATGGGTTTGCCCAAACTGGGTCAGTAGATGACGCTCAAAAAGCCTATAAAAGGAGGTGGAAGGAATTATCAAAAGGAACATATGATTTGGATGATGATAAAATTCAGGAGTCATCTAAACAACATGACTTTCTAGTTATAGATTACCCTGGTAATAAGCAACCAGTATACATAGACCTTCGTGAACCAAACAGCTATGAACAAATAAAAAGATTCATAGGAATAGAATATAGTTCAAAAGAAAAAAAGTTTGACCTTTATAAATATATGTTTGGTGTTGCAAGTAATCAGCTTCCAGTTGGTTCAGCACCAAGTAACCCACAAAAAAGCACTAATTCAAGTGATTCAACCAGTAGTTTAAGCTCAGATTTACCCGACTTGACTGAGGAGGATATAGCAGATATTATAAAATAAAGATAATTAAAGAATAAGTTAATGGAGGAAGAAAACGAATTACTTACTGTTGATGAATTCGCAGAAGGGTACAAGAAAAAGTATCCCCAATTAAGAGATAGGGACAACTACGATTTAACTAAAATGTTGATCGATAAACGTCCAGAATTAAAAGAGTTAGTAGACTTCAATAATGATTTATTATCTATTGATGAATTTGCACAAGGTTTTAAAGAGAAGTATCCACAGTTCCAAGATGAGGATAATTATAGTCTTACAGAAAGATTAATTGATAAGTATCCGCAGTTTCAAGATAAGGTAGACTTTCAAAAAAAAAATCCAAACGATCCTACGGAATCTATTTCGGAAGATGCTTCTATGGATACTACCGAGGAGATTGGAACTGGGGAAGAGTCAAGTGAAGTAATAGAAGAGAGTCAAGGAAATTCAATAACTAATTCATATCTAAGAGGGAGTACACTAGGCATAGTAAATACACCACAAAAGGTATCTGAAGAAGATGCTAAACTCCCCTACGAACAAGCTGCTGCGAAGAGATCAAGGACAGGAGATACAGGTTATCCAAGGTATTCAGCTAAAGATTTAGGGACAACATTTGCCGATGCATTTTATAATGCTGCCACTAATCAAATACCAGCTCAACTTAAAACTACATGGGAATTAAATCCTAAGACATTAGCTGTAGAGGATTACACTACTGCAATAAATAAGGCTGAAGCTGAAGGATTGGATTATGCTGAGATAGAAGAAACAAAAATATCTTCAGGTCTTGGAGGTGCCCCGGCTCAACCATCAACTAGAAAAACCGTAAAGGTCCCTTTAGATGAGGCTAAGAAAAGACTTGAGGGTTATAGAAAAGGAGCTATGGAGGATTTGGTTGATATCGCTATGGATAGAGCCGATGCTTCCAAATTCGTAAATCCAAACAGCAAATTATCGGATGGAATAAATCCAAAAGAATTTATGGCTCTTGTTGGAGGACAACTTCCAGTATTGGGAGCTTCAATGATTCCAGTACTTGGTAGTGGATCAATGATATATGGTGACATATACATGGAGAACCTCACGGCTATTGCTGCTCAAAAAAATAAAGTAGAAGAACAAGATGTAACTCCTTCAATGATGATGGATGTTATCAGCAAGGGAGAAGATGAAAAAGCCATTGCTCTCACAGGTGCAGCCATTGCAACATCTTTAGATGTTATTGGTCTTGGAAAAGCATTTAATATAATAAAGGGACCAGCTACTGGATTGATAAGGGAAGCTGTTAAAAAAGGAATTGCGAAAGGGGGTAGAGCAGGTGCTATTAAAGCTGTAAAAAGAGCAGGGAATATACTTACATCAGGGGCAGTTGAATATGGTACGGAAGCCTTACAAGGTGTAACCGCTCAAGTATCTAAGCAATTAGCATTAGGAAGAACTGCTATTGAAGCTTTTCAGAATATTGATTTTGAATCGGCTAATGAAGAAGGTCTTGCTGGTGCAGTAATGGGTGGAGGTATGGCTATAGCTCATACTCCTACATTCTCTTCAAAAGAAGTAGATGCCATGATTGATGAAAACGATCTTGGTGCATTAAAAGAGTATACTGAAGGAGGGTTAATTAATTGGAAAGCCATTCCTGATAAGACTAAATCTAAATTAGAATTTGAAGAACAAACAATTGGAGATAAAAAATACACATACCCCTCTGGTATACTAGGTAAGGATACTCCAAAAGTAGAAGTAGATGTAAAAGAAGATGTAGACATAGATGAACAAACAACCACAGACCCCACAGGAGTACCTTCAATGGATGAAGGAGCAGAACCCAATGTTGACCAAGCTGATGGACAAGCTAGACCTGGAACCGAAGAATCTACGGATCAACAAGGTGAAAGAATAAGTGAAGCAATTGATAAGCCAAACGTATACAGTAGGGATGGTAAAAAGGGTGCAATCACAACTGATGGACAAACAGTAGTCCTAGAAACTAGGGATCAAGTAATTGAACTAGGTAACATAGATGAGATAGCAGATAAAGAAATATCTGAACTCGGCTTAGAAAAAGAAAGTACAGAAAGTATTAGCGTTGATGATGACTATTCAGTAACTATTGATGAAGATAAATACAACAATAGATTTTCTGATCCTAGTCAATCTATAAATTACAATGAGGATGGAGAAGTTGTTTCAGTAAATCTTGAGACAGAGAAAGGACAAAAGAGAACCATCCGAGGACAAAGGGCTGAAGAAATAGCTTACCAATACAAACAAAAGGAATTTGAAAATGAAGCAACAGATGAACAAATCGAACGTGCAGACAACGAGGCAAGAGAAATTGCAGAGTCTGAAAGCCAACCTACAGAAACTAACACCGAAGCAGAGGTTGAAAATACTAGCGAACCAATCGTTGAAGAAGTAGAGAAACCTCCATTAACAAATGATGATTTATTAGAGGGTGAGTCTATTACTGAACCAATAGTAGAACCTAAGTCAACTCCTAAAGATAAGAAGGGGTTGTTCGGAGTATTGAAAGAAGTATTTGGTTTGGGTGATAAACAAGCAAAAGCCTCCTCTGAGGTTAGTGATGCTATTGTTGGAACTATGGCTGAACGTGCCGGGATTACTAAGGAAGAAATGTACGCAAAGATTGCTTACAAGAAATCAAAGACAGCACCTAAAGGAAGTTTAAAGCAAGAGTCTCCTCTTATTTTTAAATCAACAGCGAAGGAAGGTCTAGGTAAAGTTCAGCAAAAGTCAGCGACACCAGATCAATGGGTTAAGCAGATATCTGAAAAGGGTGGTAAAGGAACAAGCCAAGAATTAGAATGGATTGGATTACAAGATTTCCTTGATGATTGGAAGAAAGAGAATAATGCTAAGTCTGTACCTAAAGAAGTTGTTGAGAAATATATTAATGATAACCAAATTGAAGTACGAGAGATTACCAAAGGAGCAGTAGCTTCTGATGAGCTTTCAAGCGATGAACTAAAAAGATTAGAGTATCTAGAGGATCTTGATTCAAAAAACCCTAGTGGAGCAATTGATGATACTGAAGGTGATGGTACTTATGATGAATTTTTAACGCTATTAAATAGAAGAGATAAGAGTACACCCGAAAGTTTACGAATACTTCAGGAGGAAACATTTAGTGCAGCACGAAAAGAACAACAAGAAACAAGATATAGTGGGAATTTCAGAAGTTTTACTGAACAGGAAAAAGGTCTTAGGTTAAATGAAAAAGAAATTTTAATAGAGTTTAATAACAATGAAGGTGAATTAAAGAAGGAGTATTTAGAAAGAAAAAAAGGAAAAACCAAATCATGGGAAGAGAACCAAAGAGCTATAGCTAGATTAGAAGTATTAGAACTTAGTCCAGAAGGTCAAGGTGGAATAGCAAACCCTACTAGGTATTCAGAATACACTGAAAGAGGAGGGGAAAATTATAGAGAGGTATTGTTGACATTGCCTGGTAAACCCTTGACTTTTGAAGAATTTATAGAAGACGCTAGAAGAGGCGGTGTTAATTTTACTGAAGAAGGAAGTGCAGAAAGAAGGTATAATGAATATTTAGAAGATGTAGGAGATGATATATCAAGAACGGAAAACTACAAATCCTCCCACTGGGATGAGGAAAACATTCTAGCTCATATAAGGCTAAATGAACGAACTCTGGCTAACGGAGAACGTGTATTGTTTGTTGAGGAGATTCAAAGCGATTGGGCACAAGCAGGAAAGAAGAGAGGCTTTAAGTCATCCAAGATGTCTGAAGGAGATGTTATGGGTAAAGAAATGAAAAATATAAATGCAGAGATAAATGCCCTTGAAAAAAGTAAAGATGAAATAGAGATGCCTAAAGAGGAGTCTAAAGAGATTTCAAGAGAGATTTATCAATATGAGGAACAACTAAAGACTGTACGCAGTAATCGAGACTACGATGCTGTTAAATTAAAAATCAAAGAGCTTCAAAATAAACTTCTTGAACCAGAGATAAAAAAAGAAGAGATTAATAAAAAAATTGATGGACTTTTGTTAAAACGTGGTAGAATACGAGATAGAAAAGCCGAGTGGGATATTAATAATCGTACAATAGCAGAACCTAATATGCCCTACAAGAAAACCGATCAATGGGTAGGTATGTCAACTCGTAGAGTGTTGCAAATGGCTGCACAAGAAGGGTTTGATAGAGTGGCTTGGGTTACAGGAGAACAAAGTGCTGATAGGTATTCTTTGAGTCAGAAAATAAATTCAGTTGCAGCAATAAAAAATAATGATGATACTTATAATTTAATAGTAGAAGATAAAAGAGGACTTGAAATTGAACCATATAAAGCTGATGGTAAAAAAGTTACATCAATTGAGATGGAGGAAATCATTGGAAAAGACTTAACTAAAAAATTAACTGAAGGTGCCGATAGAAATAAAAGCAAAGAGTGGAAGAAGAGTCAATCTGTAAATCCTCAATTTTTTACATTACAAGGAGTTGACCTAGAAATAGGTGGGGAAGGTATGAAATCCTTTTACAACTCCATATTACCTAAAGTAGCAAAGAAAGAAGCTCAAAGGTTTGACAAGAAGGCAAAGGTCGATGTTGTTAATATAGAGAATGAGAATGATCGTTCTAGCCAACAACTATCTATAGCCATAACTCCTGAGATGAGAATGAACCTCAACGGTGCTGTTCCATTATTTCAAGGTGTTCAAGGTGCAATGACAGCAGCAGATGGAAACTATGTTGTTTATGCATTGTCCGATCCAAATGTATCTACTCCACTGCATGAACTAGCTCACGTTTATGAGCACTACTTAACAGATAAAGAACGTAAGGATGTACTAGAGTGGTTTGGACATAAAGAGTGGACTACTGAAACAAGTGAGAAGTTCGCTAGAGGCTTTGAGAAGTTCTTAGCAGATGGGAAGACATCAAATCCTAAACTTAAAAAAGCATTTGAAAGCTTTAAGAAATGGCTTACAGATATATACAATGGTATACAAGGGAGTGATATAGACATAGAGCTTAACGATAAGATGCGTGGCATTTATGATGCTATGCTTTCTGAACCAACCACTAAAAAGAAACCAACTAAAGTAGATAAAAAGAAAACGGCTGATATAGTTATTGACTCTGATATGAAAGTTGATGAGAAGAATAAAGGAAAGCTATATGATTTCTTAGACAAAAAGGATAAAGAGTTATCTAAATTTGGTAAAGAGAATCTAAGTTTTGGACTACCTATAGCTGTTGCTCAAGGTGCTATTAAGACAATGAAACTTGCTATTGATACTGCTAGAACCGGGGCAGATATTATTAAGGCAGGAGTTGATTATGTTAAGAATACTGATTGGTACAAGAATCAAACTAAAGATAAGAAAGCGGAAATAGATACGGTTCTAAGTAATGAAGATGACTTCATAAACTTTGTAAGTGAAGTACCAACTAAGCCGACTAAAACGGAAGCTCGTATAGAGAGGTTAAAAGATACTTCAAGAAGACTTCGCAAACAGTTTAAAGACTTAAAAGAGTACAAGAAGAACTTAATTGATGACATCTATAAGAAGTTGAAATTAAAAACCCTTGATAATCTCAGTAACTATTTTAACGAGCCTATTTTTAAGCAAATCAATAACGCTCCAACAGCAGGTGCCGTTGATCGTTTAATTAGTAAGATTGATTATAAGATTGCAAACGAGCAGTTAAAGAGAATTGACCAGGCTATTGGTAAGTTCTTTAAGGATAGAAAGAAGTTTGTCAAGAAGGTTGATGGTAAACCAAAGGGGAATATCGTTGATAATAAAACAAGGAAAGTTTTAGTAGATAAGATAAATGCAAGGTTAAGTCAAGATTTAGCTTCCTTAGAAAAAGACTACCAAGATATAGAGAGTAATTTATCAGGGTTATCAGAAGAAGATTTTGATAAAAAGTTAATTGAATTAACTGCGATTGAATCAGCAATAAACTTAAAAAAAGCACAGGCTTTAATAGATGATTCTAAGGCATTACGAAAAGAGAAGAGTGATAACCCTAAAGATTTTACAGCCAAAGAAAAAGATGATTACAGTGAGAATGTTGATCTTCTTGCGGAGGGTATTAGATTAAAGGAACAAGCTTTAAATGATCTAATAACACTACGAGATGAGGGGAAGTCTAAATTAAAAGATTTAATTAGAAAAGAAAATTTACGTTTAGTAGATATACAAAACAAAGGAATAGCTGATACAGAGAATGAGAATTCAGCTAAGCTGTCTTCTGATTTAAAGAATGAAAAAGATGCTAGAGGTACTTTTGAGAAGGCTTGGAGAAAAGCTTTATCCGAAATAAATAATTTTACAGGAAGAATTGCTACTAGTTCTTTTGAATTCCTTTCAAAAATAATATCTAATAACAGCGATATTGATTTAGGATTTGTTCGGCAATATTTCTATGTGCTGAAAACAGGATTCAGAGAGGCTAGGATGAATTATGTTGCAGAAAGAAAAATCGATGATAAGAAGATAAATGAATTTATAGCTAAAACATTTAAGTTTAAAAATAACGCTGTTAGGTTCACTCTATGGTTTGGGGAAGCAACAGATAGTAATAATAAAAAAACTGGAATTTTCACTAAAGATAAGAATGGGAATTTAGTAGAACAAAAACTATCTAAGCTTAAAGCTTTATCTATTTATCAGTGGAGTAAAATGCCTAGCATGGCTTCGAACCTAGAGGCTGCAGGGTTTAATGAAGAGTCTTTAAAACAAGTTGAAGATTTTTTAGGAAAGGACTTTATGGCATTAGGAGATTTTATGACTTCTGTTTTAGAGGAGAAGTTTCCAGAATACAATAAAAAGTATTTAGAACTAATGAGAACTGAGATAAATCAAGTAGATAATTATTTTCCAGTTCAGTACATTAATGAGGACTTGAATAATAAAATTGATGTTTCACAGGACAATGTAAATTTATTACCCTCTATAACACCAAGTCATACTATATCACGGGTTAAGAATGATAAGGCATTAGATGTTAGTGTGGATGCCCTCGCTTTATTTAATAATTATCTAGAAAAAATGACACAGTTCAAACATTATTCTAGAGCAACAAAAGATATAAATTCATTACTTTCAAACTCAGAATTTAAAAAAAATCTAACTTATAAAGAGGAGAGTGGACTTTTATATGAACAATTAGTTCAAGCTATTAAATTTACTATCGGGGGTAATGATTATAGTAATAATCTTGTAGATAGGGCTGGTAGAAATGCGTATAAACTACAGCGTTCTATTCAGTTAACATATGTAGGCTTTAAGCTTTGGACTGCTGCTAAACAGCTTCTGTCATTCATGGCAGCATATGAGTATGCGGACTCCGTGTATTTGAATCTTAACGGTAAGAGGAGATATATACCCTTCGCAGGGACAGCTAAATTTACTAGTAACCTATTACTGACTCTTCCGAGAATGTTTGCATCTCATAAATTTTTTATGAAAAACTCAAGAGGTTATAAAAATAGGGTTGATAGTGGAGATGTTGGCAGTGAACAAATAAAGCAATTATTAGAAGGAGGTAAGCCGTCTTTTAGGAGACTTGCTCAAAAACAAGCCGCTAAGATCGCTTTGTATTTTAATAAAGCCGTTGATTTATTGACTATAGCTTGGACAGGAAAAGTAATATATGATCAAGAGTATAAAAAGTTCAGACTAAAGCATAGTGAGACTGTGGCTAGAGAGAAAGCCATTAATCAGTTTGAAATATACTTTCAACTTTCTCAGCAGGCTAGTGATCCAGAAGTTCTAGGGGAAGCGCAAAGAGAGACAAGTTGGGGTGGTCTTCTTACAGCATTTAAAAACTCTCAGATAGCATACTTTAGGAAAATATCAGGGTCTGTTAGAAGCTTAATTAATTCACACAGAAATGAAAAAAACAGATTAAAGAAAGCTGGGGTTAAGGACGTTGGGGTTAAGGCTATTGGCAAATTACTAAAAACTGATAGTGATAGGAAACAATTAAAAAAAATACTTTTATATGGCTACGCTATGCCATTAGCTTGGCAGTATGTGGCTAGTGGATTACCAGGTATGCTCTCCGAGTGGGATGATGAGGATGAATCTCAAATGAAAAGAGCATTATTACTTGGCCCTATTGATGGTCTTTTTGCACTTACAGATTTACTCAAACTTGGTACAAGTGTAATTGTTGATGGTAAAAGGTGGAGGTATAGTCCTGTGATTTTATTTGAGGAATTAGACAATCTTATTAAAGACGTAGCAAAAGCATCTGATGCAGATTATATAGGTAAAACAATACTCGCTGTAAAGTATACATTAAGGTTTGGTGGTATAATGGATTTAGATGTATCTATCAGAATGTATGAAGCCATAGAAGATATAATTGATGAAAAAGGAATTGCTAGTTATGAAAATGTTATGAAGTTAATGAATGCTCCAAAATCTATAACAGGAGAGTCTAGTAGTAGTAGCGGAGGATCTGGAAGATTAATGTATTAATATCTGTTCTTAGTGAAATATTCTCATTAGATAGATTTGCTTAACTCCAATTTAATTTTGTGTAATGGATTTAAGCTACAAGAAATTAAAGGAGTTATACAACAAGAAAAACTACCTTTTTAGTGAAGGTGTTTTTAATGTTAACATATTCGGAATCAGAGACTTAGGTGGAGAACGAGATACGTTTAATGACTGGGTGGGTATCGCTTATGAAGACGACCTATGTGAATTTCAAGTAGACTTATATAAAGCCACAACCGATCCAGGGATTCATTGGCTGAGAAATCCATTAAACAAGAATGGAACAATTATAATGCTTGAGGGTAGACACCCACTTGCATACAAGATAGGTGTTCACGGTCGCTCTGGTCTGTATCCCTACGAGGCTTTAGAACAGTGCTCAAACATGAAATACGTGAGAGATAACAACAAGGACGATTATTATGATATCGACTTGTCTAAAAAAATAACTGGTAATTTCAAGACTAACATCCACCGAACATCTAGGTGGTCCGCAATAAAAGCCATCGGTAAATATAGCGCAGGCTGCCAAGTTATACAGGACCCTAAAGACTTTGATAAGTTTATGTATGCCTGTCATAAGCAAGAAAAGCTAGGGTGGGGAGATAAATTCTCATATACGCTGTTTAACATCAAAGATTTCTCATAATGCTAAAATCCGACCAAGCTGCTGGTGTATTTGCCTTTACTATGATAGTTACGAATACTATGATTTCTCATGTTAATGAGTACGCTACTTTTTGCTTAACTATTCTCTCGATTGTTTGGGTCGGATACAAACTATCAAATGAAATTATTACAAGAAGAAAACTAAAAGAAAAGAATGATTGATATAAGCATATACGACATAATAGCAGCAGTAGTAGGAGTCCTCTTGTTTTGGATACTAGTCTACTCAGCAGAGAAGGACAAGTTTGATGATAAGGATGAGAAGATGAAGTTTGGTGGTTGGTGTAAAAATTGGTGGAACAAGAATAATGACAACGTACTTGCTCACTTCTTTGTTACAGCCTTCCTACTCATTATAGGCATAGAAAATACAAGAACTCTACTCAGTGAATACTTTGACATTCCAACAGGGATGGATGGGTTAGGGGCTAGTGGTCTCATTGGATTCTCAGGCTCCTTAATTAGTGATCTATTAAAACGAATAATCAAAACAGTTAAAAAGTAGGAACAAAGAGGTCTTATTTTAGTAGGCTTCTGTTCCTATTGATTATCAACTACTTACAAACATTATGAATAAAACTACCATCATTATCCTAATGGCTATTGCTCT
>Ga0115548_1001469_pt1 | contig 12808 bp, 16 predicted proteins | sample COGITO_mtgs_1004_4_FD_87187 | JGI IMG/M metagenome (GOLD analysis project Ga0115548, IMG submission 87187) | Pelagic marine microbial communities from North Sea - COGITO_mtgs_100423 | ecosystem: Environmental > Aquatic > Marine > Epipelagic | place: Germany:Helgoland, sampling site Kabeltonne...
GAAATGATGAAATCACTTTCAGAAGTAGATTTATCAAATGTTACAGAGGTAGAAGATAATACAGATTTAAGTGGAGAACTAGCATGTGCGGGAGGAAGCTGTGAAATCACCTAATGATTGGATAGTAGATTTGTATTATAAGGAAATGGTTGCGCAAAAAAATATGGAGAAAAACCATGGCCAACATTCAAAAACTACAGACCCAGTTAAAAAAACTTCAAAAGGAGATAGAGAATTATCAAGAAGATTGTCGCCACGAAAGTGAGCACATCAAGTTTGATGATAAAAAGAATGCTAGGTGGTTTTGTATTAGGTGCGATAAAATGCTCAGAATACCTAGTAAACAAGAGTTACAGGATTGGATTAATAAATGAAGTATGTTATAGGAAATAATTTAGTTGCAACAATGGCCGCATATCTTTTGCCAAATGTTAAACATATAAAGCCTATTGATAAAGATTTAGATTCTTGGAATATAGAAACTTTTTATATTCCCTATTATTGTTTAGATTTTGTAAAGCTAGTTTTTCCAGGTGCAAATGTTTCTAAGTATGAAATGAGAACTATGTATGATATGCGAAAAACACTGTCTGCAGTTAAGCCAAAAAACTTTGACCAAATATACACATTGTATACTAGAGGAAAAACAAACGTAGAAAAAGAATATCTTAGAACTATTTCTGAAACATTAGAGGTTGTATCAATAAATGGAGAATCTCCACTAAATTCACTAATAATATTGTATGAAGAGTTAGAAAAGTTGACTGCACATAAGTGTGAAAATATCGATGTAACGAGTATTGACACAGAAAATAGGTTAATTAAACTAAGTGATGATACAGAATATGTTTATGATAGATTATTGTTTACCTCTGGTTTATCCAAGTTAATCAGTCTTGATTCAAGTAACACTGTTAAAGGTATTATAGAAAAAAACTATACACCAGGTGAAAGATTTGCATTGCCTGTTATTGACAAATATATCTATAAGTGTAAATTGGAGAATGAAAATGATATTGAAATATCTAAACTCTTTGACCAAATTGCTACAGTTGGAAAACCTTGGTTTAGAAAAATATTCTATAATGGTAGTGTAGTTTATGAGTCACTAAAACAAATTTTTGAAGATAAGATAGAAAATAATACAGTAAACGAATATATTGAAGAGTCACAGATAACAAATACTCTTGGTATACAAAAGGTTTCGGGAATAGACTTACTTGGAAAATGTGCAGAATGGAATAATTCTATTGGCTTTGGTCATGTAATTCGTAGGTGTAATTCACTTATAGAATATTATAGTGATGATGAAAAAAACCACAAAATAATTTTTCCAGGTCAAGAAAATTTATTATATTAAACATATGAATGTATTTAACAATTTACACAGTTGCTTCCAATCAGAATTGCAAGCACTATCTGCCTTCGGTAATGAAGTAAGCAGTAATGGTACTAACCAAACGGAATTATTATTTAGATCTATATGCATCACAGATCCAACAAGTTTATCAATAGCTCATCCATCTAGAAAGTTTAATCCTGCATATTCGGTTTTAGAATTCTTATGGTATCTTTCAGCACATAAAAAAACCAATAACATCGGTAAATGTGCAAATATATGGTTAAGGATACAAGATGAACAAAATGAAGTAGAATCAAACTATGGTAGTTATATTCTTGGTAAACAATGGGATTGGATACTTGATGAATTAAAAAATGATAGAGATTCTAGAAGATGTACAATAGTAATCCATCAGCCATACCATAAGACTAAAAATAGTAAAGATCTTCCATGTACTCAGTATCTTCAATTTTTTATTAGAGACAATAAATTGCATCTAGGTGTAAATATGAGATCTAATGATATTGTTTATGGCTTTTGTAATGACGTATTTAATTTTGCACTATTCCAGCAATTAATGTTAAATGAACTTAAACCAATATACCCTAGTTTAGAACTAGGTTCTTATTACCACCATGCAGGTAGTCTACATATTTATGATATGCACTATGAAATGAGAGATAATATATTAATGGATGTAGAAGCAGATGGTGACTATTCATTAGAAAGTCTTCCAAAATATACCTTAAACTCATGGATAACTAGAGAGTATATTAAAGAAAATAATATGGAATTACCAACGGAAGATTTACCAAAATTAGAGTTAATTGCATTCACATCAAAACAAATGCAAAAGTTATTTAAACCTAAAAAAAGATTATATCACATATGAAAAAGAAAGAGTCAATACTAAAACGTGCTGATAATGTTGTCAATCATCGATCAGAAGAAAAAGAAAGAATGTACGGTCCTTTTAGTGAAGGCATGCAAAGAGCAGCAAAGATTGCAAGCGGCATGACTGGTAAAGATTTTAATGCTGAAGATATGTATTCTGCATTAATTGCTTTAAAACTATCTCGTCACTCTTACAATTACAGAGAAGATAATTTATTAGATTGTGTTGCTTATTTAGGTGCACTAGATAATTATATAAAGGAGAATAAAAAATGAAAATAAATGTTATGAAAATAGGTGCCACCATAAATGCAAACAATGGTAGCATACTTACAGATGAAATAAATGTTGTAACAAAAATGTTAGCAGACTGTGGCCATGATGTTCATTATCATACAACTAGAACTAGAAATATGATACCTCTTCCACATGCAACATTTCATGACCTAGCAGAAGTTACTGACCAATCATTTAATGATTATGACGCATTGATAGTATTTAACGGTAATGCAAACTTCTATGGTGGACAAGAAGCAAGAGGTGACTTAATGGCATATAAATTTATTAATAAGTCAACTTGTCCTGTATTTTACTTTCTAACTGATTGGTTATTGCCACTTCAACAATTATGGTCAAATGTTGAAAAGAAACAAGTACAATATCATTGGGAAAGACAATATACTAAAGATGAAATAGAAGTTGTTAGAGAAGATATTATCATGATATCACAAATCTATAATATGGAAACTCTACAGGCAAAATATTTAGATAAACGAGGAATAAATTATGCAGATATTATTTACTTTCCTCTTCAAGATTTTATCATTCATGAATATCAGCCAATAGCAAAAGTAGATCAGCAAGATAGATGGTTAGACTTAATCTATGGTGGTACATTTAGAGGTGGCCACAGACAAGATAAAATGATAGAGTATTATTTCAATTACCCTGAAGATATAAAGGTACAAATGTTTGGTAATATAAAACCAGAACACTTTAACAAGAGAAAAACTTTAGATATGAGGTTTCCAGACTTTATTAGTAAAAAGGTAAAGCATAGAGAATTCTTTGATAGAATGCAAACTGCTAAGGCAACTGTAACTATTAGTGATAAGTTATATGAAGGTTCAGCAATATCAAATAGAACAAACGAATCTATAATTGGAAATGTGGTATCGTTTATTGATAGAGGCTATGACCCTGAAATGAGAATATTTAGAGATACTATACTTCGTAAGTTTAACTATGTTGACAAGAAAGAAGATGTTATCGCTAGATTAAAATACTTAAATGATAATCCAGCTGTATTTGATGAAATAATACAAAGACAATATGAAGATGCAACTGGTAAAATGTCAAAAGAACAATATTACAAGTCTTTTGTTAATATTATAGAATCAAAATTAGAAAATAGAAAAGTAGAGGAAATACAATGGTTTCAGAATTAAAATTCATTAAAGTTAAAAATGTAAAAAGTCCAACTAGAGGGACAGAACAAAGTGCAGGTATAGACTTCTTTGTACCTGATGATTTTGAAACAGTAGTTTTACTACCTGGAGAATCATGTTTTATTCCAAGTGGAATTAAGGTAAGCTTACCGTCAGGACACGTATTAATAGCATTTAATAAAAGTGGTGTAGCTGTTAAGAAAAGTCTACATGTAGGAGCATGTGTAGTAGATGAAGACTACCAAGGAGAATTACACCTTAACCTTACAAATGCTGGAAATCAGCCACAAATTATAGAAAGAGGTGATAAAATAACACAATTTGTTTTACTACCTGTAAATTACGCAACTCCTGTAGAGGTTGAACCAAAAGATTTATATAAAGAAACTTCTAAGCGTGGTGAAGGTGGTTTTGGAAGCACGGGAACAAAATAATTGTTAATAACTTTTATGGAAAATAACTACCCAGAATTTTCCCATGTCAAAAAAATTGGTTATATTTATACTATAAATAAAGAAAAAGTTATATGAAATTATCAAGGCTATCAAGCAAGTTCGACAAAGGTTTCTTCAACATGTATCAGTTTGGATACGATGGAGATAAATTAGGTGTAAAAGTAGACAGAATAAAAGACTATTTTTACTATTCAGCAGAACATATCGACGACATATTAGATATTAGACAGTTTGACTGTAAGAGAACAGATCTATACACTACACTATACGGAGATAAGGTTTACAAAGTGTATTATACTGCCATCAAGGCAAAAAATGAATTGGTAAAGAAGTATCCAGATAGAATATACCAAGCTGACGTAACACCTGAATTTAAGTTTATGTTAGATAGAAAGCTTGAATGGTCTAGTAAACGTCATATTATGTATTTTGATATTGAGACTTGGTTTGACCCTGAACAACCAAAGGCAAACATGCCTCATAAAGCTATGATGCCAGTTACTTCTGTTGTTTGTTATTCGAATATTCATGAGAAGTATTGGGTAATGTCTTGGCATCCAGAACATACCAAAGACTTTGAAGAACCAGAACTTAGAGAAGAAGACAATGTAAACTATGTAATGTGTAAAGACGAAAGTACAATGCTACTTAGTTTTATTGAGCTTTTAAGTATAATGAAAACAGATGTTATTACTGGTTGGTATTCAGCAGGTTATGACCTTCCATACATTATAAATAGATGTAAAAGACTAGGACTTCCTTATGAGAAATTATCTCCTCTAAACGACGTATACATTAAGAAGCGTGGTGAATATTGGAGAATAAATATTAAAGGTTTAGACCATGTCGACATGATGGAAGCTGTTCAAGATATGGGATATAATCTTCCTAACTGGAAACTAACAACTGCAGTTAAAGAAATTATAGGTGATGAAGATCTAGACAAACTTACTGAAGTTACATGGAGAGATTGGCTAGATAATTATAAAGGTTTCATTGAGTATGGTATTCGAGATGTTGAGATTCTTGCTGAAATGGATAAGAAAATACAGATATTCGACTTATATACTACACTTCAGCAGATCGCGCATACTGACACATTAGGTGGTACATTCCACAAGTCAATGGTTGTTGATAACTATATATTAAAAGAAAACCACGGTAAGATTGTATTTCCAACCAGACACACACGAGCAAAACAACAATATGCTGGTGCTATAGTTTTTAACCCTAGAGAACCTGGTCGTCACAAAGACGTAACAGTAATGGATTATACTTCGCTATATCCAACTTCTATTATGGCATTTAATATTAGTCCTGAGACATTCATTGTTTCAGAGAAATCATGTAAGAAGATGGGAATAAAGATTGAAGATGTTATTGAAAAACTAAAAGCCGATGGCATAGGTTATATAGATACAGGTTCTCCTAAAACTAATGGTGTACCAGAATTATTTGGTGAAAGATACTTATTTTATGACCATACATACAAAATTGGTTTATTACCAAAAGTTCTTAGAAAGTTATTCCTACAGCGTGTAGAAATAAACAGAGGATTAAATGCTGGTGAATATAGTGGTGATGATATCGTAGCAATGGACAAGAGACAACAAGCATATAAGTTAGTTCTTAACTCTGCGTATGGTGCTATGGGCTTTAATTTCTTTAGATTATACAGACCTGAATGTGCAGATGGTATTACATTTTTTGCTAGACAAGCACTTAAATTTGCATCACTAAAGTTCCAAAACATTGACCATTATGTTTTATATGGTGATACTGATTCTATATTTGTAAAGTCAAATGGAAAGTCAGAACCAGAAATGAAAGAAACATTGGTTGAATTCAACGACATGTTGAGAAAAGAATTAGTTGAAAGGTATAATCCTGGCATTGCAGATGAATATATGTTGATGGACTTAAAGTTTGAATATGACCTAGAATATATTTACTTTGGTGATTCTAAGAAGAGATACTATTCAATCATCAGAGATACTGGTAAAAAGTATATTAGAGGTATGAATATTATTCGTAAAGATACACCAGAATTTATGAAAGGTGCTCTAAATAAAATTGCAGAATTAGCAGTTAGAGGTACATTAACTATGGAACATTTGAATGCACTTAGACAGAAGATTGAAACTGTAGATTATAAGCTTATAGGTATAAATAAAAAGTTTACAAAGTCATTTGACCAATATGTTAAGACGATGCCACAACATGTTAAAGCATCATTTTGGGCAAACGAAAAACTAAATACAACTATAACACATAGTGATACTCCACTTTTGTTTTACATAAACAGTAAGTGTGAAGATGATTTAAAAATAAAACAAAGACAACAAGCCATTTGTCTTAATGAAGAAGATTTACATTTAGTAGATGATAGAACAGATGTATTTGAAATAGACTATGACACATTCTTCAAGAAGCAAGTTCTAGACCAATTAGAAGAATTTGACAAGATTGATGAAGTTAAGTCTTTAGTTGAAAATTATGGAAAACAGGAAGTATTATCTTAAATGTTTTTTATATTTATATATTGAAAGGTTATTTAATTAAACAATAGGAGAATAAAGGTTATGAATGTAGAACCAATTGCGGGCAAAATTTTACTTAAAAAATTATCAATAGAACAAACAGCTGGTGGTGTAATTATGCCAGACATTGCTCAAGAAGGAGCCAATGAAGCTGAAGTTGTAGCAGTAGGACCCCCATTATTTTTACAAGACGGAAAACAAGTACCTGTACAGTGTACAATTGGATGTAAAGTTTTATATCCTAAGTTTGGTGCAAAGGCCGTTGATATTGATGGAGAAGAATATCTAATAATAAATGAGTCTGAGTTATTTTTAATATTAAAGGAGAGTAAATAATGTCAAAGAGAGATTTAACATTTGGTAGTGACGCTAGAAAAGAATTAAAAGCTGGAGTAGATAAATTAGCAGATGCAGTTTCATCAACACTTGGACCTAAGGGTAGAAATGTTGTTATTGAAAAAGAATTTGGTAAATATGTATCTACTAAGGATGGAGTTACTGTCGCAAAAGAAGTAGAGCTTGAGAATACATTGGAAAATGCAGGAGCTCAAATGGTAAAAGAAGTATCTAGTCAAGTAAATGATGAGGCTGGAGACGGTACAACAACAGCAACTGTTTTAGCTAGAAAAATGTATACTGATGGATTAGATAAGATTAGTAATGGTGCAAATCCAATAGATCTAAAACGAGGAATGGATAAAGCTGTAGCAGAAGTTACAAAAAATTTATCTGAATTAGCAAGAGAAGTAAAAAATTCTAGTGAAATATCAGAAGTAGGTATGATATCAGCAAACAATGATGAGTTCATTGGAAACTTAATATCAGAAGCTATGGATAAAGTAGGTAGAGAAGGAGTAGTATCAGTAGAGGAATCACAAACTGCAGAAACTATTTTAGAAACTGTAGAAGGTATGCAATTTGAAAGAGGTTATCTTTCTCCGTATTTTATTACTAACAATAATCAAATGCAAGTAGAACTTGAGAATCCTTGGATATTGTTATTTAATAAAAAAATATCTACAATTAAGGGTATAGTTAAGATTTTAGAAGCTTGTATACAGCAAAGTAAGCCTCTATTAATTATTGCAGAGGATGTTCAATCAGAAGCTTTAGCGGCATTAATTGTAAATAAGATGAGAGGTACAATGAAAGTTGCAGCTGTAAAGGCTCCAGAGTTTGGTAAGAGAAGAGATGAAATATTAGAAGATATTGCAATTCTTACTGGAGCAACAGTTGTAAGTACTGAAAAAGGTATGACGCTAGATAGAGTAACTGAAGAAATGTTTGGTACGGCTAGACTGGTAACAATAAATAAAAAGTATACTACAATTGTAGATGGTGCAGGTAAAATTGAAGATATAGAGACTAGAGTAGAAGAAATCAAGTCAGCTATAGAATCTTCAGAGTCTCCTTATGAGATAGAAAAAGCACAAGAGAGATTAGCTAAACTTTCTGGTGGTGTAGCATTAATTAAAATTGGTGCAGAATCAGAACTAGAAATGAAAGAAAAGAAAGATAGAGTTGAAGATGCTCTTAATGCAACAAGAGCCGCATTAGATGAAGGAATTATCCCTGGAGGTGGTGTAGCATTAAGATGGTTAGTTGATGAAGAACTTGGAAAAACAGAACTAGATGCTGAAAATTCTGACCAACTTAAAGGTATTAATATTGTATTAGAAGCTTGTAAAGAGCCATTTAATATAATTATGAATAATGCTGGATTGGATGGCGATACTCATTGGAACACTGAAATACGTCCAAAGGCAGAAAGAAAAAATACTGTTAATTGGACAGAAGATATGAAATGGGGATATGACGCAAGAAAAGATGAAGTAGTAGATATGTATGATGCAGGTATTATTGACCCTGCAAAAGTAACAAGAGTTGCTCTAGAAAAAGCAGTTTCAGTTGCAGGAACAATGCTACTAACTGAATGTATGATAACAAAACAACCTAACGATAACGAAGAACCTAATCTTGGAGCAGGTGGCTTCGGAATGCAATAAGAGAAAAATTATGAATATGTCAAACTTAATCTTTAGTGCACTATATAAAGAGGCACAAGCAAAAGAAGCAAAGGCACTTGCACTTTTACAAAACTATTTAGAAAATTCTGTTGGTGTAGGAGAACACCCAGATATAGTAGAAGAATCTAGAAAATTGGTATGTGATATACACGACTCAAGAGAAATGATGAAAACTCTTGAAGACTTAACAACACCACCAGCAAACACAGGAGAAGAACAAGATGGATAATAATTTAGGAAATGCACTAAAGGGAATGTCACCTTCAGATCTACCAGATGTTGTATGCGATAAATGTCAAAATCCAACGTTTAGACAGGTAGTACTATTGAAGAAAGTATCTGCAGCACTCTCACCATCGGGCAATACAAGCTTTTTGCCAATGCCAGTTTTTGAGTGTAGTAATTGTGGTCATGTAAATGATGAACTATTACCTAAACAAGGACAATCACCTTTATCTAAAGCCTAGTATGAGTAAGATAGAAGATTCAGTCTGTAAAAAAATACAGGATAGGGCAAAGGTAGGCAAAGAAAAGTATGGAGTCACAATGGAGAGAGATGACTTATCATTCAAAGAATGGATGATACATTTACAAGAAGAACTCATGGATGCCATAGTTTACATTGAAAAAAATTTAGAAGAATCTGGTAAAAAATAACTACCAGATTTTTTTATGTCAAAAAATTTGTTTATATTAATATATGCAATTAAAAACACCTAAAGACTTAGCGATAAAGGCAAGAATGCTAGGAAAAAAGACTGTATCTTATAGTCAATTTTCTAGATATAAAAACTGCCCAAAATCATGGAAACTGGCATATATTGATAAGGAAACTTCATGGGATCCGTCAATATATCTAATATTCGGTACAGCTTTTCATGAAACTTTACAAACATATTTAGATACAATGTATAAAGAATCAATAACTGCAGCAGATAAACTTGATGTAAATAAGATTCTTTTAGATTCTATGAGAACAGAGTATGCAAAGGTTGTAAAAGAATGTGGAGAAGATTTTTCAAATCCAGAAGAACTATCAGAGTTTTATCAAGATGGAATAGCAATAATGGATTGGTTTAAAAAGAAAAGAGGAGGATACTTCTCTAAGAAACATACAGAATTGGTTGGTATAGAGATGCCTATTCTACATACTACAGAATCAAATGAAAATGTAATGTTGATGGGCTTTTTAGATGTCGTAATGAAAGAACATGGAAAAATTAAAATTTATGATATAAAAACCTCAACAAGAGGATGGAAAGCTGCACAGAAAAAAGCAAATGGAGACCAACTTAGACTTTACAAGAAGTTCTTTTCAAAGCAATATTGTGTGGATGAGAAAGATATAGAAGTAGAATACTTTATTGTTAAAAGAAAACTGTGGGAGAATTGTGACTTTCCACAAAAACGAATACAACTCGTTAGACCTGCATCAGGAAAACCTTCTCTAAACAAGGTTATGCGTGAGTTAGATAGTTTTATTTCAAATGCATTTACTCCAGAAGGTAAACACAATAAAGAAGCAAATTATCCTGCAATCGCAGGCCTAAAAAATGTAAACTGCAAATGGTGTGAATATAAGAGTAGAGAAGATCTTTGCCCTAAAAAAGAAAGAATACGTGAATGAAAGTAGGAATAGTCGGAAGTAGACAATACGAAAATAAGAGAAGGGTAAAGCAAATGATATTTAAGCTTAAACAGTCCTTCGGAGACGACTTAACAATAGTTGGAGGTGGATGTCTAGACGGAGCAGACAAGTATGCTAAAAAATATGCCTTAGAATTAGGTTGTAATTATATTGAAGTAAACCCTGCTCACACACCAAAGAATCTGTATTCTTGTATGAGAGAAGATTGGTACAATAAGCAATTTTCTGTAAGAAATTTCCATATAAGAAATAAAATATTAGCAAGCATGGTTGATAGATTAATAGCCTTTATTCCTAGAGGCCATAGGTCTGACAGTACAGATAGTACACTTAAGTATGCTGAAAAATTTGATAAAAAATGTATCATAATAACATAACTTTCTAAATATATCTATATATTTATATATGTATATACTTAGGAGAGAATGTTATGAAACATAAAACAAAATTAACTTCGGTTAAGGTTAGTATAGATGCTCAAAATAAGTTTAAGTACATTTGTTTAGAAAATGGAATGAATTTCCAAAAGCTTGTAAATAGGTGTCTTATCTTATATATTGAAGACGATAAGTTTAAAAAGCAAATCGACAAATTTGAGTTGGAAATTTATACAAAGTAAAATTAGAGGAAAGGTTATGGATATTAAAGAGCTGCCAAAGCTTAAAAAACTAGACCCTACAAGGGCAAAAAAGAAAAAGATTTTATTATTGTCTGATGATATGAGACTTCACTCAGGTGTTGGAACAATGTCAAAAGAAATTGTGGTAGGTACTTCTCATTTATATGATTGGGTACAGATTGGTGGTGCAATCAATCACCCTGATGCTGGAAAAGTATTTGATGTATCTAATGATATAAACAAAGAGAGAGGTATTACAAATGCCAGTGTAAAGATATATCCTGTAAATGATTATGGAAATTCAGAGATACTTAGACAAGTAATATCTCGAGAAAAACCTGATGCAATCATGCACTTTACAGATCCAAGATTCTGGGGATGGTTATATCAAATGGAGCATGAGTTAAGACAGCATATGCCATTAACATATTTGAATATATGGGACGACCTTCCTTATCCACATTGGAATGAGAACTTCTATGAATCTTGCGATTTACTTATGGCAATATCAAAACAAACATACAATATAAATAATAGTGTTTGCCAGAGAAAGCCTAGAAAAGAAGGTATAGACTTAACTTATGTTCAACATGGAATAAACGATAAATTATATCACCCAATAAAGGAAGGATCTCCTGAATTTAGTAAGTATTTTGATTTTATTACACAGAGAGGATATGACAAGTATGAAACAATCTTCTTTTTTAACAGTAGAAACATAAGAAGAAAGGCAATAAGCGATCTAGTAGTAGCATACAGATTAATGTGTGATTCTTTAACAGAAGAAGAAGCTTCAAAATGTCTACTACTAATGCACACAGATCCAGTGGATAGTAATGGTACAGATTTACCAGCACTTATTAGAGCTTTATGCCCAAAATATGCTACAGCATTTTCAGGAGGTAAATTACCTGCAGAACAGTTAAACTATTTATACAATGTAGCATCTGTAACATGTCAACCATCCTCTGCAGAAGGTTTTGGATTAAGTGTTATGGAATCTATAATGTCAGGTACGCCTATACTTGGAACAGTTATTGGAGGTATTCAAGACCAGATGGGGTTCACGCATGATGATGGAAAACCTGTAACACTAGAAGACTTTTCAGCAGATTGGCCAAGTAATAGTGATGGTAGATTTACTAAGCATGGAGAATGGGCATTTCCAGTATTTCCACAGATAAATTTACAAGGTTCTCCTATGACTCCATATATCTATGATAGTAGAGCAGATATAAAGGATATTGCTTTACAATTAAAGAACATACATTCATTAGGAAAAGATGAATTATCACGAAGAGGTATTGTTGGAAGAGAATGGGCAATTGAAAATGGATTTAATAGTGAAGGAATGTGTAAAGCTTTCATAGATTCAATGACTGCATGTTTTGATAATTTTAAGCCTAGAAGAAGATTTACGCTTATTGACACAACAAATCCAACTACTGAATATGCAGATGGACTTATTTTTAATAGCAAACAAATATTTGAGGAGAATAAATAATGAAAGAATTACTAGTTTTTCAAGGACCCTGCTCTTCTCGATCAGGTTATGGCGATCACGCAAGAGACTTAGTTAGAGCTTTAATAGCAATGGACAGATTCAATGTTCAAATTATAGATTTAAGATGGGGAGACTGCCCTAGAAATGCACTAACTACTAGAGATACAGATATATCCAGCAGAATAGTAATGGGAAATATTAACAGACAGCCCGATGTTTTTGTACAATTGAGTGTACCTAATGAGTTTAATCCTGTAGGCAAGTTCAATATTGGAATAACAGCTGGAATAGAGACCACTATTTGTGCAGCTCCATGGATAGAAGGTTTAAA
>Ga0115548_1001482_pt1 | contig 12734 bp, 11 predicted proteins | sample COGITO_mtgs_1004_4_FD_87187 | JGI IMG/M metagenome (GOLD analysis project Ga0115548, IMG submission 87187) | Pelagic marine microbial communities from North Sea - COGITO_mtgs_100423 | ecosystem: Environmental > Aquatic > Marine > Epipelagic | place: Germany:Helgoland, sampling site Kabeltonne...
GATCGCGAGACTCCGAGTGTCGTCGTAAGCATTAGGATGCAGGGTCTAGGTGAGAAATCGTGGGTATTCGAGCGAGGATGATGCGTGAAATTTTTAGTTATTTTATTGGGTCTTATTTTAACGGCAACCTGGCTTAAAGAGGTCGATCGTTTTGACGACTCTTGGTTTGGGCGCTATCAGCTAGCGCTGCGCAAATCGGTAGGCAAGCTCAAAATAGATGAAAAATTTAGGCTTTCGGTAGCCTTAGGTGCAATTTACGGCGTTTTGCTTGGCGCGGTGATGGTTCTTGAGGCGCTGGCTGAAGGGGTGTTCTACGGTGTGGCGACGATGCTCCTGCATCTGTTTGTTCTCCTCTTTGCCATGGACAGAACTCAGCCTGGCAGGCTCGCAAGAGACTTCTTAAAGTCTTGGAGCGCAGGCAATAGGCAGGGATGTGTAGACTATTTACAGGCGGAGCTTAGCCTCGAAGTACCCCCGAATGCAGCAGACGGCTCGGCGCTCGTTGGTCAATTTAAGCGCTTGCTCGCCTACAGAAGCTTTGAGCGTATGTTCATGATGTACACGCTCTATATGCTCGCAGGGCCCGAAGGCGTTATGTTCGGCTATGTCAGCTATCAGCTCAGATCCGAACTCTGCAGGGGCGAAGATCGGCGACTGGCGATGCCTCTCGAAAAGATTATCGCTATCATCGAGTGGGTGCCACTCCGATTGCTGGCAATTACCTTCTCTCTTGTTGGAGACTTCAATAGCTGTGTTTCTCGTCTTCGCCGCCATCTGTGGGAGTTTAATACGACAAGCGATAACGCCCAATTAATCGCAGACTGGGCTCGTTGTGCTCTCTCTGAGCCGGCCGCAGATGAAGTCCAGAACGCGGACTGTGACGAGGCGGCTATGGGCGCCGAGATCGAAGCGCTCAGCGGCCTGCTAGAGCGCAGTCAAATAGTGTGGCTTGTCGTCGTTGCTGTACTCACATTGGTCGGATTCTAACTGGAAGAGGGTTGTCGGCGAAATACCTGGTAGCAGCATTCATAATCTGTCTTTTCTATTTTTATGTAGTTTTACTACATAATTTCGTAATGAAACTGGAATCGTTAGTTGATCAAGACTAAAATCTTGGTATCTTGTAATTTAGTTACACCTATTTTATAAAGCTTTAGCTTTGCTAATATTGACAGGGTAAGGATGAGATCGATGAGCGAACATCAAGATATAAACCCCGAAGAAACCAAAGAATGGCTAGACGCGCTGAATTCAGTGATCGATGAAGAGGGTTCAGACCGAGCACATTACCTGCTGAACACACTATCTGCCCGCGCTTCGATCGTTGATCCTCACGAAGATTCCACGGCGGTTTACACCGACTATCGTAATTCTATCAGCCCAACGACCGAAGATCGTATGCCCGGCGATATGTTTATGGAGCGGGAGATTCGCGGCATTGTGCGATGGAACGCGATGGCCATGGTTATGCGCGCAAACATGCGCAATGCGAGTATCGGTGGGCATATATCCACGTTCTCATCGGCGGCGACGCTCTATGACGTTGGTTTCAACTATTTCTTCCGGGGTCCCAATGAACACGATGAAGGTGACCTCATCTACTATCAAGGGCACTCGTCGCCGGGTATCTATGCGCGGTCTTATCTCGAGGGACGTATCGATGAGAAGCAACTCGATAATTTCCGTCAAGAGGTTGATGGCAATGGACTGTCATCCTACCCACACCCTTGGTTGATGCCGGACTACTGGCAGTTTCCAACGGTGTCGATGGGGTTAGGGCCTATCCAGGCGATCTACCAAGCACACCTGCTGAAATACCAGACCAGTCGCGGTCTGCTCGACAATAGCCGGCGCAAAATTTGGGCTTTTCTTGGCGACGGGGAAACCGATGAGCCAGAATCACTTGGCGCGATCAGCAAGGCAGGGCGCGAGAAGCTCGATAATTTGATCTTCGTGATCAACTGCAACCTTCAGCGTTTAGATGGGCCTGTGCGCGGCAATGGTAAGATCATTCAAGAGCTTGAGGGCGTATTCCGCGGCGCTGGCTGGGATGTGATTAAAGTGGTGTGGGGGAGGCATTGGGACCCGCTGCTGCAGGCCGATAAAGACGGAATCCTGCAGGCGCGCATGAACGAAGTAGTAGACGGCGAATATCAGAATTACGTGGCCCGGGGTGGCGCGTACACGCGCGAGAATTTCTTTGGTAAAAGCCCTGAGCTGCTCAAGATGGTCGAGCATCTTTCGGACGACGATATTATGGCGCTCAATCGTGGCGGCCACGATCCTTATAAAGTCTATGCAGCTTACGCTGAGGCCGCGCGCGCGAGCGGTAAGCCAACAGTAATTTTGGCGAAAACCGTCAAAGGCTATGCGTTTGGCGATACTGCCGAGGCCCAGAATAACGCCCACTCAGTTAAGAAACTGGACGTCGAGTCACTCAAAAAGTTCCGTGACCGGTTTGGTATTCCAATTCCCGACGATAAGCTAGAGGAAGTACCCTATTACCGGCCGGCCGAAGATAGCCTCGAGCTTAAATACATGCGCAAAGTGCGCGAGCCTCTCGGTAAACCTGTTCCACAGCGTCGCAGTGTGACGACGCCATTGCCGGTTCCAACACTGAGTGCCTTTGACTCGCAGCTCAAGAGTAGCGGTGAGCGCGAAGTCTCCACGACGATGGCTTTTGTACGCATGCTCTCAACGCTTGCGAAGGACAAGGAGATCGGTCAGCGTGTCGTACCGATCGTTCCTGATGAGGCGCGTACTTTCGGTATGGAAGGCATGTTTAGGCAAATGGGAATCTACTCATCAGTAGGCCAACTCTATGACCCCGCTGACTCTAATCAAGTCATGTTTTACCGCGAAGATAAACAGGGGCAGATGCTTGAGGAAGGCATTAGCGAGGCCGGCGCATTTTCGGCATGGCTCGCCGCCGCGACGTCTTACAGCGTTAGCAACTACCCGTTGATTCCTTTTTACATTTATTACTCGATGTTCGGTTTCCAGCGCGTGGGAGATCTCTGCTGGGCCGCCGGCGATTCGCAGGCTCGTGGATTTCTTATTGGTGCAACAGCGGGGCGCACAACACTTAATGGAGAAGGGTTGCAGCATCAAGATGGCCATAGTCATATTTTGGCAGGCACTATTCCAAATTGCGTCACTTACGACCCTACCTATGCATATGAGCTTGCAGTCATCATTCAGGATGGACTCCGCCGTATGTACGACGAAATGGAGTCGGTGTTTTATTACATCACCACCATGAATGAGAATTACGTGCAGCCAGAAATGCCCGAGGGCGTTGAAGAAGGCATCATTCGTGGCATGTATTTGCTCGAAGATGGCGATGCAACGGACTATGCAACGACAAAGCCTAGAAAAGAGTTGAGCGCGCTTAGGGTTCGTCTCTTAGGCAGCGGAACTATACTTCGTGAGGTAAGAAAGGCGGCAACTATGCTGCGCGAAGATTTTGGAGCTCACGTCGACGTTTGGAGCGTAACGAGTTTTAACGAATTACGCAGAGAAGCGCTGACGGTTTCTCGCGAAAATATGCTTAATCCTGCGGCTAAGATAAAGAAGCCGTTTGTCACCGAGCAGCTCGGCGGTAAGCAGGGCCCTGTCATCGCGACTACCGATTACATGATGTCGTATTCGGACCAGATTAGAGAATTCGTTCCAGACACTTACAAGGTGCTAGGCACCGACGGTTTCGGTCGTAGCGATAGCCGCGAGAAGCTGCGTCATTTCTTCGAGGTGGACGCCAAGTTTATTGTTTTGGCTACGCTCACCGAACTGCGCGCGCGCGGGTTGATCGAAGCGAAACAAATCGCTGCCTTTATGAAGAAAGAAGGCATCGACCAGAATAAACCTAATCCGCTCACGCATTAGCGAGAGGCGTGCGATTTGAGTCGAATCATTTTGGGAGCAGCGAAGCGGTGGCTATAGAAAAAATTCTAGTACCAGATTTGGGTGATGCGAGCGATGTCGAAGTCATCGAGCTTCTTGTCGCTGTCGGCGACACAGTAGCCGAGGAAGATTCTCTTCTCGTGTTAGAGAGTGATAAAGCGGCAATGGAGATTCCTGCGCCCAGGAGCGGCATTGTTAAAAGCCTCGAGGTTAACCTTGGTGACAAGGTAAGCAGTGGTAGTGTGATTCTCACGCTCGAAGTCGAGGCAGGCGTTGAATCGGCCGCAATCCCCGATGTCGCTGCGACTCCGGATAACGAGAAGGCTGAACAAGTCGCCGAGCAACCGGCGGACGTTGGGCTCGGTGCGGCGGCCGTCGCAGCACCGGTTTCCTTCGATATCGTCGTGCCCGATATTGGAACCGAAGACGAAGTGGAGATTATTGAGATTCAAGTCGCGGTAGGTGACGTGCTTACTGTTGACGACACGCTTATGACGCTCGAATCGGACAAAGCGGCGATGGATGTTCCCGCAGATCGAGCAGGTGAAGTACAAGAAATACTCGTAAGCGTTGGCGACAAAGTTAAGACGGGCACGAGCATCGTGCGTATCCTAACAGCAGCCGCTGCGGTTGAAACTGCGCCTTTAGCACCGCCGGGCCAGTCGATCTCAAACGAGTCCGAACCAAGTAAACCACAGCCGCCTGCCGCCGTACCCGAGCCGCAGTCGGTGCCGAGTATTCAGGCTCCTGTGCCCGGCGCCGAGTCAGCCAAAGTCTATGCGGGCCCTGCGGTGCGCAAGCTCGCGCGCGAACTCGGCGTCGACCTTACGCAGGTGCGTGGGAGCGGGGCAAAGTCGCGCATCATCAAAGAAGACATTCATGGTTTTGTTAAAACACGTATTAATACACCCACGACGGCACTGACAGGCGTTGGGATTGCTGCAGTACCTGATATCGATTTTAGTCAGTTTGGCGAGATCGAAGAAGTGCCGCGCAGCAAGTTGCACAAGCTCACCGCAATTAATATGCAGCGCAACTGGAACGCAGTGCCGCACGTGGCGCAGTTTAATGAAATAGATATTAGCGACCTCGAAGAGTTTAGGGCGAGCCTCAAAGGCGAAGCACAACGGAAGGGCGTCAAGATGACTTTCTTGCCGTTCTTGCTGAAAGCCTGCGCTGGCGCTTTAGCAGAGCTGCCTCAGTTTAATGTGTCGCTGCATTCCTCGGGCGAGCACTTAATTCAGAAAAAGTATATTCACATTGGCGTGGCGGTGGCGACGGAGGCCGGTCTTGTTGTTCCGGTTGTGCGTGACGTAGACAAGAAAAGTCTCTGGGAGCTCGCGGCAGAGGTTATAGAGCTTTCGAATAAGGCGAAAGATCGCAAGTTGTCGCGAGAGGAAATGCAGGGCGCCTGCTTTACTATCTCAAGCTTGGGCGCTATTGGCGGCACTGGATTTACGCCTATAGTGAACGCCCCTGAGGTTGCGATCTTAGGTGTCGCGAAGACGCAGATAAAGCCGCAGTATATCGGGGGACAATTTGTGCCTCGCCAGATGCTACCGATCACTCTGTCGTATGACCACAAGGCGGTAAATGGTGTTGACGGCGGACTGTTCGTCACCTACCTCGAGAAAGTGCTAAGCGATATTCGTAATCTGATTCTTTAGGGCTCGGGCGTCTAATCGCAAGGGTTTCTAGACAGGGTAGAACAACGTTCTACCCTTGTGCTCGACCCGCGCTATCGGGCAATCATACGCCCTGCCGAGGGTTTCTTCGGTGAGTATTTCCTCCGCGCTTCCAACTAAGGTCTCGACATCACTTACCATTAACACAATGTTGTCGCAGACCCGCGCAGCTAAATTGATATCGTGAGTGGCCATGATCACCGCGGCTTCTTTAGGCGTGTGATGGTTCGGCGCCGAGAGTTCGGTCGTCGCTTCGCTTTTGCCGCCAGCCTGTGAAAGCAGCAGGGTGATCAGTTGTGTTTGAAAGCCTAAGTCTAAGTGATTACTAGGCTCGTCTAAGAGCAAAAGACGGGGTTGTTGCGCGAGCAACATGGCGAGCGCCAAACGTTGCCGTTCGCCGCCCGAAAGGGAGGTAACAGCACGCGAGGCGAGGCTTTCAATACCTAGTTGGCGCAATGATTCGTAAGCGAGGCCAAGATCTTCCGAATTGTCGAAAAGTCGCCCCCGAGCATGCGGGTGGCGACCGAGTAAGGCCGTTTCTATAACAGTAGAGGGCAGCGCATCGACTGACTCTTGGAGCAACAGCCCTATGTGAAGAGCGATGTGTGCAGAGCTCAGCGTCGATAGGTTTTGGTCGCCAAGTAATACATCCCCTGCGGCAGGTGTTCTTAAACCCGCGAGCGTATGCAGCAAACTCGTTTTCCCTGCGCCGTTTTTCCCGAGTAAACCCCAGCGCTCACCCGTGTTTATACTGAAGCTCAGATCGCAGCACAGCGTTCGAGAGCCGGCACGTAGCGAGAGTGAGTTCGCTGTAAGAAGCGGGGTCATTTGCTCGGAGTGCTCCTTAGTATGGCGATAAAGCTAGGTACGCCGATAAGCGCGGTGATCACGCCCACGGGCAGTTGCTGAGGCGCGAGGAGTGTGCGCGCGAGCGTGTCGGCAACAACAAGAAATGTGCCGCCTGTCAGAAGCGAAAAAGGGATGAGGACGCGATGGTCGCGCGCCCCGATTAATCGCAGCATATGAGGCACAACCAGACCGACGAAGCCGACACTGCCGGCGGTAGTGACTGCGATAACGGTGAGCAGCGAGGCGCCAAAGAAAAGGCTGAGACGCAGGCGTTTAATATCGACCCCAAGACTGGCCGCGACGAGGTCACCTCGCACAAGGACATTGAGTGAGCGCGCCGCGCGCATAGCCAGAGCGGCGCCAACGACTAATACCCCGATTTGTGCGGGCCCGACGCTACTTTGGCTGAGGTCTCCCATAAGCCAAAACAGCATGCCTTGCACGCTAGCGCTCGCACTCGTCGAGAGCATCAGATTGATTAGCGCGCCCCAACCGGCTGAGACTACGACACCGGTAAGCAAGAGATGCGTTGTCGACCAACTGCCCGCGCGGCTGGCAATACCAAAGACAACGCCTACGGAAATAAGCGCGCCGACAAAAGCGGTGCTCGAGAGCCACCAGCCGCCAAGTCCCAGCATAATACTTGCCAGCGCACCGACGGCTGCGCCACCCGAGAGGCCGAGAATATAGGGGTCGGCGAGAGGGTTGCGCAGCAGCACTTGCATAAGAACGCCCGCGAGCGCGAGCGCTGCACCTGTGACGAACGCGGCCAGGGTGCGAGGGAGCCGGATATCCTCGAGCACCTGACGCTGCAGATCAGGAAGGTCACCTAGCACATAGCTCATGAGGTCGCTGAATGACAGATCGACACTGCCACTTAATAGCGAGCCCAATATCGCTGTAAAAGCGAGTAAAGAGGCAGCTAGTAGAAGTCGAAAGGGTTGGAATTGGCTCACAATCTGCTCATTTTGAGGCGAGTTCCCCCCGAGTTTTGATTGGGAGGCTTCGCGTAGATGATGATGGTAACATTACCTCACCAGCAAGCTCTAGGTTACTTACTGGCTAGCGGCATCAGCCGCCACGACTATTTAGGAGACACCCAATGCCAACATTCGATATCGTATCCGAGGTTGACGTTCACGAAGTGCGCAACGCGATGGAACAATCCAACAAAGAGGTAGGCACCCGCTTCGACTTTAAAGGAATTGATGCATCCTTCGCCTTAGCGAAGGAAAACGAAATCACGCTGACAGCCGAGGTGGACTTTCAGCTGCAACAAATGCTCGAGATTCTTCGGGGCAAACTCGTCAAGCGCGGAGTCGATGTAAAAAGCCTCAGCGAAGGCGACGTTCAGCTTAGCGGGCAGCGCGCAACGCTTGCGGTGACTGTCCAGCAAGGTATCGAGTCTGACATTGCTCGCAAACTCGTGAAGCAGATCAAAGATAAAAAACTGAAAGTCCAGACAGCGATTCAGGGCGACAAGTTACGCGTAACCGGCAAAAAGCGCGACGATTTGCAAGAAGTCATCGCCTTTCTGCGAGAGCTTCCGCTCGATATACCCCTGCAGTTTAATAATTTCAGAGACTAATCTTGCAGGCGACTCAGCGCGATTCATTGTCTTTCGTCGAGACCCTAGCCCAGCTTCGCGACAGGCGATTTCTCGCTGTGTTGCTATTCGGTTTTTGTAGTGGGTTTCCGTGGGTTCTGCATGGGTCGGTGCTAACGCTTTGGCTGCAGCAGTCAGGCCTTTCGCGGTCGGCGATAGGTTTTTTTGGCGTGATCGCCACGGTATATGCGGTCAATTGGCTGTGGGCGCCTTTTGTTGATCGCATGCCTTTACCTTTCCTAGGTAAACGCCTTGGCCAGCGCAGGTCATGGATTGTGCTCTGCCTTGCGGGTATGTCGCTGCTGGTTCTCGGCCTTGGCCTAAGCGATCCTAGCGTCAGTCTCGTGCAGATCAGCCTGCTGGCACTCGGTATCGCTATTTGTTCTGCGACACTCGATATCAGCGTTGATGCCTACCGCATCATGCTGTTTAACCGTGAAGAGATGGATAGAAAAATGCCGTATGCGGCAGCGGTTAGCACCACGGGCTGGTTTGCCGGTTATGGCTTTATCGGTGGTGCGCTCGCGGTGGCATTAGGCGGCGAAACAATCGGCATGAGCTGGGATCGCGTGTATCTCGTCTTAGCGGCTATGGTTGCAGTGCTCGCTCTACTGGTGCTCCTTACCCCTAGGCCCCCCAACGAAGGCGAAGAGGCTGTAGGAGCCGCGGTGGCACGAAGTGAGTCGCCTAGTTTGAGCGACTGGATCCAAGCAACACTAATAGCGCCTTTCGCCGAGTTCTTTCAGCGCTGCGGTTTTCGCCTCGCACTTTCGGTGCTGTTGCTTCTGCTCGTCTTTCGACTCGGCGAAGCGATGCTCGGGCGTATGTCGCTGGTGTTTTATGTCGAAGTTGGGTTCTCGCGCGACGAAATCAGCCTTTATCAGAAATTTTTTGGTGGGCTAGTCACCGCTGGGTTTTCGTTGCTGGGCGCGGTGATCAACACGCGCTTCGGTGTCATCCGAGGACTTTTTGTTGCCGGCATCGCCATGGCGGGTGCCAACCTCATGTTTGCGCTGATCGCCGTGGTTGGCCCAAATACAAATCTGCTTATGCTTGCGCTTTTGGTTGATAATTTCTTTCAAGCCTTTGCAACCGTCGCGTTCGTCTCGTTTATCTCGTATTTCACCAGTCGTACTTATACCGGTACACAGTATGCGCTCATGGCGTCTGTATCGAATTTCGGAAGAACGACACTGGCAGCTGGGAGCGGTTTCGTTATCGACGCGCTCGGCGGCGACTGGGCGAGTTTTTTCATTCTGACAACGCTGATGGTAATCCCTGGTTTGGGGCTTTTGGTGTGGGTTGGGCGGCTACTGCCGGGCTATTCTGCGCGTCAGGTTACGGCATCCCACCCGTAACGCGCGAGTGCAATGCGTCCTCTAACAAAGACAATGCCTTCAGACTCGAGCCGGTCTTTCTGCTCTCGATAGCTTGCGCTGCCTTCGGGTAATGAGAGCCGCCCTTGAGAATTACAGACGCGATGCCAGGGCAGCGTCGTTGGCTTCGGCAGATTTTTTAGCACATTGCCGACTTGTCTCGCACGGCCAGGCAAACCGGCGAGTGCCGCAATTTGTCCATAGCTTGCGACGCGGCCTGCCGGAATCTGGTGGACAATCTGCCAAATTCGTTCTTGAGGGTTGAAAGGTTCGATAGGGTGCATGCGCGATAAGATCGCGTAGAATGATTAGCCTGTCCAGCCAAGGAGTTTATTTCGTGCGTTTCCTGTTTTTATTTTTCATCGCTGTGCCGCTTGTCGAGATGTTGCTGTTGTTCGAGGTAAGCGATCAGATTGGGGGGCTGTCTACGCTTGGTTTAGTGGTGGCAACGGCTGTGATCGGGGTACAGGTCCTTAAGCAACAGGGCATTGCGACCCTAACGAGGGCGAATGCACGACTCAGCTCGGGAGAGCTGCCTGCACAGGAGATTATCGAAGGCATGCTTTTAGCCGCCGCAGGGGCATTGTTGCTAACCCCAGGATTTATAACAGACACGCTAGGGTTTGTGTTTCTGGCAGGGCCGCTGCGAAGACTCATCGCGGCGAGACTGCTTCGCAGCGGTCTAGTGCGCGCGGGGGGCGGACTGGGGGCCGGTTTTTCTGGTGGGTCTGTTGGTGGGTCTGTTGGTGGGTTTAGCGCTGGGTTTAACCGCAGATCGCAGGGTGGTGTCAGCGGCGAGCACCAAGGGTTTGATACCAGCGCAGCGGGTAGTGCTGAGGGTGAAATCATCGAGGGCGAGATTGTAAGAGAGGGCGAGATTGTAAGAGAAGGCGATAGTGCAACACTGGATAAAGGGGTGAGTGAGGCGGATAAAAAAGCCCGTTCATCACATTCCTCGCGCGAAGAAAATAAATATAAAATATAATAAATTCAATAAATTAAATAATTTATCTCGAAAAATTCTACTAAGAATTTTCGAGTCACCATCGTGCTAACTGCGATCGCCTTTAAACAGGCCATTTGATTAGTGCTGAGTTAGCAAAGAATTTGCCCTCTAGGCATTGAATTCCTGCCACCAATCCCCATCTTGCACTCATCTACTAACTCGCCGCCACAGGGCGTCGACACTTGGTAAGTGATGATCGGCTTCTCGACGGCATAGCCCCGCGTAGCCCTTTTCAATTCTGGCAATCAAGACCTTTGATTTAGGAGTGACGAAAGATGAATATCCGCCCATTGCAAGACCGCGTTGTTGTAAGACGCACCGAAGAAGAAAAGACAAGCGCAGGGGGCATCGTGCTGCCCGGTTCTGCTTCTGAAAAGCCTGCTCAAGGTGAAGTAATCGCCGTGGGACCAGGCAAGCGTCAAGAGAACGGCGACACGCAGCCGGTCGACTTAAAAGTAGGTGACACCGTGGTATTTGGCAAATACGCCAGCAATACGGTCAAGATCGGCGATGAGGAGCTATTGATCCTCAGCGAAGGCGAGATCTACGGCGTTATCGAAAGCTAAGAGCTATGCGCTCGAGTTTTCCAAGACCAACCTCTATTTAGATAGGAATATTCAACATGGCTAAAGAAGTAAAATTCGGCGATCCCGCGCGCCAACGACTCCTCGCGGGTGTCAACATTCTCGCAGACGCGGTTAAAGTTACCCTCGGTCCTAAGGGCCGCAATGTCATCCTCGACAAGTCTTTCGGCGCGCCGACAGTTACTAAGGATGGCGTCTCGGTAGCGAAAGAGATTGAACTCGCTGACCGTTTCGAGAACATGGGTGCGCAGATGGTTAAAGAGGTTGCCTCGCAGACGTCTGACGTCGCTGGCGACGGCACAACGACTGCCACCGTTCTTGCCCAATCAATTCTCAACGAAGGCCTAAAGGCTGTCGCTGCAGGTATGAATCCAATGGATTTGAAGCGCGGAGTCGATAAGGCTGTTGCGGCGCTCGTGCTAGAGGTAGGCAAGCTCTCGACTCCTTGCACCGACTCCAAAGCGATTGCACAGGTAGGCACTATCTCTGCGAACTCTGATGAAGAGGTCGGCCGCATTATTGCTGAGGCAATGGACAAGGTTGGTAAAGAAGGCGTCATCACAGTGGAAGATGGTTCAGGTCTTGAGAACGAGCTGGACATCGTGGAAGGCATGCAGTTCGACCGCGGCTATCTCTCTGCTTACTTCATCAACAACCAAGAGAGCATGAGCGTCGATCTCGAAAGCCCGCTGATCCTCTTGGTCGACAAGAAAGTGTCGAACATTCGCGACATGCTTGGCCTGCTTGAAGGCGTGGCTAAGTCTGGTCGTCCTCTGTTGGTTATCGCAGAAGACGTCGAAGGTGAAGCGCTCGCGACACTGGTTGTAAATAACATGCGCGGTATCGTGAAAGTCGCTGCGGTTAAGGCGCCTGGCTTCGGAGACCGTCGTAAGGCGATGCTCGAAGACATCGCTGTGCTAACCGGCGGTACTGTTATCTCTGAAGAAGTTGGCCTCAACCTCGAAGGCGCGACAGTAGACGATTTGGGCAGCGCCAAGCGTGTGCAGATCACTAAAGAAAACACGACTATCATCGATGGCTCGGGCGATGCGAAAGCAATCGAAGGCCGCGTAAGCCAGATTCGTGCGCAGATCGAAGAGACTTCATCTGACTACGATCGTGAGAAACTGCAAGAGCGCGTCGCGAAACTTGCTGGCGGCGTTGCCGTAATCAAAGTGGGTGCGGGTACCGAAATCGAAATGAAAGAGAAGAAGGCACGCGTTGAAGACGCATTGCATTCGACTCGCGCAGCGGTCGAAGAGGGTGTTGTTCCTGGCGGCGGCGTCGCGCTTGTGCGTGCACTGCAAGCGGTGACAGGCCTCAAGGGCGACAACGAAGACCAGAACGTCGGTATTGGTTTATTGCTCAAAGCGGTTACTGCGCCACTGCGCCAGATCGTCAGCAATGCAGGTGGTGAAGGCTCGGTAGTTTTGGACAAAGTTGCAGCAGGTAAAGGCAATTTCGGCTTCAACGCGGCGACAGGTGAATACGGCGACATGATTGAGATGGGTATTCTCGACCCCGCCAAGGTCACGCGCACAGCAATTCAAGCTGCCGGTTCGGTTGCTGGTCTAATGATCACCACCGAAGCGATGGTTACCGATGCACCTGAAGAAAAGGGTGCTGCGCCGGCTATGCCTGATATGGGCGGCATGGGCGGAATGGGTGGTATGGGCGGCATGATGTAAAGCTCGCCCTTTTTCGTGTGACGACAGCGTAAAAACA
>Ga0115548_1001491_pt1 | contig 12685 bp, 13 predicted proteins | sample COGITO_mtgs_1004_4_FD_87187 | JGI IMG/M metagenome (GOLD analysis project Ga0115548, IMG submission 87187) | Pelagic marine microbial communities from North Sea - COGITO_mtgs_100423 | ecosystem: Environmental > Aquatic > Marine > Epipelagic | place: Germany:Helgoland, sampling site Kabeltonne...
GTCGCGGGCGCTTTATTGTGATGTGCGCAAAGATTCTACTTATTTTCAGGGTGAATCATAATACTAAGTGTACATGGGTGTCAATAATGGTTGTTGACATAATCAAAAAGATGATGATAAAGTTTGCATATTGATTATAAGTGATTCGTAATGACTCAGCCGCTGGTTTGGCTGGAATACGTTCGAGTGTAATAGTGTGTATGAGGTGTTCTGAATGAGGAACGTGTCTTGAACTTCCAAGGTTTGCAAGCAAAATATCGGCGTCTATTTTCCGAGAACGCTGCTTGGAGGTTGTTAAGGGCGGACAATGCACCTTATATCTTGGCGTTCATTGCGGATCTTTTTTCTGAAGAAAGTGAAATTCCCTACGGCCGAGCCCGAATAATGCTGGATGCTGAGATAAAGCGCAGTCGAGAGCTAGGGTTTTGGTCAACCGAGTCGTCAGCGGCGAACTACTTGAATCAGTGGATCAGGAATGGCTGGTTGCGTGAAATGGATGATTTGTTAACCAAGACAGACGCCAGTGAAATAGCCCTTAGATTTTGTAAAGGTTTGGATGAGAGAAATTCAGGTACAACCGCTTCGCATTTACGCATTGTTCAAGAAGCAGTGCGTGATCTGGCTGTTGCGATAAGCCCTAATGTTGATGAAAGGGTGACTTTGCTTGAAAGTAAAAAGGCTGAAATTCAGCGAGAAATAGACGCCCTTCAAGCGGGTGTGGTTCCTGAACTCAACGAGGTTGAACAGCGGGAGCGGATTCGAGAAATCTATCAGCTTGCCTCGGTACTCACCGGTGACTTCCGTCGAGTGGAAGATGAAATTAGGGTGTTAGACAAAGATCTTAGGGTGCAAATCATTGAAGGTGGTGCCTCTCGTGGCGATGTTCTCTTATCGGTGATGGAGAAAGAGGCGTTACTTTCGACCACTGAAGCCGGAAGCGCTTTTGAAGGTTTTTTTCAGTTGCTGTGTGATCAAAACAGGTCAATGGAGTTTCGTGAGCAGTTACGCAGTATCTTGAACAGGCCTGTAGCAAGGCAATTGTCTGGGAGTCAGCATCAGTTTCTGGGGCAGTTGATGCGAGAGTTGAGCCGTGAAAGTGACCGTGTTTTTCGCGTTAGGCGTCGCACTGAGGAAGGCATCCGGTCTTATATCGAAAGTGGGGCGGCAGCGGAGAATCAAGCAGTCGATCGTCTACTGTCACAGTTGGAAAGGCAAGCTGTCGTTTTGCGAGATGAGGGGCTGGATTTAAAAACTGAAACCGCCCTTAGCTTGCCCGTTGGGCCGATAGAGGTTAAGTCACCTGAGTCTATGCGCTTGAGAAGCCCTGATGACAAGCTTGATACATCTGGAGTGGAAGAAAAAGCAAACAGCCGAGAGCCAAACTCTCATGTTCTTGATTGTTTGGGTGCTGTTCAGGTAAGGGAAATTGCCCATAAAACGTTAAGTACCCTCAGAGAATATGGCCCTTTGTCTATAGCGGGGGTGGCTGATCGAAATCCATTGCAGTCTGGTCTTGAAGAGTTGGTTGCCTATTTGCGAGTAGCAAAGGCTGTTGGTGCAACTGCGTTAGAGCAAAAAGAAGATGTGGCGCTAATTGATAAGCAAGGTGGCTTGCTGAAAGCGACAATTCCAACCTATCTGTTAACGGCTGAGTTATTTCCGGAAGACATTGATGAGCTAGCCCTTTAAACGGACTGAATATAAGGAAAAACTATGACTAATAACTCGCCGTCTAACAGTTTCTTTTCCATGGTTACGGGTAAAGAACTTACTGATAAGAATGAAGATATTAGAGTCGCTGACGATGACAGATCTTCTGATAGTGATGAGGCCAGCGGTTATGAGAACAATGCTTATGAGAGTAAGGGTTACGAGAGCAGCAGTCCGGTGGCAGAAGGCTCAGGTGGGGCTGAGCTAGCACATCATGACGCAGGTAAGTCAGCTATGTCTCACGATGCTAGACGTGTTTTGGTGCATTTAATGAGACAAGGCTCGGTGATAGCAACACAAAAATCAAAATTATTTGAATTGCTGTGCCGCCATGAAATGGCAATACGAAAACATTTGTCTGAAGTTTATTTGCAGTTGGTACTCGATCAAAAAACGGGTGTGGCATTCATCGCCAGTTCTAACTCCGCGTATAAAAATGAGAGCGGTAATGGCAGCGATGAAGCTGACGTTGGTTCAGATGTTGAGGGTCACGAAGATCTGGAGCTAGCAGAATCAATAACATTGATCTCAAAGCGAACACTATCGCTTTATGACACCTTGATACTGCTCGTTCTCAGAAAGCATTATCAAGACAGGGAGTCTGCCGGAGAACAAAAAATAACGATAGATATTGAGCGACTTGAGTCGTACCTGACGCCTTTCCTTCCAATTACCGATCATGCGTCGAAAGACCGCAAAAAGCTGTTGGCAAGGGTGAAAGAGATGATAAAGAGGAAGGTCTTGTCGACGATTCGTGGCACTGAAGATCGATACGAGATCACTCCCATTATTCGCTATGTCGTGAGCGCGAGCTTTTTAGAATCCATGCTGGCTGAATATACCGCACTTGCCTCAGATCAAAGCAGCTTAAATGTTGAAGGCCAGCGCAAGCAAGAAAACGGTGGCCCTCATGCATAAGGAACAGGTGACTAATGAGCAGATAAATACTGAGAAGGTGATTTTTGGATCGGATTTATTCCCCAAAGGACAAATCCGATTGTCAGAACTCTCAGTTTACAATTGGGGGTCCTTTCATGGACTTCATACGGCGTCGATTGATGCTGACGGTACATTGGTGACGGGCGATAACGGCGCTGGAAAATCAACGTTCATTGATGGCCTGATGGCACTTCTTTTGCCTGCTGGTAAAGCCACATTTAATGTTGCTGCCGCTCAGGGGGATCGTTCAGATAGGTCACTTTTATCTTATATGCGCGGTAGCTTTGGGTCAGCACATGATGGCTCTTCGACTCGAGTCAAAAGCAAGCGTGAAAAAGGTGTTGTTACCGGGCTGCGAGCGCTTTATCAATGTGACGATGGCTCATCTGTTACCCTGGCAGCGCTATTTTGGACGAACAGCGCAACGAATTCGTTAAGCGATGTAAAACGAGTTTATGTCGTTGCTAAGCGGGATCTGCAATTAAAGGAAATGCTCAACGCTTTTGGAGAAGGGAATGCCAGGCAACTGAAACAATGGTTGCGTGATGATCCGGCTATTACAGATTGTGATAGTAATTTCTCTGATTATCAGGAGCTCTATCGCAAACACCTCTTCATGGATAATAAAAATGCGCCTGCTTTGTTGTCTCGTGCACTTGGGCTCAAGAAAATCGATGATCTTACAAAGCTCATCCGTGAATTAGTGTTGGAGCCCAGCGGTGTAAAGGAGGATGCGAGAAAGGTTGTTGAAGAGTTCTCGGATCTTGTCGCGATTCATGAGCAGCTGATTGACGCCAAAGAGCAATATACTCATTTAAGTCGATTGCCAGATCTTGCTGAGTCTGTTTCCAAAGCAGCAAAGGCTTTGGATTTATTGCAGCTAGAAAAAAATTATTTAGGTGTTTATTTTGGCGAAGCACTTTCGATTCTTTGGTCGAATAAGCTGGCAGAGATTGGAAATCAATTAGAGACGATATCAAGAGCAATTAAGAGTGCAGAAATCGAAGAAAAGGATGCACAAGGTTCAGTTGAAAAAAGGCACGAAGAGTATCTTAATCTCGGTGGCGACAAGATTGAGTCTTTAAAGAAAGATATCAAGCACGCTCAAGATAAGCTTAATGATGTGATCCAGTTATCTTCGAATTACCAAAGAGACTGTCGCAACCTGAATTTGAGCGCAGAACTAAATGAAGAGCTATTTCTAGAGAACAAGAATACAGCTGCCGAAAAGTTAGCAAAAAATGAAGATGACACTAAGCAGAGCCAAGATTATTTTGGGGAGATTGCTGCTCAGTTAAGTGAAAAGCAGAAGAATTTAAATGATATGAAAGACGAGATTCGAGAGATTGAAGCTCGTCCAGATTCAAATATAGATATTCGTTATCAGCAACTTCGTGATGAAATGATCGACTCGCTTGATTTATCAAGTGAAGAGCTCGTTTTTATCGGCGAGCTACTAGATGTCAAAGACGACGAAAAATCATGGCAAGGTGCTATTGAGCGTGCGTTAGGAGGGCTTAAAACGACCTTGCTAGTCCCCAAAAAAAGCTACTCGATGGTCACACGCTGGCTCAATGTTAGGCATACCGGCCTGCATGTTCGGGCACAGGTTGTTTATCAAGCTCGACCAGAACACTCTTCAGGTTCGGGAAGGCCAGCTTCAAGCTTCACCGAGTTCAATGAACGCGGGTACCTGCGTAAACTGGTCTGGAAAGATCATCCCTATCGCGATTGGTTGAAAGGTCATCTGAACAAGTTTGACCTGCAGTGTGTATCTGGCACCGATGAGCTTGATGCTACGCCGTTTTCAATGACAAAAGAAGGCCTCGTGCATATGGAGCGAGGCCGTTTCGAAAAGAAAGACCAACGGCGTATAGATGATCGCAAAAGTTGGAGTCTAGGGTTTTCGAACAAGTCGCGTTTGGTGATTTTAAACTCGGATAAAAAGGATGCTGAACTTCGCCTAGCGGAACTGAGTGCCACTTTAAGTGAGGCAAGAGGAACACTTAATAAAGTAGCTGATCGTGCAAAGTTATGGGAAAGGCTTGGTTCTTATGCATGGGAGCAGGTAAACGCACCCTATTGGCAACAGCGTTTGGACAATGTGAACGTAGACTTGAAGAAGCTTGAACAATCCGGGGGAAATCTTGAGCTCGCTAAAAATCGTTGGGATGCTGCTAAAGAGCACCTTCAGGTGATTCAAGAAAATAAGGGCCAGCTATTAACGGAAAAAGGCTCGCTTGGCAACGATAAAAAACATGCTCAGGAGCAAGTAGATAAATATCAGCAACTAGCGTCAACCGGTATGACGGATGATGTGAGAGTGCTGCTGTCAGAAAGAATTGGAGAAATCACATTAGAAAGTGCCGATCAGCAATCTGTTTTTGAAAAAGTACTTGATGGTGAGTTAGAAAAAGTACGTTCGGCTAAGAGTACAGCCGAGAATACTGCAAATGGGATTATGGGTTCGTTCAGAGGAAAGGATAAGTGGCAGCCCCTTACAGTCGATTGGCCCACAGGCTTAGAAGGCCTTGAAGATTATTTAGATCATTATTCCTATATTGAAAAAGAGGGCTTGCCGGAGTTAATTGATCAGTTCAAAGAGCGATTGAATAAGCATGCGACTCAGTCCTTGGCGCGAATTAAAACTAAGCTTGAATCAGAAAGAGAAGATATCCTAGAGCGAATCGATACAATCAATCGCGTCTTGAGACGCACTGAGTTTAAGCAAGGTAGCCATTTGAAACTTGGTTCTAAGCGTGAAAAGTATCCGCATGTGCAGGAGTTTGAAAGAAAAGTCAGAAGTGCCCTGAGTCAGGCGACGAGTGATGACCACGAAACCAGGTTTAACCTTTTAGCCGATGTTGTCGATATACTTGAAAAAGCAAGTGCGTCGGGTACGTCGAGTAATATGGAAAGTTTAAGGTTGTTAGATCCAAGGTACCAGATGTCATTTTTTGCTGAGGAAGTTGATTCACAAACCCTAAGTGTGCGCGACGTGCTTGAGTCTAGTAGTGGTAAGTCAGGCGGTGAGAAGGAATCTTTCGCCGGGACTATTGTGGCCGCTAGTCTTGCTTATGTTTTAACGCCAGATGGATACGACGAACCTATTTATTGCACTGTGTTTTTGGATGAGGCCTTTTCAAATACAGCTGAGGCTGTAAGTCGTAGGGTTCTCAGAGTATTTAAAGAATTACATATACACGTCAACCTAATAACACCCTATAAGAATTTGAACTTAGCAAGGGAGTCAGCTAAATCATTGCTTATAGCAGAACGCGACCCTGAGTTACACGAAAGTCATTTGTGTGAAGTGACTTGGGAGGAAATTGATCGGCGGATGGCGGAGCAAAAGCAGTTAACGCATGAAAAGGAAATAGTAGCCGAAATAGAAATGACAGGCTTAACCGTTACTGAAGTAGAACTCGATGACATCTGATGAAAACAACAAACCTGATTCATTAAAGCCGGGTTCATCAAAAAATAGCTGGGGTCTATTGCCTCCTGATGTTCTTGAGTCGCTAAAAGTTAGGTATTGGCATAATCGAAGTAAGCTTAAAAGCCTGCTCAGTGGGGATATAAAGTTTCCACTGGAAGTGCCTTTGAAGCCGCCTAAGGGAAATGCTGCTCTACAAAACATGAGTCATTTCCAAAAGTTTGTAATTTCCTGGAAGGCTTTTTCGAAAGACGGTCGTGTGTCTGAAGGTAAAGGGTGCATGGTGAGATGGGAGAGTCGAACATTTAGGTCGCTTTCCGAGCAAGAAATTCCTTCGCACCTCTGCATTCCTGATATCGCTTCTCTTGCTGGTTTGCTTGGAAGCAACGAAGAGCGCCAACTAAGCGAGTGGCAGTCAAAGATTCAGTACGTCTTCGACTCGCTTTCTTCGGGGCTTAATCAAAACATTGATGGCTCTAATAAAGCGATTCGTGATCGGGAACTATTTCTAGCGTTGATTACTCATTTAGAAGCGCTGGATAATTTTAATCAATCTGATCTAGAACTGTTGTGTAAGTTAATTCCTCAGCTACAGCAAGGTATCGGCGAAGGATGCTATCTAAGGGCGCTACCTGTTACGTTTGTTGATACAAAATTTATTGAGAAGAATCTACGAATTATCGAGTCGATTGCTGCTGCACATATCGACAGCGCGGCCAAAGAAATTGGCTTGATGACTTGGCTTGATTGTAGAGAAAAGCCGAAGGACTGGTTGCTAGTTAAGCCGCTATGTGAAGCATCAAAGAAGTCTCTGGGTGGTATGCCATTGCTTCGCTTGTCTTCTGATACTTTACTAGAGTTCGAGCTACCGGCTAGCAATGTCCTGGTGATAGAGAACGAACAATCCTGTCTGGCACTAAACAATGTTCCTAATACGATAGCCGTTTCGGGCGGAGGGAAAAATGTGGCTTGGATGAAGGCTGAATGGCTAGCAGGAAAAAATGTTGGTTATTGGGGCGACATTGATTCTGAGGGCTTTAGCATACTGAGTGATGCCAGAAGTAAGCTAAGTAGTATTATTCCGCTGATGATGGATGAGCTGACAGTTGAGACTTTCGAGGCACGTATGGTTCCAGAGCCAGATTCCGTATCAAAAGACCCCATTGCATTGACCGATAAAGAGCTGGCTTTGTTTAAAAGTTTACGCGCTGATCGCTATGTCGATAGGAGGTTGGAGCAGGAACGACTCCCAATGGAGTATGCCGCACAGAATATTGAAGAGTGGTTAGTGTAGTTACCTTCCGCCCACCCAATTTCCCCAACAAACCTTTTGATTAGTCCGATAATAAGGCACTGATTTTAAAGGGTTCTCTATTCTCTGGTCATGGACTTCGGCACTGAACAGGCGAGAGAGCGACAGAGAGTATTCGGCAATTCAGAGAATATATGCCTTGAAAAGTCCGTGATTAGAAATGGCGTGAAGTCCGCAAACCCTTGCCACATAATGGCTGTAGCGCGGGGTACAGGCAAGAAAAAAGGCCAACCGAGAACGGTTGATCTTTTGATTTTGGTGGGAATTGTCAATATGAAAAGCCGTTCGGAACTCGCTCAGTTTCAGCTAGGTATTGATGGTTGTTGAGCTATTTTAAGTGTCGCTGAGGGTCTTGGCGCCCGTGTAATACGCGGATAATTTCTAACGTATCAGGTGTAACTCTGTAAAACAGGGTATGGCTTTCAATAGGTAGGCTTCTGGCACCTGATAGGAATTCAGAGCGATCAATGCCTATCAGGGGTTGCTCGGTAAGTGTCCAGAAGTGTTCTTTTATGTTCTCAAGATAGCTTTCGGACTGGGTTTGCCCCCATTGCCGCAGCCCATACTGGTATATATCCTTTAAGTCGGTTTTTGCGGCAGGGGCTATAACGAGCTGGTGTACTGGCATGTGGCTCAAGCCTTAATGTCGTCGAACAGTGAATCTAAGGCGGATTTTGATTCTATGGCAATGCCTTCACCGCGATCTAGCTGGTCAGTGCCAACTTTAAGTTGTTCGCGTAAACGAGCCAATTTTACTTCGTGGATCCAGTCTTCGTGTGTATCCATAAAGCGCAGTGCTTCGCGGATCACTTCGCTGGCATTGTTGTATAGGCCGCTTTCAACTTTGGCTTTAACGCGAGACTCTAGTTCGTTAGTCAGTGAAACGTGCATAATGAACTCCAAGGGTAGACATTTATACAGATCATGCTAGGCTTAAATACAAAGATTGTCAATGTTTGTATTGTTGGGGCGGGCGAGATGAGTATCGATGAGCAGGAGGCGCTAAAGCGATGTGCAATCTACTCACGTTCGTCTGTAGAAAAAGGCTCTTATAGTAAAGGCAGGAGAGATCAGTTTGATTCAGTCAGCTCCCAATTTATGGCTTGCGCAGAATTTATCGGTTCCCAAGTCGGCAAGGGTTGGCGGCTGGTGGATACGATTTATGAGGATAGAGGCTATTCCGGCAGCCATTTGCGGCTTGCGGGTTTTCGCGCCCTTCTGAACGACATCAAGCTTGGGTTGTCGTGCATCGGTTAGATCGCTTGACGCGCAATCTCTCAGACTTTCAGCAAATCATGGCTGAGCTAAATGCTCATAATGTGCCACTGGTTTCTGTTACTCAACAAATTGATATGTCTCATCATATTGGCCGCCTAGCGACGAACATTATCTCCTCATTTGCTGAGTTTGAGCGGGAGATGGTCGGTCAGCGCGTAAAAGAAAAGCGCGCTGCCACGTTGGAGTCTGGCCGCTGGCAAGGTACCTCATACCCGCTAGGTTATGTTGTTAAAAATGATCGTCTGGTAGTTGATCAAGCTGAGTCGAAAATTGCGCAGGAGATTTTTACCCGCTATGCCAATGAAGAGTCAGTCACTGAGTTGTTGAATGATCTGAATGCGCGGAGCGTCAAAACCAAGCAATGGCGGACGCGAACCGGAAATCTCAAAGGCGGCAAACCGTTCAATCGCAATGCGATTTATACGCTGCTGAAGAATCGGGTCTATTTGGGTGAAGTCTTTTATGGTGAATCTTGGCGCGCTGGTGCTCATGAGGCTATTGTTGATCGCGATCTATGGAGCAAAGTTGAAGCTCTATTAAATGCGCGCAGTCGCCGAGGCGAAAGCCGAGTTTCCTCCAATGAGGGTTCAATTTTTATGTTGAGGGGGCGAGAGTTTGGTTCAGATGGTCGAGCCATGTCGCCGTGGTTGTCGTCGGCTTATAAAGGTAGAAAGTACGCGTACTATATTCCGCAAAAGGAAATCGCCGAAGGTGCTGCCGCATCGGGTTTACCTCGTTTACAGGCAGCAAACTTGAATGATCAGGTTTGGTCGAGTCTAAGGCAGCTGCTATCAACGTCCGACCATCTGCTCGCTCACTTACCAAGAAAGTCCTGATTTTGATCTTTCGTTGGTTGTGAAACGATTAATGAATCTTGAGGGGCTTTCAGAGGAATTGTTTCCGATTCATCAAAAACAGCTGGTCGCGCAGTTAATCGATAGAGTTACGGTACATGCCGACCGACTCGACATTGATTTCAGTCTCGAAGGTTTAATGGATCTGATTCTAGAGCTGATATCGGATCGACCAGATTTAGTTAGGGTGTATCGACAGCTGTATTCATCCGCTAGAAGTCACGGACTTTGATTTTCATATTATTTTTTACTCGCTGTTTCGGTAGGTTGTACCCACGCCTACCAATGCTGCAAACAAACCTTTCTCTAAGTCCGTCGAAAACCTATTGATTTTAAAGGGATCTATTTTCTCTGGTCATGGACTTGGGCCTTGTGGGATGGGGAGAGGTGCAGAGAGTATCCGGCAATTCAGAGAATATCGGCCTTGAAAAGTCCGCGATTAGAAATGGTGCGAAGTCCGTAAGTCCCTGCCGCATAAGGCCTGTAGCGCGGGTCGCAGGCAATAAAAAACCCCAACTGATAACAGTTGGGGTTTCGTATTTGGTGGGACGGCGGGAATTGAACCCTGCTCCTAACTATTTGTATTTAAAGTGTTTTATCGGTTTAATTTTTCCCTGATACTCCTAGTGGTACTACTAAAAATAATGTTCATTAATTTGTAATGCACATACTTTTATTCATTACTGCTATCCATGTTGATGAATGCTCCATGAGTCTCACGATAAGCTGGCCGAACTCGGATACGTTCCACATAGCCGGCAACCTTAGGTGATGCTTTGAACAAATTAAATGTCATTGAAGAATCCAGTAAACCCCCGAAGACTACATCCGCCGCGGTGAATTGATCACCAAGTGCCCAGCCATTTTCTGGTGTCATTGTTTCTATCGTTGCCAAAACACGTGATAAGTCACCCCAGCCAGCAGAGCTTGGTTGAGGGTGTTCAATACCCAAGGCCGCAACTGAGAGTGCTGGTTCAATGGTGTTCCCCGCGATAAAGAGGTAGCGATAGTAACTGGCGCGATCACGGGAGCCCACTTCAGGTGCCAACCCTTTTTCTGGAAACTTGTCAGCTAGGTAGGCACAGATAGCAGCTACCTCTGTAACCACTGTTTCGCCGTCGACAAGAGCAGGTACCTTACCCATCGGATTTATTTTTTTATACTCGGTTGAGTTGTTCTCTCCCGCTGCAAAGTCAATGATAATTTGTTCGTGTGGAGCATTGAGCTCTTTGAGCATCCAGTCGGTGGTGACAGCTCTGCTCATTGGGTTGAAATAGTGTTTCATGGTTGAGTTTTCCCTGTGTTGTATTCGGCTTAGCATTTAGGTTCAAAGCATATAGATAAATATGCCGCTATATGGCACATTAAGTGAATGGCAAAAGTTAGCTTTGAACAGCGTGTTGAGCGGCGTAATCGTCTGATTGGTTTACTGCGATCAGAGGAGTATTGGAAGACCTCGGATTTGCGTGAGCAGCTGGGCATTAGTCAACGTACCTTGATGCGTGAGCTCGCGGAACTCAGGGTTGCGGGTTATCCCATTGAGTCAGACCGGGGCCGTGGTGGTGGTGTTCGCCTCAATGGTCGATGGGGTATTGAGCGGCTGCATTTAAGTCATCAAGAAGTGGTTGAGCTTATACTCGCTCTGGCCATCATGGAGAAGCTGCAATCCACTCTATTAACCAGTAACCTGAAAGCCATTCGGCAAAAACTTTTTCAAGCCTTTCCCCAAGAGCAGCGCCGCAGAGTCAGCAATATTCGCAAGCGTATATTGATAGGTGAGGATGCCTCAGTGAATGCTCTTTCTGGTCAAGTGACAATGACGTCACGAATCTCGGAGGATATCGCTGAGTCTTTTTTACGACAGCATTGCCTGGAGATTGAATATCAATCTAAGGCTGGAGAGAAAACCCTTCGAGTGATAGAGGCACAGTATATTCTTCTAGATTGGCCGGTCTGGTACATCATCGCGTGGGATCACCTGCGGATGTCACCAAGAATGTTCCGTATAGATCGAATCAAAAAAACTCGCGCAGTGGGCGGTTCTTTTCGGCTTCGTCCTCAGCATCTATTTAGAGATAAGTTTGAACCATATTTTAAGCCGATTTAGTTCATTTCTGTTGTGGACTTTTTAATCAGATTTTGAGACATATCTATGCCCACTTTTCTTATAACTGCTGCCGAGATTCTACCCACTCAGTAATAACACTTTCATACCAGCCAACAGAGCGGGCACCGGTTAGTTGTACTTGTTTCGGAAAGTTGCCTTTCGATATTTCTAAATAGATGGTTGAGCGGGATAAGCCCGTTAATGATTTCACTTCTTTCAAACGTAGTATTCTACAGCTCATGACATACTCCTGTTATCCAGTAGCATCCCATACTAAGTTTTTAATTCCTTGCAGCAACAAAAAACTATACACGCCAAAAAGATAGTTTGTGTGGCGTTTTCAAAACCATCCCCCTTTTCGTTGTAGAGCTAGCTCTACAACGAAAAGGGGGATCCATGGAAAACCTAGTTAAGTGTGCGGCCCCTCAGGTGCTGGTCAACTTGCGTTGCCACTGGCAACGAGTCTTCTTAAAAAGCTATCTTTTGTGTGTGTATAGTTTTTGGCTGCTGGCAAATTCCCCTCTATGTTCTAATGCCCCCTAATGATCTGTAACGGCTACAGCCTTAGCCGTAAACGAGTACTTTGTTACCGTTACATGAGCGACGGCTCATCTTTCCTCATAATGAACAGCCACTGTTATCAGTGGCCAGGTTCATATCAGTCCATTGGCGTTCACTGTCATGGGCCTATTCGCACCACCTGACCTCTCAGATTGATTGAGCCTGTCATGTGGATAAAACGTTCTTTTTGTATTGAACACTTCTTTGTCGCAGACGACACAGATTTGCTATTCAATAACTAGTAACGATGTGTTGCCGTTACACCCTTAACGGCACCCAGAACGATTAGAGGTAGGGCTGTTTGGTTTCGTTCGCGGCGATAAGTCGTCGTACTATCTCAGTGTCCATAGCCAGCAGGTTGTAGGCATGGATTTTTTCTAGCAATGGAGTCGAAAGTAACAACTTTCTTTGCAGGTAAAAAAATCTTACAGATGATACCGGTTTATCCCGTGTGGATTCTGTAGCGTTAAGCTTTTCTGATGTTTGGA
>Ga0115548_1001495_pt1 | contig 12670 bp, 13 predicted proteins | sample COGITO_mtgs_1004_4_FD_87187 | JGI IMG/M metagenome (GOLD analysis project Ga0115548, IMG submission 87187) | Pelagic marine microbial communities from North Sea - COGITO_mtgs_100423 | ecosystem: Environmental > Aquatic > Marine > Epipelagic | place: Germany:Helgoland, sampling site Kabeltonne...
CATCTGAAACATCAGCCATTGGATGGTTTTGGCTTTATCCGCTGCGGTTGTACCAATCAGCTTACCGGTCTTTTCCGCGAGGTAGATCAGGATCGCCCCAGATTCAAACAGGCCTAATGGGCCATCTGGCCCGTTGGGATCAATGATCGCGGGAATCTTGTTGTTGGGGTTCAGCGACAGGAATTCAGCGCTTTTGACGTCGGCATCCGACAGGGTAACAAGATGTGCCTCATAGGGCAGCTCCATTTCCTCAAGTGCGATCGAAACTTTGACACCATTGGGTGTGGGAAAAGAAAACAGCTGCAGGATTTCTGGGTTCTTTGGTTGCCATTTTTGAGTGATCGGGAAGGCGCTGAGATCGGCCATGTAAAAAATCTCCTATAAGATGAAACTCGTAGACAGTTATTTTCATTTCGTCGCAATAGGTTTTGTAATTTGAATTGGTGTGTGATCACGTTTTCGCATGTGAATTTTGGGATCAAAGATATTGTTTAAGTAGGCCAGGAGGAATTGAAATATTAAACGAATTCAGAGATTTCATTGCCAGAGGCAACATTATGGATATTGCGGTTGGGATTATGATTGGCGCGGAATTTACCGCCATTATTGCTTCCCTTGTGGATAATCTGGCCAACCCGCTCATTGGTCTGTTCTTGGGAAGGGTCAATTTCACCGACATGTACGCGGTGCTGTCTGGCGATGTCCCGCAAGGCACGTCGCTTGATGCCATGCGCGAATCGGGAGCGGGGGCAACGGTTATGCGACTGAGGCCGGGCATCGTTGGACGTATCAATCCCATGATGTCCACACACTGGAGAGTTATATCGACAGTTGGAATTATCGCTCGCAAGCCGTTTCAAAGCGTCTTGGGGCAGTGACCGACGGCACACGTGCGGATCATGAACCCGGTGCCGAAGTTTGGCGGCATCTAACAGAACCCAGATAACTGAATTGGATTGAGCATTGTAACTACAGTCGTCATCACGAACGCATGAGCTGTCAGTGAGATTAGGAATACAATTTTACGACATAATGGCTTATTCTGCGAACTATCTTGCATATTTGGTATAAAATGTGAAACAATCTGCGGACGATGATGCTTGATGCAACAGATCAACGGATTTTGACGGCTCTTCAGCGCCGTGGCCGAATGTCCAACTCGGACTTAAGCGATGCTGTGCATCTGTCGCCCTCTGCCTGTCATCGCCGCGTGCAGCGGCTAGAAGAAGCTGGTTTTATTCGTGATTATGTTGCCTTGTTGGATGCGCGAAAGATGGGTGTGCCGACAACGGTCTTTGTCGAAATTACCTTGCAAGGACAGGCTGACGAGGTTCTCGAAGCTTTTGAAAAGGCCGTCGCCCGGATTCCCAATGTTTTGGAGTGCCATCTGATGGCTGGCACGGCAGATTACATCCTGAAGGTCGTCGCCGAGGGGACCGAAGATTTTGCCCGCATCCATCGCCAACACCTTGCGCGCTTGCCGGGTGTTGGACAGATGCAATCAAGTTTTGCGCTTAGGACTGTCTTTAAAACGACTGCATTGCCAGTCTGAGGCTGTGGTGTCTGCCGTTTTTCCGTTGTGTCGTTGCGCCGACAGCGCGGTTCAGGATCGGCTAACACCCCATGAGCGGCAACCGGGATTGGTCTATAAAACAACAGACCCCCGTACCTTTCGGTCGGGGGCCTTTTGCGACGAACATCGTCCGTCAACTTGTTCTTTCGTGTCGCATGTGCGCCTCAGCGCCATTTGACAAGCTCGACGATCCCAAGATGATTTACATCATCCCTTCACGCTGCGCTTTTTTGCGTGCCAGCTTGCGGGCCCGGCGGATCGCCTCGGCCTTTTCGCGCGCTTTTTTCTCGGACGGTTTCTCGAAATGTTGCTTAAGCTTCATTTCACGGAACACGCCTTCGCGCTGCAGCTTTTTTTTCAGAGCCCGAAGGGCCTGATCGACATTGTTGTCGCGAACACTAACCTGCATGTGGTTGTCACCACCTTTCTAGTTTCGAGTTGCAATGATTTGCAGGAAGTGGCGCAATAGCAATCACGCACTAGTTTGTCTAGTGCCCATGGGGTTCAGGAGATGCAAATGACAACACCGTACGAAGAAACCAAGACGGCGCTGCTTGATGCAGCGTTGATGCACGTGGCTTTTGACGGTTGGTCCGACGTAACCTTTCGTGCAGCTGCTTTGGATGCAGGTGTCGAGGACGGGATGGCGCGCGCTGTTTGCCCTCGTGGTGCGGTGGACCTAGCGTTAGCGTATCATGCGCGTGGTGACGTGGCGATGATAAGCCAGATGAAATCTAACGCGTTGCCAGACCGGTTTCGTGACAAGATCGCTGCAGCCGTTCGGTTCCGCATCGAGGCTGTCACTGACAAGGAAGCCGTTCGTCGGGGAACAACACTTTTCGCCTTGCCAATGTATGCGAGCGATGGGGCCAAGGCAATCTGGGGCACAGCAGACAAGATTTGGAACACGCTTGGTGACACGTCTGACGATGTAAACTGGTACACCAAGCGTGTTACTTTGTCGGGTGTTTACAGCGCGACAGTGCTGTATTGGTTGGGCGACGATAGCGTTGACAACCAGGCAACGTGGGAATTTCTGGACCGTCGCATTGACGACGTGATGCAGATTGAAAAAGTCAAGGCACAGGCGCGCGACAACAAGTTTCTGAGTGCGCTGCTGACTGGTCCGAACTGGGTTCTTAGCCAAGTAAAGGCGCCCCCGCGCATGCCTGATATCGACTTGCCTGGCAGTTGGGGACCTCGGCAGTAGTAACAAAATGCAGCTTGCCGAATGAGCCGCTGCTGTCCAGAGGTTTTCACCTGCCGCTTCGCTTGATAGGCAGTGTTCATCAAAGAGGGTGATCTGATGACACAAGACATGCGTGCCGTAGAAATAACTGCTGCTGGTGGTCCAGAGGTCTTGCGGCCCACGATACGGCCACGTCCCGAGCCAGCGCACGGGCAGGTGGTGATTCAGGTTGCATATGCCGGCGTTAACCGCCCGGATGCGCTGCAAAGGGCTGGGCTTTACAACCCGCCGCCCGGTGCCAGCGATTTGCCAGGGCTTGAAGCTTCTGGAACGATCTCGGCCATTGGAACTGGTGTCAGCGGGTGGGCCGTGGGTGATATGGTATGCGCCTTGCTGCCGGGTGGCGGTTACGCCGAATACGTCGCGACACCAGCGGCGCATTGCCTGCCTGTGCCGAAGGGCATTAGCATGAAAGAGGCAGCCTGCTTGCCTGAAACATATTTTACCGTTTGGTCCAACGTCTTTACAAGGGGTCGGCTGACGGGTGGTGAGCGTTTCCTAGTGCATGGTGGTTCTAGCGGGATTGGTACAACGGCCATCCAACTGGCACATCATTTTGGGGCACGTGTGTTTGCCACCGCCGGGTCAGAAGAGAAATGCCAAGCCTGTCGTGATCTGGGCGCGGATATAACGATCAACTATCGAGAGGCGGATTTTGTCGAGGTTGTAAAAGATGCGGGTGGTGCCAATCTGATTCTAGATATGGTGGGGGGCGCTTATATCCCACGCAACATAAGCGCCTTGGCTGATGATGGACGGCTGGTGCAAATCGCTTTTTTGCAGGGTGCGAAGGTCGATTTGAACTTGGTGCAAGTGATGACGCGTCGTTTGTCGATAACTGGCAGTACGTTGCGCCCCCAAAGCGACCTGGCTAAGGCCGCAATTGCCCGAGATCTGTACGAGGCAGTTTGGCCACTGCTGGCGGCCGGGCGGATCGCGCCAGTGATGGATTCTGAATTCATGTTGGACCAAGCCCATGCCGCCCATGCGCGGATGGAAAGCAGTGGCCATATTGGCAAAATAGTTCTGAACGTGGTGGGCTGAGCGCTGTCTTTGGCCGTATCAGGGGCTCTGCCCCTCGGCCTTTGGCCTCACCCCGGAGTTTATCTTGCAAGATGAAGAGGATCTGAACATGGCAAAAACAGTGATCATCGAGGCCCATGGTGGGCCAGATCAATTTAAGATCGTTGAACGCGCTGTGGGCGAACCCAGTGTCGGTGAGATCCGTATTGTGCACAAGGCGATCGGGCTTAATTTTATAGACGTGTATCAGCGCACGGGCCTTTATCCGATGCAGCTGCCCCATGCGCTCGGTATGGAAGCCGCAGGTGTGGTTGAAGCCGTGGGTGATGGGGTGACCCATCTTGCACCAGGCGATCGTGCGGCCTATGCCTCGACACCGCCTGGGGCTTATTCTGAGGCCCGCGTGATGCCTGCGGCGCAAGTTGTAAAGCTGCCCGATGCCATCCCGTTCGAGGTTGGCGCTGCTATGATGCTCAAGGGGTTGACCACCGAGTATCTGTTTCACAGGACAACGCCGCTCGCATCGGGCGATACCGTGTTGTTTCAAGCTGCGGCCGGTGGCGTTGGGCTAATCGCCTGCCAATGGGCAAAATCCGAGGGCATTACCCTGATCGGCACGGCGGGTGGATCGGACAAGTGCCAGCTCGCTTTGGATCATGGTGCGACCTATTGCATTGATTACAAATTTGAGGATTTTGTACCCCGAGTTCGTGACCTAACCGGTGGGGCCGGTGTCGATGTGGTCATGGATGCCGTTGGCAAAGACACGTTTGATGGCTCGCTTGACTGTCTTAAGCCGCTGGGGATGTTTATTTCTTTTGGAAACGCATCGGGCGCTGTACCTCCGCTCAACGTTGGTATCTTGGGTCAAAAAGGATCAATTAAGATCACCCGCCCCACTCTGTTCACGCATATCGCGCAACCTGAAACTTTGCGGGCGATGGCGGATCGCTTGTTTGACAAGGTGATACGTGGGGATGTGACGCTGCGCATTGACCAGCGTTTCAAGTTGGATGATGTGGCGCAAGCGCATCGTGCGCTTGAAGCCCGCAAGACGACTGGTTCGACAGTGATCGAGATTTAGCGCACTGGTCTGAAGAGGGCATCGCGCGCGCTGCAATCCCGCACGACTTCGTGCCCGCATGGCATCAACAAAAGATCGCGAGACATGCAAACGCGCGCCTCTTGGATGTGCCCAGAGCGACAGGTGATCGTGATCCCGTCGGGTTCCATCTGTGGATTAGACTGTAAAAAGGCCTGCTCTACCTCTGCGGGGGGCAAGCGTATGGTCTTATCCAGCGCTCGAAACACGGCGGGTCTAATGATGCGGTTATAGGCCTTGCGCGATTTGGCATAATAGCCAGATGCTGACAATCCTGTGCAAGTTCCATGTTTTTTCCACTGGTGCCAGGCCAAGCCTGAAGTTCCCATGATATCAGCCATCTCGCGGGTCATCGCCCGCGAAGGTGGACGCTGGTTTGTTTTGCAAAAAGACGGGTAGCCCTGGTGGAATTGGGGCCAGAGCCCATGCATGATCCAACCGTGATTGTAATGTGGATCGCATTGTTCTGAACCGCGGGCATTCCCCTCATAGGAGCACCAGTTGGGTGACCAGCTGAGCGACAGGACGTAGTAGTCAAATGCACCGGTTCGTTCGTCATCGGCAAGTACGGGCAGAGCCATAAACAGCCAAATCAACAGGGCGCGCATGGGGCTTTCCTTTTTAGTTCGTGGCTACTATATCTTCGATAAGTTCCCCAACAACGGAAACCTGTCCTGATCCTCAGGGCCGCCAGTTTCAGGCGATGGGGAAGATATGCGTAAGGAGCGTGGAAATGGCAAAACCGATCATGGCCAAGGCCACCGCCGTTTGGCTGGTGGACAACACAACGATCAGCTTTAAGCAGATCGCAGATTTTGTGGGCATGCACGAATTAGAGGTACAGGGCATCGCTGACGGTGATGTCGCTGCCGGCGTTAAGGGGTTTGACCCGATTACCAATAACCAGTTGACCCAAGACGAAATTGACTGTGCAGAACAAGATCCGCTGCATAAGCTTGCGCTGAAATTCAATGCCGCCGCTCAAGGCGAGGAAAAGCGCCGCGGGCCACGCTATACACCACTATCCAAACGGCAGGATCGGCCTGCGGCCATCTATTGGCTGGTTAAATTCCACCCTGAGCTGACCGACGGTCAGATATCAAAGCTGGTGGGCACGACCAAACCAACAATACAAGCGATTCGCGACCGCAGTCATTGGAACATTTCTAATATTCAGCCCGTTGACCCTGTGGCGCTTGGACTGACCAAACAATCCGAACTGGATGCTGCCGTTCAAAAAGCCGCCGCCAAGAAGGCCGCCGAAGGCAACGTCATGTCGGATGACGAGCGCCGTAAGCTTGTGAGCACCGAGCAAAGCCTTGGTATGGAAGCCGAGCCCAAAATCCCGACAGCTATTGAAGGATTGGAGACGTTCTCGCTTTCTATGGATGTCGATCACGAGGACGAGGCGGAATCGACATTGGTTGATGCCGACAGTCTGTTCAACTTGCCCAAGGGGGGCGACGACGAGGACGAACAGCCCTGATTACGACAACTGTTGCTTTATGTTTCAAACGGGCGCGCCTAGGGTAAGGCGCGCCCGTTTCGTTTTCATAAGGTTTGCCCATGACCCAATATGCTTCTGCTCACCCTGCCTCCTCTGCCTCAGTGATATGTGATCTGCGCAGTGACACGGTCACCGCACCTGATGCCGCGATGCGCGCTGTCATGGCGAATGCCGAAGTGGGTGATGATGTTTATGGCGAGGATGTGACTGTGAACCGGCTTGAGGCGACGCTTGCTGAACGACTGGGCAAAGAGGCAGGGCTGTTTCTGACGTCAGGTACGCAAAGCAATTTGGTTGGCATGTTGGCACATTGCGCGCGCGGCGAAGAAATCCTGACCGGGCGAGGCTATCACATTTACAAATACGAGGCATCGGGGGCCTCTGTTTTGGGTGGTATTGCGCTAGACCCGCTGGAGGTGGCTGCAGATGGGGGCATTGAGCCAGACACAATCCGAGGGCAGATCAAGGAAGACGATCCTCATCACGCGGTCACCCGTCTGCTTGGGTTGGAAAACACGCATAACGGCCACGCGGTTTCGCTTGCTCGCTGTCAGGCAGCGGCAAATGCGGCGCGTGCTGCGGGGCTTTCGGTGCATCTGGATGGTGCGCGGTTTTTCAATGCTGTCGAGGCGCTAGGCTGTGCCGAAACCGAACTATCGGGGATTTTTGACACGCTTTCTATTTGTCTGTCCAAAGGTCTTGGTGCGCCAGTGGGTTCTGTTCTTGTAGGGCCGCGTGACCTGATCGACAGGGCGCGGCGTTGGCGCAAGATGCTGGGCGGCGGCACGCGCCAGTCGGGGATATTGGCGGCCGCCGGGCTTTACGCACTAGAGCATAATATCGACCGCCTCGGAGATGATAGGGCTCGTGCGGAACGGCTGGGTCAGGTTCTGTCGCAATATGGTACAGTTGACCAGGCCACGAACATGATCTTTTTTACTCCGCGCGCGGGCATCACGCCGGCCCTTCACAGCCATATGGCCACTCACGGGGTCAAGCTGAGCGGGGCCACTGGGACTACCCGCCTTGTGATGCACAAAGATGTCACGGACGAAGGGTTGACGGCTGTCATTTCCGGTTTCGACGCCGCATTGGGTTAGAGCACTTTGCGAAAACTGGTTGCTGATTTTGCGCGGGCCCAACCAAAAGTTGCAGACAATTGGTTGACCTGATTTAGGCTTGGCCTGATCTGATCGGTTACACCGGTTTACGCGCGCGCATCGCCGCCGTGATTGTCCCATCATCAAGGTAATCTAACTCGCCACCAATGGGTACACCTTGGGCCAATGAGCTTAGCCTGACCCGATCTTCAAGTTGATCCGCTATGTAATGCGCCGTCGTCTGACCATCGATTGTTGCATTCAGCGCGAGGATCACTTCGGTGATATTCTCGGTCGCCACCCTGTCAATCAGCTGTGGAATTCGCAAATCTTCCGGGCCAATCGCGTCGAGCGCTGACAAGGTTCCGCCCAAAACGTGATATCGCCCCTGAAAGGCACCGGATCGCTCCATCGCCCACAGGTCAGCCACATCTTCGACCACGCAAATCTCACCGGTTGCGCGCTTGCCTGAAGCGCAGATATCACAGATGTCAGCCGTGCCGACGTTACCGCAATTCAGGCATTCGCGGGCTGTGGCTGCAACTGTCTGCATCATGTCTGCCAGCGGCATCAACTTCAGTGAGCGTTTGCGGATCAGATGTAAAACCGCGCGTCGGGCAGAGCGTGGCCCAAGCCCGGGAAGCTTGGCCATCATCTCGATCAAGGCCTCGATGTCGCGATTGCTGCTCATTTAAGGTTCCCTGTGCCGGCCTTGATGTGCTGTCCTGACCATAGGGCCCAATCTATGGCCACGCTTGCCGCGAAAAGCAGTGATGCTGCGCGATGTGGTAGCAGGCTGGGCGATCAGGGTGCCGTACATCTTCAGAACGGCAGTTTCATTCCTGCGGGCAGGCCCATGCCTTCGGTTAGTTTCGCCACCTCTTGTTGCGAGCGTTCGCTGGCTTTGGCTTGTGCATCCTTGATGGCTGCGAGGATCAAATCTTCAACGACCTCCTTGTCATCACCGTTAAAAATTGATGGGTCGATATCGAGTGCGGTCAATTCGCCCTTGGCTGTCGCTGTGGCCTTGACCAAACCCGCGCCGCTTTCACCGATGACCGTGACGCTGTGGAGCGCATCCTGCATTTCGGCCATTTTGGTTTGCATTTCCTGGGCCTTTTTCATCATCCCGGCCATATCGCCGAGATTGCCTAGTCCTTTGAGCATTTGTGTCTCCAGTGGTGTTGTGACGTTCTGTTTGATTGGGGCGTAGATACGGTGCACAGGGCTTTGGTACAAGTCGTCGGTCAGAGGTCCAGCTTTCCATCGATTAGGATATGAGTTTCTCCGCCGATTAATACCTGTCCAGGGCGTTTAGGATCCCGGTGGTAATATACGCGGCCAGTGCGGCCGATTGTGGTGCCCTGCGCGGTGACTACAGACGATGGCAGCCTGTCTTCGGCAAGCAGCCAGCAGGCTATGGCTGCATTTAGGGACCCGGTGATCGGATCTTCGGACATGCCGCTTGAGGTTGCAATATTACGGGCCTCATAATCACACTCTGCTCCGTCGGGATGTGCGCCAAACAGCGACAGGCCCGCATGGTCGGGCCAATAAACACGCGATGCGTCGACGGCCAAAACATCTGCCGCGCTGGCCAGCTCGAACAACTGCCATATTGGCCCGTTATTCAGAGTAACCGCGTTTTTGATCGAAGCAGGATCCAGCCCGAGCGCGCTTGTGAGCCGCGCGCGTTCGGCTGGGTCCATTTGTGCGATCTTGGTCGGTGGTGATACAAAGGCAGGCACCGGTCCTGTCAGATCGATGTCGACCACTCCGATCGCGCATTCTTGACGCACCAACCCCTCAATTGCAGGCGTATTCCCGCAGTGCAGCCACGCAGCGCAGCTGCCAAGTGTCGGGTGGCCTGCAAAGGGCATTTCCCGCTTCGGCGTGAAAATGCGGACAAGGTAATCTGCCTTTGGATGGGTTGGTGGCAGCAGGAACGTGGTTTCAGCTAGATTGGTCCAAGCGGCAAAGATTTGCATCTCGTCATCGCTCATGCCCTCGGCATTAACTACCACTGCCAGTCCATTACCCAAAGTGGGCATTGCAGAAAATACGTCGGCCTGAATGAAACGGCGCTTGGGCACGGCAGGTTCCTTTACTTTGGACGTCAATCTTCCTCGAAAGGATCCCATTCTTCATCTACTTCGGGCAATGCTTCGATATGCGCCTCGTTCGCGATGTCCTCGGCTGTGCGGATATCTGTGATTTTGGCCTTGGGGAAATGCGCCAGAACGGCCTGAACCAGAGGGTGGTTTTCGGCCTGCGCCTTCAGGGCATTTTCTTCGGCGTCACGCAGTTCGGCGATCGTGGGGGCACCGCCTTGATTTACGACGGTCACCGCCCAGCGATTGCCCGTCCAAACCTGCAGACGCGCACCCAGACGTTGCGCAAGGTCGCGGGGTGCTTTGTCAGTCGGCACAAATTCGATGCGTCCAGGCTGATAATTCGCCAGCCTGAGCGTGGTTTCAACCTCGACCAGCAGTTTCACATCACGGTTGGTTCGGATCAGTTCAAGCACATGCTCAAAGCTGGGAAAGCGGGCCAGCGCGGCTGCAACGTCTTGGGCAAGTGCGGTTGTTTGTCCTGACGAGTTGGGCTGCGACACCATCCGTGTTTGAGCATGTTGTATGGCTTGCGATCCGGGCGACATGGATGTGGCAGAACCTGGTGTGCTTGCGGCCGGGGTTGCGGGCGGTGGTGTGCTGTTTTGAAGTTTGCGTACCAGTTCTTCGGGGCTCGGCAGGTCGGCGACATGCGTCAGCCTGATTATGGCCATTTCTGCAGCCATCATCGCGTTTGGCGCGGCTGCCACTTCGTCTAACGCTTTGAGCAACATCTGCCATAACCGCGTCAAAACCCTCATGGGCAGGGCCTCTGCCAGATGCTGCCCGCGGGCACGCTCATCCGGAGAGATTGTCGGATCGTCCGCCGCCTCGGGAGTGATCTTGACGACCGAAACCCAGTGCGTGATTTCGGCCAGATCGCGCAGCACGGCCATCGGGTCAGCGCCGACTGCATAATGCGCGCCTAGTTCTGTCAATGCGGCCGCTGCATCCCCTTTGAGGATGCTGTCAAATAGGTCCATCACGCGGCCACGGTCGGCCAGTCCAAGCATCGCGCGCACCTGATCGACCGTGGTTTTACCTGCCCCATGCGATATTGCCTGATCCAGCAGAGAGGTCGCATCGCGGGCTGACCCTTCGGCGGCGCGGGTGATCAGGGCCAGCGCGTCATCTGCAATCTCGGCATTTTCGGCCGCCGCGATCTTGCGCAGCATTGCAATCATCACCTCGGGTTCAATGCGACGCAAATCAAAGCGCAGACATCGAGATAGGACTGTCACCGGCACCTTGCGGATTTCGGTCGTGGCAAAGATGAATTTGACGTGTCCGGGTGGCTCCTCCAGCGTTTTCAGTAGCGCGTTAAAGGCACTGTTGGACAGCATGTGGACTTCGTCGATGATATAGATCTTGTAACGCGCAGATGCGGCCCGATAGTGCACGCTGTCGATGATTTCACGGATATCATTGACGGACGTGTTCGATGCCGCATCCATTTCAAGAACGTCAACGTGGCGCCCTTCCATAATTGCGACGCAATGTTCGCACTGACCACAAGGTTCGGTTGTTGGCCCGCCTGTTCCATCTACGCCGATGCAATTCATGCCTTTGGCAATAATCCGCGCTGTAGACGTTTTGCCCGTTCCTCGAATACCGGTCATCATAAAGGCTTGGGCGATGCGATCCGCCTCGAAAGCGTTCCTAAGCGTCCGAACCATCGCATCCTGACCCACCAGATCGACAAAGGTCTCGGGGCGATACTTGCGGGCAAGTACTTGGTATGCTGCGTCTGGCTTGGTATCGTCGCTCATGAATGCTCCGCGGTGCTGAGTCTGCTGGAGGGTAAATGGCCAGCCCGCCAAGGTCCACCGCCTGTCACAAAGTTACGTGCATTGAGCCATTATTTGTGGATTAATGCTGATGCGTTTGTCGACGGTTGAGGGTGTGCTAGAGGAAGCACGGTCAACGCTTGGGCCTAAAAAATCCCTTGTATTGTAGAGTATATTCAAAACGATGAAGGTAATACCCGCGCTTCAGATACGGGTTGCTCGCAATGCCAGCATCTAAATTTCATCTTACCAAATTTCGGGGAAAATAGGGTGAGAGGCTGGACATCGACCCAAGCGGGGCTCGTTGCGGCTGCTTCCTTCCGGATCTGACCGGGTTGGCGAGGCGCTCGCCCGCGCCAACCTCTCATGCGTGGATATAGTGTGCACTGGCCGAACGCGCAAGTGCCGGTCAGAGAGAGACACGTAACCGCAAAAAACCATCATCGGTCAGTCCCATAGGGCGCGGGTGAAAGGCTGCGATGTCAGACAACTGGCCTTTGGCAGCGGGTGATGTGTCGATTGTAACTTCCTGACCGGTGACATTTGCGAATCGCCACGCACTTTCGGGATGCCCAATTGTGATGGGCCCGGCTGCGCATACATCGCGTATGGCAGAGTGCAAATCGGCTTTAGTTCGCACGATTTCCTCTGCTGTATTTAGGCCCGGAAATTTTCCGCCGCCCGATCCGCGATAGCTGGTCACTGCCACGAGAAAGCGATCGTCTGCTCTCACCTCGACGCCGCTATGTGTTAACGACACAATTCGGGCGGCATTCGGGTCAACGACTTTTCCATTCACGTCAAATCGTGCTGGCACAAAGGGGTTGATTTCTGTTTGCAGGCCGATAAGTGCGTCAAAATTGAAAAAAGGCGCATTCGCATTTATCAGTGGGGATAAGATGCCCTGAGTGGGTGCGAAAATGACGGCCGCACGTTCTGCCCAGTTTCGCAAATCCGCTCCAGTTAACACAACCGCAAAAATGGAGTCATGATGGGGGCAAATCATTTTCAGATGCCGTTCTTGAACGACACCGCTGGGTACGTGTACGAAGTTGTTGGGGCCGCCAATCCCTCCGACTGATGTAGAAGCAACAGCGGCTATGAGCGGCAAGGATGCCAACGATGTCCCTGCGACTGTGTCAGAAATCACGCGTGTCATCGCCCGAGCCATCAGATGACTGTCCGCCCCTGTGCGCAGGCCTGCAAAAAAACTGTTGA
>Ga0115548_1001499_pt1 | contig 12655 bp, 5 predicted proteins | sample COGITO_mtgs_1004_4_FD_87187 | JGI IMG/M metagenome (GOLD analysis project Ga0115548, IMG submission 87187) | Pelagic marine microbial communities from North Sea - COGITO_mtgs_100423 | ecosystem: Environmental > Aquatic > Marine > Epipelagic | place: Germany:Helgoland, sampling site Kabeltonne...
AGGATCACCCAAAGTGAACAAGTCACCCTCAATGTCAGTAAAGCCATAGTTCGACTCACCATCAATAACTAAGTCTACTGCACCTGTTGGGCTAACCGTATACGTGCCAGTTGTTGCAGGTAATTCTGTTGAGAAACCGACAAAACCATCTGCAATACCAATCCCAGAAACAAAGCCACTGCCATCGCTCAAGGCTACATTACCTGCGCCATCAAGACCAAACACACCAACAACACTGAATAAACTAACTAGCTCATCAATAGTTGCTGATTCGCCTTCATTGCCATAAACGATATCTAAAACCACTACACCGTAGTCTGCATTTAAATCCGCATCATCTGAATTACCATCAGCCAATGATAAAACACTCAAGGCTTGCTCTTCAGCGGTAGCTAAAGTCGTTGACGCACCATTTAATGTGACACGACCAGAACCGATATAGTTATTGGCTCCCCAGGCAGTCAAGTTAGTATCTGCTTCATCAGTAAATGACAACACGCCATTTAAAAGCGTAACGGTATTCGCTAAATCATCATCCTCAACCGTTGCATCAGTAAACGTAGGCGTTGCCGAAGAAAAATCAGTACCCGTATAACTCAATGACTCTTCTGTCGTCGCATAATCAGCACGCACATTAAAGGTACCGCTTCCCGTCTCTCTAATATCTAAGGTGGTTGAATCGACACCTGTACCTATGTCTATAAAGCCATTAGCTTGAGTAACTGTCTCACCCACTACTGCCACTTTAAAAGCGCCAATGTCGCTACTTAATTGGTTATAGAAAAAATCAAAATGATACTTAACTGAAGTCGCCTCACAAACATCACCGATGTTATTATTATCGTCATCAGCTTGATCAACATTAGCAACGGTTGGACAGTTATCGACGTTATTACCAACAGTATCGTTATCTGAATCGACTGTTTCTGTTGGATCGCTCGGGAATGCATCCGCGTTATCACCAACAGTATCATTATCTGAATCTAATGTTTCGTTAGGATCATTCGGGAATGCATCTGCGTTATCACCAACAGTATCATTATCTGAATCTAATGTTTCGTTAGGATCATTCGGGAATGCATCCGCGTTATCACCAACAGTATCATTATCTGAATCTAATGTTTCGTTAGGATCATTCGGGAATGCATCCGCGTTATCACCAACAGTATCACTATCTGAATCTGCTGATTCTGATGAATCGTTCGGGAAGACATCACAAACATCACCAACTCCATCATAATCTACATCCTGCTGATCTCCATTAGATATGGCTGGACAGTTATCAACACTATCACGAACGCCATCAGAATCTATATCTCGAAAACCTGAATTAGGTCCATCACCTACAGTGATGTTATCGAAGTAATAAACATCTTCTGCCGGTAAATTCGAACACATTGGATCAAATTCTGGATTCTCAACACACTTATTCGGTTCAAAAATCAACATCATTTTTTCAAATGATTCATTAACTTGAATGCCAATCGTAGAGAAATCAAATTCTAGCGTTGACCAACCCGCCGACTGTGTTACAGCAGTTAACTCAGCAGAACGGTAAGAATCTTGAGCATCCTCAACCTTCAAAGTGACTTCAGAACCCGCTTGCTCAGTATAAACATCAATACTCACAGTGGTTCTTCCGGCTTCAAAAGGAATAGCTGAAGTAAAACCACCTACCCCACTAATAAACGTAACACCCTTACCACAAGATGGCACAATAACATCGTAAACAACCTGACCTACCCGCCCATTAACGCCATCAGGATCATTAGCAATCGATGCACGCGCGCCACAAACGCCGCTTGGAGATGGATAGAAGAAATCCTCCTGATTATCAAAGTCATAGACAACAGCATTACCGTTAGCATCATCACTTAAATTAGCAAAGACCGAAACCGAATCTTCTTGAGTAATATTATCGAAGTACAACGTCCAATCATCAACCCATCCGTTGGTGCGATAGCCATTATCAATGATCATCGTAATACCATTGAACTCACCTGTACCTTCGCCACTGAAGTCGAGAACAATATCTTCCCATTGTGATTCCTGAGTTAAAGTGAATACTCTCACTACGTCAGCCCCTTTGCCTGGGGCAGCTTCCAATCTGAAGGAAACCTTCATATTGCCCAATGGACGTGGAATCGAATCAACACTGTTTGGGTTTTTGTAACTCGCAGTAGGATCTCGAGGCGTAAACGCTTTTAATTTAAATAACTTATTAGCGCCTGATAAGGCATCACCAAATACAATACTCTCTTCTAAATTTAGAGTAATACCACCAAATGTAATACCATAATCCGTTTTAATTGTTTTACCAACTTTGGAATTATCATCCTCTGGACTAGAGGCTGGGTGACCAATAATATCTGGATTATTAACTAGACTAAATGAGCCACCTGCGAAAGGGGAAATTGGTAAGCAGAAACCACCCTCGTTAAACACAATAGGCAAACTCAGACTGGGTGATTCACCATTTTTAACCGGTGAAAACTCAACATTATCCCACTGGAAAGTAAGATCTTTACCTGCACCATTCAGACCCGGCACCATAACGAAAGGCGCTCTAATCGTGCCGACATCCAAACCTTGAGACTTTAAGTTTTTAATTGAACAGCGATAAGTCACCCAGTCGCCAACCGGTGTTGAAAGCGTTAACGGTTGCTCGCCAGTAGAACTGATCGCACCATCCACTTTAAAATATAAATCAACATTATTAGGGTTACTAATCATACGGATGTCAAAACGGAACTCACCCTCACTTAAAGCTGCAATCGCTGAGATAGCATTTTCTGAACTAATAAAATTTATTGCTTCGCTTGGGTAAAGGGGATCAGTAGCCGATAAGCCCGGACCAATCGTAGTTTGAACAACATTGTCATGCCCTTCTTCACCCGTATCAATAATCTCCCACTGAACATGGTGTTGATCATTTTCGGTGTAATCAGGGTTTTGAAATAGCGATGATTTTTGCTCGGAATCATTACCACGGATACCACGACTCCATAACGGAGAAACACTATCAATAAATACTGGCACCCTATCGATAAAGCCACAAGATAAACCACCACAGGCAAATTGAACATTATCAATGCGCACAGCGGCATCAACATTGAACATAAATCGAAGCACTTCAGAAAGGTCTTTAGTATTTAGCTTCTGACCATACCCCGCAAGAATATCAGCAATGGGCACAGTCATACGGTGCCACTCACCTACAGCGTAATCATTAAAAGAAAATGCGGTGAATTTTCTCTGGTCCGGCGCATTAGCCATACCAACAGAGAAAGCCGGATTGGAAGCTGTTTCATCAAATCGCTCAATATAAATGTCAAATTTGATATCACCAGAGGCTGAAGGATAACCCTCAAAACCAGCTAAAATAGACGTTCGATTATCTGCACGAGCGAAAGCGACCGTAGGTATAACAGAATCTATGACTCCTAGGGATTCAATACGCAAGTAAGTATTTGATGCGTTATCAGGATCAATAACCTCCTCAAGTGAAGCTGTATCGGTAACCAAAAATTTAGATTCTTTATCTAGAATAGATTCAGGTCCTGGACCGTCAATATACAACTCAGTGAAATTAACAAAAGAACTCACTTCTGCTGGCACATCATTTTCTAAAGCAGGATTCGAGAAATAGGGTACTCCAGCATCATCAGCATTCTTACAAGCAGTACCACCTTGCACTGGAGAGGCACATTTATATACCCGCACGTAGTCAACTAACATCTCTCCTAAATAAGCGAGATTAGTATCTGCAAATTTTCCAGCACCATTGGGTAAATTACCATTAACAGCCGTATTTAAAATAATATACTGGTCTTGATCAAACGGCGCATTAGCCGTCGCATTTTGGTACTCTAAATATTTATTGACTTCGAGATTGTCATCAATTCCATCGTTATTTTTATCGACATAACCCATCCAACCATTAACTGGATCTTCGTAATAATTCCAATAACTTTTTTGTGCCAAAGTGAAAAAGTGCTTTCCATCAAAGAACCAGCGGATCTCTTCCGCATCCCACTCCACAGAATAAAGATGGTATTCACCATCATCATAATCACCTACAGCATTTTGTGATACGTACTGATTAAGAGGAAAAGAAGAACCGAAATGAGCCGCTCCGCCGACTATTTGGCTTCCCGGCGAATAGGTTTCCATAATATCGATTTCACCTTTCTGCGGCCAAGTACGATAAGGCGAAGAATTAGAACCTAACAACCAAAAAGCCTGCCACAAACCATCAACAGTTTGGATTTTTATTTTTGCTTCAACACGACCATAAGTGAACTCAAAACGCTCACTGGTTGTTACACGAGCCGAAGTAAAATCATAATCAACATTAGGGTTGCCGTATTCAGGATCAACTTCTGACATTGGCACACCATCACCGAGAGAGGTGATAACCATGTTGCCGTCCTCAACACGGATATTATCCGGCGAATCGGTGTAATATTGGTCTTCGTTGTTACCCCACTTACTTAAGCCATAAGCCTTACCATCACCAATCTGTATTTCCCAGTTAGCAGGGTCAAGCTCAGCCCCTTCGAATTCATCACTCCAGACTAGCTGCCACTCATTGCCATTAGGCGTGCTATCACAGATATCACCTATATTATCGATGTCGGTATCTAGCTGATCAGCATTTTCGATAAGTGGGCAGTTATCAATAACATCGGCAACGCTGTCATTATCATCATCAGCGTCACAAGCATCACCTAAAGAATCATTATCAGTATTTAATTGATCAGCATTCGCAGTGGTTGGGCAGTTATCTACCTCATCAAGCAGTAAGTCATTATCATCATCATCGTCACAGACATTACCGAACAAATCGCCATCCGAGTTTAATTGGTCCTCATTAGGAATTACCGGACAGTTATCACTAGAATTGTCTATATTGTCATTATCCGTATCGGCATCACAGACATCTCCAACTTGATCTCCATCAATATCCAATTGATCTGCATTAGCGACTAATGGGCAGTTATCTTCTAAATTATCTATGCCGTCTAAATCATCATCACCGTTTGGCGTACTATCACAAACATCACCTTGTCCATCATCATCAATATCTGACTGCGACGCATTGCTAACAAAGGGGCAGTTATCAAAGAAATCGGCAACACTATCATTATCATCATCGAAATCGCATTGGTTACCAATACCATCTAGGTCGTTATCTAACTGCAAGGAATTAGGTATCGACGGACAATTATCGATAACATCAATAACCGTATCGTTATCATCATCCAAATCACAAACATTACCCGCTTGGTCACCATCAAAATCAGCTTGATCGCTATTAGCCGCTAAAGGACAGTTATCCAAAATATCGGCAACGTTATCGTTGTCATCATCACTGTCACAGACATCACCCTGCGCATCGAGGTCATTATTATTTTGATTTTCATTACTTAGCAGCGGACAATTATCAGTCTCATCATTAACGCTATCGTTGTCATCATCCGCATCACAGCTATCACCCAAGCTGTCATTATCAGTATCACTATTATCGGTACTAAACGTTAACGGACAAAAATCAATAGCATCTGCAAAATCATCACCATCTTTATTGTCGTCACAGACATCACCAAAAACATCATTGTCTAAATTGGTCTGGTCTGCATTAGCATCAGCAGGACAGTTATCAACTCCATCAGCAACATTATCATTATCAGTATCAGGAAAATTCACTGCAATTACGCAGGTTTGCGCTAAACCAGGAGGCAGACCAAGAACTGCTCGCTGAATAAGAATTGCATCAGTATTATCACAAGCATTACCTCCATTCACATTACAGTGATCGGTATTAATAGAAGGCGGCAAATCTAAAGTGAATCTTTTGATAAGAATCGCATCGGTATTATCAACACGACCACTGCCATTAACATCACCACACTGGCAAGCATCACCAACGCCATCAGCAATCGAACTATTAATACCACCTCTATCTAATTGGTTGGCATTCGGTGTATTAATGCAGTTATCAATATCATCAGAAACGCCATCTAAATCTGAATCAACATTTGAACTAACGACAGAGCTAACTTGCTTGACAAAAATTTCTGAAAAACTTGATGAGGCAATGTAATCGACACTACTGTCTATGGGGTGTGATAAGCCTGTTGAATCCGACTCTAACAACTCAACCACAGATCCTGATAAACGTTTTTTGTTGGTTAAATAGAATTCATCAACATTTTCAATTTCCGCTAACACGCGAACATCATCAATAACATCATCCGACACATCTAAAGCAATAGCATTTACAGCCTCTTCATGTGTTAGAAAATGACCCGCTTTAACGAGCTGCTCAACCATCGTTGCAAAAACTTCTGCGGCTGTTCGATACTCTGTCACTTGCTGCTGTAAATCGATTGAGTGCGTTGTTTCATCTAAAACCGGTGGCACGGCAAAAAAATCGATATCGAAATTCATACCAAAGCCAAAATGCGTAATAGTCGCTACGCGCGCACTGTCTAGCTCATCAATAACATCTGTAGCAACTGACCGTCCATGAGAAGCAATCGTAACGGCAAGCGTCGTTAGAGGACTCGCATAGACTCTATCGTCATTAAGCTCAGGAATAATCGTAGACACCGAACTAATAACAGGAGGTAAACCGGTTGTTAAATCAATGGTGGTAGTATTAGCAGTAACAGTGACAATAAAAGGACCCGAACCAGCAGACTCGATTAACGCTAAATTCTCAGCAAGTGCTGAATCAGAATCAGTGATCGAGGGAGATAATAATAATGAAGGAGCAGATTGAGCGTCATCTAAATAGGCTTGAAGATCAAAAACATCAACATCGGCACCAGCCATAGGACCATCTACACCCATAACACTCAACGTATTACGGGATGTTGAATTTGTTGACTCCGTATTTGAGTTACCACAAGCAACTAAAAAGCTAGCACATACAGCCACCAGCGACACTCTAATCCATAAGCTATTCATCGTACTCTCCAGCAGACATCAGGTGCCTACTATTTTATTATTAATATCGAAAATTGGAATTTCATATTAAAATTAGAGCCGATAAATCGTACTCTTAATCCTTAAGACCTTTTTGTAGGAAAAACTTTACTGCGAAAATCTTGCTCTACATTCTAGTAGTAACTAACTACCGTACTGAATCCTAATTAAACTTTTTTAGCCCAACAAGAGCCACTAAACTGCTAAACATTAGCCATATAGCCCCAGGCAATGGAACAGCTGTTTGTACTAAATCAATTGAGCCAAAAGCGATTGAAGAGAAACTCGAACCACTGGTATAACTAGATACGTCGGTTAAAGATATAACAGAACCACCCGATGAATCATAATTGAATGAGAATAATAAAAATGGGCCACCCGTTAAATCAACAGATGCAACACCACCAAGCTGCTGAAAACCATTAGTGGTAGGAACACCAAAGCCCCCATTAATATCTCCACCATTAAGCCCAGATATCAGTCCTGAACCAGCAACTTCAAGCGTAATATCCCAACCCCAGCTAATATCGTCTTCAGTATCAAAATACAAGTCGATAGCTTGAGAACCAGGGTTAATATTAAGAACATTTCCACTTTGATTAGTTGTTGAGGCCGAACCACTTTCTACGGCCCAAACTGCGAATGCGTTGACTTGCTGAGACATTGAAAAAAGCAAAGCTACCGTGCAACAAACTCTTATTTTTTTTATTAAATCCATTTTCTTTTACCCTCTATAGGAAAGTTTTTGTCCGTCTCTTTAGTGAAACGTCCTTTTAATAGAGGCCAAGGGTTCACAAATATTACATATGAAATAATAGAATGTCTACCCTCTCGAAATCATCTTTCACCTTAAACGGCTCCCAAGCAAACACAGGCTAAGAAGTTTTGTTAGTTAAGTAGTTGAAATTATTAATTTAATTAGCCCTCTAACTGGTGAATAAATATTCTCATTTACAGCTAATTTATTTTTAAACATTAGTCTACAGCCCAACATCTATAAAGAAAAAAACTTTAAAATCAATAAAAAGAAAGGATCAACTTAGAAGGAAATTCATATGATAGACATCAAAGTAACATCAACATGCATAATATTAAGCACGTCATCACTATCAGATTTCATGCATTAAAAAAGGAATGCAGTCTGTCGTCACGAACACTCATAAAAAGATAAACGATAATGAAGAGGACAAAATAAAAACATCAAGAACTACACTTAGCTATTTTTTATTCAAAAATAAAAGTATCTATCAGGTTAAGCCACATAACTAATAATTATAACTTCACTTAGCTAAAATGCATCCGGCAAACTCAACACTGGCTCTGCTAACACCGACACTAACTCTTTTAACTCGAGAATATGTTCAGACCAATAACGCTCGGTATTAAACCAAGGAAAGCTCGCAGGAAACGCAGGATCATGCCAGCGCTTTGCCAACCAAGCGCTGTAGTTAAGCACACGTAAAGCTCGCATTGGCTCTATCAATCTAAGCTCTGCCGTATTGAACGGATAAAAGGCTTCGTAGCCTTCAATAATTTCACTTAACTGACGCTGCTTATTTGAAGTATCACCCGACAATAACATCCATAAATCTTGAATCGCAGGCCCTGTCATCGCATCATCAAAATCCACAAAGTGCGGCCTATCATCACGCCATAAAACATTACCAGGATGGCAATCACCGTGCAGACTAATCGCTGTAAAGTCATCCGACTCAGGATTAGCTTTCTCAATCGCTATTAACAACTCTTTCGAAATAGATTCATAAGCGGCGCGTAAATCATTAGGAATAAAATTGTTATCTAACAAATACGCTACGCTGTCATGGCCAAATGCTTTAACGCGTAAATCAATCCTATGCTGAAATGGATAGCTCGCCCCCACCGCATGAATACGACCAATAAACTGACCCAACTGATAAAGATGATCTAAGTTATCGAGCTCTGGCGCTCGCCCACCTTGGCGCGGATAGATCGAAAAATAAAAGTTATTAAACTTAGCTAACGTCGGCGTCTCGCCCTCTTGAATAACCAGCGGCGGAACAACAGGAATATCTAAGTCATAAAGTTTCTGGGTAAACACATGCTCTTCGACAATCTGCGCCACGGTCCAACGATCGGGGCGATAAAACTTAACAATAACTGGCTCACCTTCATCAATACCTACTTGATAAACACGGTTTTCATAGCTGTTTAAAGCCAAAATACGTGCATCAGATAAGCGCCCCGTTGATTCAACGGCATCAATTACGACATCAGGCGTGAGTAGCTGATAGGGATGATCTTCAATTGAGGGAGGTGCCGCTTCTGCCTCATTGTCTTCTAACGACTCTATGCGGTTACCGCGATTATCATCATCGTCATGATCGTCTATATGATCATCATTCATTAGGTTGCACCTTATTCTTTTGTACCGAGCGACTACGCTCAAGTAAATCACATAACTTCTGTGCGCCTTGTAAAATTCTAGGCGCATGCCGTACTAAACTGTCCGCATTAATAAAGTAGACCTGCTTATTATGCACGGCGTTAATCATCGGCCAGCGCTGCCAGACGTTTAGCTTGCTCGCCTCACGACTATCTGACCCACTACTAATAATAACGTCAGGATTCATCGCTATGACCGATTCAACACTGACTCTTGGTGCGATTTCTGACAAACTTGCAAATACATTTTTACCGCCACACAACTCAATAACAGCATTCACTACATGTTCACCATTCAACGTTTGCATAGGCTCATGCCAGACCTGATAAAACACTGACACGGTTTCTTTTTGACTATAGCTATGTTGCAAACGATTAAATTCATTACGAAATTGAGCTGCCGCGATTGCTGCACTGTTAGATAAACCTGTTAACTGCCCCAGATCATTTAATAATAATTCAATATCATCCAAGTTCTGCGGCTCAGAGGCATAAACGGTTAGGCCTAACGATCGTAACTTAGCAACCTTCTCTGCACCAAAACCTGAATGCCAAATCAAGACTAAGTCTGGCGCCATACTGACAATCATTTCAAAATTAATAGTATTATGAGAACCGACTCGCGGAATTTTTTTTGCCGCTTCAGGGTAATCTGAATATTCAGAAGCACCAAGAATATAATCACCCGCACCTATCTCATACAGGCTCTCAATTAAATTCGGACCCAATACAACTAAACGCTTGGCCGGCTGAGATAGCACTACCGACACACCGGTATCATCAATCACAGTTATGTTAGTAGGTATATCATTAGCCATTAATGCCGAACTAAAAAAAGCTAATAAAAAAAACAAGCGGCTCATTATATTTTTAAAAACCATATCTAAACCTCTCGTATCACTAAAGGCTTACCTGTTTTAGGATGCGCAATAATATCAACATCCACATCATAGACCTGCTTTATCATCACTTTGGTTATCACTTCACTCACACTATCAAACGCTAATAAACGCCCGGCTTTAAGCAAGGCAATATTGTCGGCATAGGTTGCTGCCAAGTTAACATCATGTAATACAATTAAAACCGTTAACCCTTTAGCGGCAAGCTCTTGTAGCAAAGCCATTAATAAAGATTGATGTGGCATATCCAAAGCCGCAATAGGCTCATCAAGCAACAACACACTGCCTTTATAAATATCTAGCTGCTCATTACAGACTATTTGACTAAGCACTCTAGCCACTTGCGTGCGCTGTTTCTCGCCACCCGACAATGCAGTATAGGGCCGCTGAGCCAAATCTCTTATATGAAGAATATCCATAAGACGATGAATGATTTCGCGATCAGATACTTGCCCATCACTATGAGGATAACGGCCCATAGCGACTACATCTTCAACTGAAAATGGAAAATTAAGACTCGACTGCTGTGGTAGCACCGCGACTTTTTTTGCTAAAGCCAGCGGCGTAAAAGATTGGATGTTTTTTTCATTAAGCAGTACACGACCAGCACTGCACTTCATCACTCCACTAGCACAATGCAGCAATGATGTTTTACCCGCACCATTAGGCCCTAACAATGCTGTTATTTTTCCTGCGGGTAATGCCAAGCTAATATTATCTAACACAGTCATACCATCGCGATTAAGCGATACTGCATCAAAAAGCATTCGTGTGTGTTGAGTTTGTTTCAACTTAATGTCTTTCCATTAATTAGTATATTTTTTAAATACATAGCCATTAGTACATACCATAATCGCGACGCTGGCGTAGTAAGATAATAAACAAAGGCGCACCTAAAATAGCCGTAATTACGCCTACTGGCATTTCGGCCGGCGAAACAATAACACGTGCAACGATGTCCGCAGCCACCAACATAAGCCCACCCGCTAATGCAGAATAAGGCAGTAAACGCCTATGGCTAGGGCCAATCAACATTCGCAACATATGCGGCACCACTAATCCAACAAAGCCAATGACTCCCGCAAGCGCGACAGATGAAGCCACAGCGATAGCGACAATAATAATTAACGCCCACTTAACACGCTGCACATCAACGCCCAAATGCCGCGCCTCTGACTCACCTAATAACATGGCATCTAATTGACGAGAAAAACACATCAACAAAAAAATAGCCGGCACTATAATACTGCCCGCGAGTATCACGCGTAGTTCACTGGCAGCATCAAGGCCACCCATACTCCATAAACTCATACTTCGCATTGTGTCGTTATCAGCAATATAAGCCAGCAAACTGTTACCCGCGCCGGCCAATGCGGTTATGGCTATACCCACTAACAGCATTGTTGCCACCGATGTACTGTTAGACGTTACGCCATCACTCGATGCCGTTGATAAGCGATAAACAATTAACACGGCCAACAAGCCACCAATAAACGCACCCATTACTAAAACAGATAGGCCGCCCCATTGCTCAACACCACCAATACCGTTAGCGATAACAACCACAGCAATACTAGCGCCGAGCGAGGCACCGCTGGTGACACCAATAATAGATGGGTCAGCTAAGGGGTTTCGAAACAAACCCTGCATTGCTGCACCCGATATCGCTAAACCCGCACCCACTAGCCATGCCAACAACGTTCGAGGTAATCGGATATCGGTAATAATTATTTGTAAGCTAGCCAATGAGGGATCATCTATTGCGGCATCAGTTAACAGGCTGGGTAGCAAATGCAACAATTGCTGCGCACTAATAGATACTGGACCAATACTTAAGCCCAGTAAAAGAATCAACGGGGTTAGCAAAATCAGCGCCCAGCCAACCCATCCAAAAAACTGGACAGTATTGGCTTGCCGCGGTAACGGGCTTTTATTTAGCGATAACTTATTCAAAAAAGACACAATTAAAAATCAACACCCTTACGCGCTTTAATGCCATCATTAAACGCATGCTTAATATCTTTGACTTCTGACACAGTATCCATAATGGTTTGCAGTTTTGCGCCGCCGCCCCTTCCTGTAACAACAACACTTTGATGCTCAGGTCGATTCTTTAATGCCGATAACACTTCATCTTCATCTAAGTAATCATAGGCCAACATATAGGTGAGCTCATCGAGCACAACCAAATAAACACTGTCATCAGCCAATAATGCTTTTGATACTTCCCATGTTTTTTTCGCAGCAGCAATATCACCACTACGATCTTGCGTATTCCATGTAAAGCCCGTACCCATTTGATAGAACACAACATTCGGGTCTTGCTCTTGCAAGTAACG
>Ga0115548_1001513_pt1 | contig 12566 bp, 14 predicted proteins | sample COGITO_mtgs_1004_4_FD_87187 | JGI IMG/M metagenome (GOLD analysis project Ga0115548, IMG submission 87187) | Pelagic marine microbial communities from North Sea - COGITO_mtgs_100423 | ecosystem: Environmental > Aquatic > Marine > Epipelagic | place: Germany:Helgoland, sampling site Kabeltonne...
CCGACAAGAGCGTCGACGCCATTATGGCGTCGGACGTGCTCGAGCACATTCGTATGCAGGACATCGATGAGGTCATCTACGAACTCGGGCGCGTGGCGCGTAGGTATATAGTCCTCAAGATTGATTCTCGGCATGAGACCGATCGGGCGCCAGTGAGGTCGCTGCATCGCGCAAAGAAATTTGAGCACGTGCAGCATCTGCGCCTCACCGTCATGCCCATTGCACAGTGGAAGACGCGCTTTGAGGATCAGGGGTTCGATGTGAAGGTCGAAGGAGACCTTCTCTTGGCTTGGCCTAATTTAACACCTACGAAGCCGCTTCCGATGCCAGATTTTAAATTGATCGGCACCTCACCCTTCTGTACTCACCACGGCCTTGCCGATTGCTCACAATGCTCAAGCACGCCCAGCCGGGCACACCTGCTGTACGCGCACATCGTAAAGACAGGGGGCTCCACCCTGGAGTGCGCTACGCACAAGACTCTCGTGCCGCAGGGGATATGGAGCAATCTGGTGCGTATCACAACCACCATTCTACACCTTGCCAATGTTCTGACCCTGTATGTATAGGCCCATCCTGAACCCGCCCATACCCCACACTAATCGCGACGCCATTGGTAGCGCAGGGGCATATATGGTCCACCCAGGCTATTACGTCCTGCAAGGCCAAGTGTGGGCCCAACGTCAAAGTCGTCATCAGCGTGCGCGAACCTTACTCGTGGTGGCGCTCTCTTTACACTTACGGCTGGTACTGTGAATATGCGGCCACCTGCACCTTGGGCGCAGAATCTTTTTCAGCGTTTGTGCATAGACTAGCGCCCAAAGCTCACGAGCCGCAGAGCTTTCATATACATGCCGCCTGCGGAAGTCCTTGCCAGTACGACGACCTCATTCACACAGAGACCATGAAACAAGACTGGCTCGACCTCCTCAACAAGTACAACATTCCACCGATGGATCTGCCTCACATGAACCCAAGCTCTTCGCACAACTCAAATAAACCACGCCCACCGCCCACTGTCTTCACGCAAGCCATCGTAGACATCATTCACCGAGTGGATGCGTCTATATTCAGCGAGTTCGGCTACCCAAAGCGCCACGACGTGCCATTCGAGCTGCCGTGAGCAGCAAATTTTGCACCAATGTATATATTATGCGTACTGGGAACAGCGACGTCCATGCTTGCATATGGGACGTAGAGTGTGCATTTAGTATGCATACAGCGGGCTTAGAATATACTACATACATGCACTTCACATCATGGGAGCAGGAACCGGCCAGTCGAAAGTATTTGAAATTGTATTCTTCACACCAACTTGCGTGCAACAACCCATCGACACATCGGCATGCCCACCGGAGCTGAACTTGCGCTCGGGCAGAACGCGAGCAGCCCATGTGACCACAAATGTGGCAGGTTTAGCACCTGCCGATGGTGAATTCTTTCGATGGTTTTAGCACAATTTAGAAAGGTTAATCCGGAACACGCAACCCGACAACTCTGCTACCAACCAATACAGTGTACTGTTAGACAGCAGCGTGACCTAACTCTGGCTTGGAGCCCGCCACTGCAGTGTTGGGGGGCGTTGCTCCGCTTACGCGATGCAACGTTCCACGTCGAGCGACACATCCACCAAGAGAGCAAGCCAGAATTCTGATTCAGAAGGCAGAATAAAGTTGGTATGTCTAGGAAGGGGGTCCACCCCCTTTTGCCTATCTCTTACAACCATATCGTATTCGTACGAACCAGGACCTGCAAGCGTGTATCCCGTTGTATTAGTTTAAAGTCTACCGGCGTCTCGTCGCCAATTCACGGATTCGTAGGAGCACTTGTCTAGTCCACAGTTGATCTAGAATATTTAAAGCTGATTCAGTGAAGCTGATGGACCTCATCGTTCACAAGGAGACCAACATTACATGGTTGTTACATCGAAAAAAATGGCTGACACAAATATCCTTACGAACCTGCCCGTTGTGCGCACAAGCTTCAAAAGGTGATGTGAATCATATTATTAGTTTCCTTCCCAGTGCACAAAGCGTCCGCAGTCAGCTTGGTCGGCTGGCACGGTCCTCGTGTGCTGTTGTCGGTGCCAGCAGTGCCCTGGAGAATTGCACAGCATCGCGAGAGATCTGTGAACACGATATCGTGTTCCACGTCAACGACCATCCAGAATCTCGCCAACACTGCAAACGAGTCGATGTACAGGTGGGCAACGCACATGCGTGCGTAAGAAAAGAGGGAAAACTCGTCACATTGGGCGATCGGCAGAAACCATGTAAGACGCACCCCAAAATATTTCGTTTACGCCACGAGTGGAACATGAAGAAGCTGGCGACCTATGCCACCGATGCGTGGCTAGGCACTGGAATCACTAGCACCCTTGCGCATCGCGAAGTCGGCACGCATGCCGTCACAAAACAAAAGTGCTGCGCGACTGCCGGTGGTGTCGCAGTCGAATTTGCGTTGCTTGCTTGTCACAAAGTGACGATGTTTGGGATGGGAGGGGTGGGCAAGAGATATGTGGACGATGTTCATAAATATATCACCCCGGTGCACAACACTAGGGGAGAGTTGGCCTGGATGCTTCATCTCAATGCGACTGGGGCTGCAGGCGTGAGGTGCTTTTAAGCGGACCGAATTACTTAGGGTTAGGGTTACAGGTAACCCTGTCCGATAAGTTACTCGGTAGCACGTCCCCGACACGCAGTAACCGCCTCTTGGCGCCTACGATAGCGGTTGGCCTAATCACCGACAGACGATGTCTTTGATTGTAAATGGACTGCAGCGTTCGGGTACGAATCTAATGGAGTCTAGCTGCATAAAGTGCTTGGGTGGACATTATGTTTCGGGTCGTCTGGCCGACCGTGGGTCGGCCGGATGCGATCCGGTCGATAGGGATGGCGAGTCACTGAGATATTTGGAAAAGCAACCGACTTTTCAGGGCGGACGAAATCTTCCATGTTGGAAACATTACCGGATTTTCACCAACAGCATAATGTCCCACAATGTCACCATAAACGATTTGTCCGATTACGACTCTCTTCGACAGCAACCGAAACACGACACAAAATTTTTAGTCATAATCAAAAGTCCATTCGCCTGGTTGAGTAGCGATGCGTTCTACCATAATGTACCACTCACAGAAGTGAGAATTCACGAATATGTGTACGAATGGAAGGCATATGTAATAAAATGGGAACGACTCTGGCAAAAACACCCCGATAGAGTTGTGTTGTTGAGCTACGAGCACGTACTGAATAACATTTCTTCGCTGCGTGCTCTGCAGACCATACTTTCAAATACACAAATCATGTGCATCCAAAATCATGTCCGCTTTGCGAAAGACGTCAGTCAGTCCGATGGTCAAAGATACAAGAACAATGCAGACCACTACCTGAAATGCAAATATTTTGAGAATAAGCCGCTTCTCACGCGTGTCGCCATGCACTTGCAGAATAGCATAGATCTTGCGGTTGGGCCATGGAAATACACATGGAACCACACCTGTATGATTCCGGCCTGGGACTAAAACGTGTGAATATCACTACAAAGGATGTAAAGAAGATAGGGAGAATTTCGGCAAAACACTGCTCGGTGTGGCTATACGTAAACAAATCAAGCTATATGTGGAATATATATCGTCCTTGAAAATGTTCGCTGGTCGAAGCAGGAAGCGTGATTAAAAACCAATGCATGCAATCATGCATGAGGAAGAATCATGCAATAACTTGGCATTGCGTGCAAACGCCATGGCCAGTGACTTCTCGTATCCGAGAGATGCTATAGATGCACATCTCGACCGGAATGAAAGACGGCGCCTGCCTCTTCTCAGGGACGCGATTCGCATATCTGTTTGCTCATGCTCTTGATATCTGGCAGGGAGGTTATTCCCAGCATAATTGCACGACGCATGCGGTGTGCGTCCGATATCCCGGATCTCGGTCCAAACTTTGACGTGGAAATGCTCCATTGGCGAATTTCGTCATTAAATTGGATTCCCCTGTACGAAAGCCATTCGAGGTCTTCTTCGCTGTCGTCTGGAATCCCAAGTTCTGACCTGTTTTCTGATTTCACTGCGGTAGTTTTTCGATGAGTCACGGTTGGTGGCTGACTGGCTTTCACCATGCTGAGACACCTTTTCCGAATCGCTTCCATGAGAGCAGCATGTGTAACTCGATACCGTCTCGTTGTTGATTGGACATCCAAACGAAACGGGTTATTGTGTGTTTTCATACACAGTAGGGCGAGAAGCGCTTGATATGAACCGGCCGTTACTCTCATGGGTTTCTTACGAGTGTCGTCGAGCGTGTAAGAGGAAGAAATCTTAACATCGTGGATTTTTTCCACTTCGGGACGTGAGCGAACGTCCGTATATCCCACCACGTTTACTTTGCCGTTAGGGAATACGTGTTCCACTGCATCGCGCAGGCGACTGGCGCTTGACGCCTTGAAATACGAATGTAATCCGCTTTCGCTGCGTTCGGAATTTTCTTCCGTAAATGCGTTTCGTATTTTCCATTCGGAATCCGTTCGGAAGAAATGTGGCCCAGTGAAAGGCATGACCAATAATCGGTAATCGAAAATCTCGAGGGAGTTTTGACCAGTGTGGGGGTCCTGTGCGGGATCGCGGTCGCCACCCTGAGACGTCGTCCCGTCACTCGTTGTTGTCCAGTATGATAGATACAGCCCAGACGAGTCCCTTTACACCGCGAGCTCGCGAGTGAATCTTGATTTCGGAGTTTCTGAGGTAGCTAAAAGCGGTCCAGGTGTTGGAAGTAGGAGAGAAAAACAATCGCACACCCTTGACGGAGTGGTTGTTGGGCGGTGCACAAATCCACGGGAGTATCACCCTGGCGTCGTACGGGAGAGACTTCGCAATAGTCCCTTTGTTTCCGCAAAAAAAAACGCCCAATCCTGCTAGCACCGCTGCGGTTTGCAGTACAGCGTCTTCTTTGTTGTTCCAGCACCAAAGAGCGCCGCACATGGCGGCATTGTGGGCCTCTGTGACAAGCTCGGTGTTTTGGGTTGTGGCGGTTTTGTTGGTCGTCCGGTGGAGAAGATATGTGCCTCGGCAACCGACGACGCGGCGTGGGAGGCTAATGCTCAAGATGGTGTCTCTGAGAAGAGACTGTCCGGCTTCGCTTTCTGCGATGCCAACAAGCGTTAGTATACGCTCCATGTGTGGTGTCTCGGGATTCTCGATAAAGTTAGATTTTTCAAGCGATACAAATTCCGACAGGGTGGCGTCTGCACTCCCTGCAGCATGCGACAGGAGATCTTCCATGAGTTGGGTCGATGCAGCTCTAAAGAAAGCGACAGCGATTTCGGGGCGCATCTTCCCTTCGTCCACGAGGACAGCTTCTTCTAGTGCAAGTTTTAGGCACGCTGTGGTTGCGCAGGCCACGCGATCTTCTGGCGAGCATGACGGGTGCTTCATAGAACGGGCCGATGAGCCCTGCTGCCAAGCCTCGACGTAGCGAGCTTGGTTGAGTCCAGGAAAAGATTCGAAGTTCAGTTGGCTGTACATCTCGACGACCAAGACGAAGATGAGTGTGATAGTTTTATTTACTGCATCGACGTCTTCGCTGACCGTCTGCATGGCCGAGTCCAGGCATTTTTGCAGGTGGACACCGGAAAGGCACATGAATGTGAAATCCTGCTGGATGGGCTCGCACGATCCGTCCAAGCAGCCCTTTCTGTATTTGCACAAAGCCCGAAACGCAGCTGCGTGTCTACTAAGGGGCGGGAGACAGCCGCAACTAACAAACTTTTGAAATGCGCTTTCGGGTAATCTGTGGGCACCGCCAACGGCGGTCTCCGCTGCTCCTCCGAACGTAAAAGCCTGCATTTCGTGCCCCAGCGCACGACCGGGTGATGGACTCTGTGTTCGATGTTCTTTACATCCAACGCGCTATAGCGAGAGAGGGCACAGATTTTGAAGGACTGTGGTTCGAGATTCGCGCTATCACTCACTTGAGCATTCTGTGACCGGTGATTCAACTGGTTTGACATGGGGCTGAAAGGTGGCGCCACCGGCGTGAAAGCGGTGCTCAAAGACGCCGTTCCTGGCGCATTCCGCAAATACGACTGTCTGACCGACTTACGACAGGACGTAAACACGACGCGGGATAAATGTGCGATTGCATTGGACGGTAACGTGTTGATGATGGCAGTGCCAAGTACAATTACGACGTTCGACCAGTATTGCCGTGTTGTTTACGGCTACGTACGAGACGCTGTGTCTGCAGGAAGCCTGGTGGTGGTCGTGTTTGACGAGCCGGATTTTGTGAGCAGGGCAAAACAATGCGAGCAGCAGAAGCGGGATCGTGCGTACTCCAAGAAGAAGGTGTGTTTCAGTGACGATCAAACGGGTAATTACCCTTTGACCGACGCATACGACTTGGTCGAGCTCCGATCTTTAGCCAATGTCCACATTCTGAAAGAGAACAGAGCGACGCGAATGAGGTTCTACGATGAAGTAATGCGCTACGTCTACGAGCGAATTCAGACGCAGATGAAATCGTGGTCGAAGTCCGGCCACGATTCGGGAGATCTATTGATCGACGGCGCTGACCCCAGGGGCGGCTTGCGGCCAGTTGACGTCGCGAGGGTTGCACAGGTATACGGAACTTCTGGAGAGACCGCCTTGGAATTCGGAAGCCGACCTCAAGGAATCGGCGAAGGTGACTTGAAGTTACAGGACGTCACAGACAAGATTCGAAAGGCACACACCACGCCCTCTTCGAGACTGAGTCAATTCACGCTGGTCGTGCAAGTGACCATCGACACCGACTGTATACCCATATCTCTGACATCAGAAGCGAAAGAGCGCGCAGCTGGAGTTTGCAATTTTGAAAGAGCGGGCGGTGTGCACTGCGTACTTGCGATGCGCGAGCGCCGTTCGGGAAACGATCGGTCCAGCTACACATCGGTAGACGTTTCCCTTCTGGAAACCAACTTGCAGCGTTTACTGTGGGGCTCGCCTCGTAGAAGCCCTTCCGACTTGCAGATGGCCGGTGCCATGTGTCTGGTTGTCGCTGCCATGATTTGCAGTGGGTGCGATTTCGTAAACTTGAAAGGAGCGCGGTTTGACCATTTCTTCAATGCTCTGCCTGGGCTAGTTAGGCTGAACCCGGAGATTGGCGAGTCTCTCTACCGCGAAGCTGAAACTTGTGAAGTCCCAACTAAGTTGGCAGTCGAGAGTGTGAGGTCCCTTTGTGTGTGCGCGGCGACATTCATGCACGAGCTTCCAAGGTACAAAAAGCAAGCTGGGTTGGTTAAGAACACCGACGACCTGACCCTGAAACGCGTTTTGTGGACGCTGACTTACTGGAAAGCAGCTGAGCCCGCTGCCACCGAAAACTGGGGTTTTTTCTACGAAAACGAACCCCTTGCCTCCGATAGATACATTGGCGACAGCCGGAAATCAACATTCGAATGCTGCATTTAAACAATGAAAATGCAATGGTATATAACTGATGTCGCGGACGAAAAGGATAGATGCCCGCCGTCATTTTAAAAAACATACACTACACGCTGGGCGGAAGACCTTTTTCAAAAGATGAATATGACGACCCAAATATTCCTGCTCTACTACAACGAGCACACGAAGCAGTGAAGGGTCAGGGAGTAGACAGACCAGTCGGTGTGGTGGACCGACAGAGTCTGACAACAGGTAGCTTCCATGCCATCACGAGTCGGGTAGTTACTGTTGGGTCCCAGGGGATGTCTGGGGACTCTTCGGGTCTGCCACTCGAAAGCATGTGCTGAGTAGAGCTTGGCACGGCCGTCACGCGATTAAGTTTTTAAATTCTCACTTTATTGGCGTCGAAGGCGGTAATGTGAAATGCAAATTCGACGGGACCATATTGCACGATAGTTTCAGTCCCGTGCAGTGGGAGCTCGCGCACAAAAAGAATAGCAAATACACATTCAGATTCTTCATCACCTAAACATACCCATGTACTTGCACATGCCAGCACTGTGCCCGCTTTGCTTATCTGCCACATTTGCAATCACATGAGCTGCTTGCGTCCTGCCTGAGCGCAAGTTCAGCTCCGGTGGGCATGCCGAGGTGTCGATGCGCGGTCGCACGCAAGTTGGTGTGAAGAAGACAATTTCATATACGTTTGACTTGCCTGTGCCTCCGCGCATCCCGCAACACGACTGCAAGCTGGTGTACTGCAGATCCAAAGCAGACTTCGTCAGTAGTTCGTGAGCAGGAGTACAGCAATGATCGCACGCTTCAGTAGAACGGTTGGTGAGCTTTGCAGTGGCCGTACATGCAACTCGGTATCCATTTGCCCCCACGATGAGGGTCGTACCAACATTGGCCCAGACGCCCGAGCCAGGAGCAAAGTGAGCCCACCAGCCTACGTTGGGAGTGAGTCCACCTTTCTGCTTTGTAGCATGTGTGCAGTCATCAAACTCGTGATAAACCTCTATCCACGCGTGGCTTGGCACAGGACCGCGAATGGTGAACCGTTTATAATCACGTTGCCATGAAGATGTCAAATTGTAGCTCGGCTTGAGCGCAATGGGCTCAAGCTTAAGACGGCGTTGCCTTGTGGTGGTAAGAAATGGGACTGCAGTCAGCTGATGCTCATATCGCTTCATAACCTTATTCATTGTGCTCGTCACATCAGCGTCGTCGAGCAAGTAGAGCTGCCATGCGACAGTGCCGTTTTTGGTTCTGATCCTTGAGTAATCTACAAGCGACCCCCTGGTTGCTGCAGCCAGTCCGCCCGGGCGATAATGCCTTTGAAACAGAGACCGCTGACCCATGGGCAGCAGATTGTGCCACCAGTGGGTGAAGCAGCGCATGTCGATGGGGAAGGATTCTTTCGAGTCAAGGGGGCCGTACACTGCATGCAGGTAGTCACGCCATTCGGACGTCATTAGATGTGCCCGGTTCCTGATCACAGGCAGCGCCTGGAAGAACCAGAGGTCGCGAACTGCACCGAGATGGATTGCGCAGAGAGGGTCCGGACTGTGCATGTCGTGGTATTGTAGGTATTTGTTTCCCGCCCGCGTTGAGTCGGACATTGGTGTTGGTGTCGTTCCTCCACCGAAAGAACCGTCCATCAGTTTGTCACCCATCGTCTTTGTCTATGTAGTTGACAACCTATTCGTCTGATTGTAAATTTAGCGATTCGTCTGATTGTAATCAGACTGAAATTTGGACTATCAAATTAAATTATCGCTGAATCATAAACAGCAACTAGTTTAACTTTTAAATATACTTAAGCACGCTTGGCGCACGCTTTTTCCACCACTCTGGTAGCTGGTAAACTCGCGCGCGAGGTCCTGATTGAAGTTCGTCCGCGTACACCAATACTGCGCGCGTGACATTTTTGAACCCGTGCGCGCGGACGATTGACATGAATTTCGGGTCCGCTGCAAACATGCTCAGCGTGCAGGATAGCTGGGCGAAGTGTCTGTTTAAAATGCAATCTGGTGCGCTTCTTAGAGTTCGTCTCATGCGACACATGCCTCCGGTCAACCCCAACGCCGGGGCGAGCACGTCGCCTGAAAATCCACACTTCAGCTCGACGACTGCTAGTTCCTCACTGTTTTTGCTGTAGCAAAGCACGTCTAACGCGGTGGCGACGTTCGAGTCTGCGTTGGCCACCGGTAGTTGAGAGATGAACGGCACTAGACCTTCGAGATCCAGTGCAGATAATATAGCCTGTGTGAGTTTGAACTGGCCTTTCTCCGGAACGCGTGCACCCGCTTGGACAAGCCGCGTGATTTGGGCGTCCACTGCTGTACCTCGACGCAATCCTGCGTCCGCGCCTTTCCAGGCGCGCGCACGAGCAGCTCCTTTACCAAACACCCGACTCGTGAACTCGCCCTCACTCCAGATAGCCTGCGACAGAGCTGTCGTCAGTCCTCTGTAAATACGCCGCCTGTCTCCTGTGCGATTGGCAAAACAAGCGCGTAGGCGGTGTCTCTTCAGTTTACACGGCGCAGTTGATTCCAGAGCGAGTTTCAATCGGTCGAATCGAGCGTCCAGATGTGTTCGTCCTGGCATGGGTTGGGTTGCGTTCACGATACGCAAGAGAGACGGTATGGCACGATTGCGTGGACGAAGAATAGCGCGAATGACATTCGATTGTCTAGCCAAGGGTCTTATAGCTTAGTTGAGCATAACACTTTATATTCACCATCAGATACCCGATTTCCTCCAAGGAAAACTAGAATTAGTGGTGGGACCCCCCGCCCCCGTGGAGGAGCTGCTAATTTTGTTAATTCTTCGAAGAATTGTGCTAAAAATAAGGATTGGGGTGGGGTGCTTTTAGATTATGAAAAGGGCCCGAAACGTGATTTGAATACCTTTATTCGATGAGAAACAACAAGGAATCCGGTTAGGGGGTTTGGCAAAAACTCGCTCTTATAACGCACAATCGTAACCAAATCGGATTTATCTTTCAGACCTCTTGGGATCAGATACTTCAATCCATATCTACTCTGAATGACGCCCCTAGGGCTATTGCCGTAATCAAATCGAGCACATCACCCGACTCGAATGCCTTTTTGACCGTTTCAAATTCTAATTGGTTATAGAAGGATTCTGCCATCTCCGACAGGTCTGTAAACGCTTCCGACATCTCTTCCCGTCTTGCATCGCCTGTTTCCGTCAACCAAATCGCATCCACCTGGTCTATCTGGTCTTCCAGCCAGTCATCCACGTGCTCGCCGATCACGACGCAAGCGTACACCATGTACGCGTAGTCTGCGAACGAGTTCACGCGAGTGTTGCTGGGTTCCCCTTCGCTGTCAGTCTGTGGCGAACTGGCTTTGGCCCAGCAGGCAAAGCCTTCATCGTCCAGAACGACTATTCCCGAATCTTCATGCCCAAACGCCTTAAAATCCTGGTTCACCACGTCTGTCAGCATGTTGTGATAGCAACGGGGCCAGTTTATGTTCAGAGGATCCTCGGTCTTTCCCACCAAAAGCACGCACCAAGGAAGAGCCGTTTCGTCATCCATCGAGCTTTCGATTGACCATTTTTTCTGTTCGTTGTTTTCGTTGTCACCTGGAAGGTCGGCCATGGCTGCTCGAGGTGGGTATGGGTTATTTCTAGGCCCGCGGGGCAGACTTTCCGGCCAAGTTGCTCTTTTTTTTCCGCGTGGGGGGGGGGTCCGGCGCCGGAGCGGGCGAGATCACGCGGGACCCTCAGCGCCTTTCCTTTTCACCCGAAACTTCCAAATTCAACCAAAGCAATCGATATTTAACAATTGAACGAGACCCAACTAACCGATGTTTAAATTCCTAAATGACGGATTCCGCCGTCTGCGTTCTACTCTAATTCTATGAACTCACGAACAGTCGGACCGAAGTGTTCTTTGATCTCCAAGTGGATGGCTCGTGCCTGCTGGCCGCATTCCATAACATCACAGGGGGGGTCAACGGTCAAAAACCTTTTAGAGTGTTGGATCAAAACCTCTGCGCCTTCAAATTGGTCCCTGACGTCAAGTCTGACGGGTTTATTCTTGTCATCCTTCACCCTCTGTAACAAGCGTGTGTTGAGATGCGGGTGCCCCCAATCCGCCTTCATCCTGGACACCAAGCATGTTCCAGAACGAGTGATGGCGTACACCGCGCCTGTGAGTGTTTTCTTCAACATCTTGTACGGCTCGGTTCCCCAGTACTGGTCTTCCACGTCGGCGTTTTTCCAGAGCAGGGGAATGTACACCGCCGCCCACGCAGTTGCGCACCGCCCGATATTGGTATTTACTTCGTCGGCGTCGACCGGGCCGAAGGTTGCCACGACTTCGCCATCTCCCTCGAGCGTGACGTAGAGGAACAGCTCACCTCTTGCAGCGACTTCTTGCCCGGCGGGCAGCGTGCCCGAGAAGTAGCGTCTGAGGCCGGCGAGGCTCGAACCGGCGAGGCCGTTGGGCAGCAGGTGGTCGATCTTGGAGCGCGCGGACTCGTCGCAGACCAGCGGCACCCAGAACTCGCCAGAGCGGCGCGCAGCGGCCCTTACCAAGTCCGGGGCCGCGGTCTCGCGCCGCAGCTTGGCGCAGGCGGCCCCCGCGAACTGCAGCGACTGCGGGCACAGGTACTCGAGCACGTGGCGCAGCACCTCGGGCGGGAGATCCAGCAACCAGCAGGGCGCGGGCGCGGTGTCGCGGGCGGCTTGCTTGGCGGCGCGTGCGATCATACTGCAGGAGGTAGGTATGAGTTATTTCTAGGCCCGCGGGGCAGACTTTCCGTCCAAGTTGCCCTTTTTTTCCGCGTGAGAGAGGGTCCGGCGCCGGAGCGGTATTATAATATAATTAGTTACAAGGGAGTACTTGATATTGAAATTGCAACTACTAATAATTAAGAAATCGGGTTAGGGTTAGTTGTACAATAATGTGTTTTAAATAAAATCTGGAATTGTCGTTACTATAGAATTACCACTAAGTAATGCCTCTCCTAAAGCGAGTCTGTAAGGCTTTCTCTCTGGCAGAGGCGAACTTCCTATTCATGCCAATTCACATCCAGGGAGACCTGGACCTCTATGTAGACCACACTTCGTCGTTTGACAGTGACATTGACCCCGTCACAAACACGCGAGG
>Ga0115548_1001519_pt1 | contig 12525 bp, 7 predicted proteins | sample COGITO_mtgs_1004_4_FD_87187 | JGI IMG/M metagenome (GOLD analysis project Ga0115548, IMG submission 87187) | Pelagic marine microbial communities from North Sea - COGITO_mtgs_100423 | ecosystem: Environmental > Aquatic > Marine > Epipelagic | place: Germany:Helgoland, sampling site Kabeltonne...
CGTAGCGAGAGCATATTTTCACAAGCGGAGTCTGGAAAATGGCAGGAACGACATATTTTGACGATCTGGAAACCCGGTCTGCAGATGCACGAGAGGCAGCGCAAATGGAGGCTCTGCGCGATCGTTTGGATAGGGCAACGACTGCGCCAGATGATTGGCGGAACGCATCTGCATCCGTGCACAGCCTAGCGGATTTGCCAAAATTGCCGGTCTTACGCAAGTCAGAGCTGTCTGAATGGCAAAAGGCGCGCCCGCCATTTGGAGGAATTGCAGTTGGTAATGTGGCCCATATTTTTCAATCGCCCGGCCCGATTTATGAACCGGGCGGGATTACCCATGACTGGTGGCGCATGGGCAGGTTCCTGCACGCGGCAGGCTTTGGCGCCAAGGATATCGTACAGAATTGTTTTGGATATCATCTGACGCCTGCTGGCATGATATTCGAAAGTGGCGCGCGGGCCGTGGGGGCGACCGTGCTGCCTGCTGGAACAGGCCAAACGGAATTGCAGGTGACCGCCGCGCGCGATATCGGCACAACCGCCTACGCAGGCACGCCTGATTACCTAAAGGTAATTTTGGACAAGGCTGACGATATGGGCGTGACTTTGCAGTTCACCAAGGCAGCTGTTGGCGGGGGCGCGTTGTTTCCATCCTTGCGGCAGGAATATGCGGAACGGGGTATTGCGTGTCTTCAGTCTTATGCGACGGCTGATTTAGGTAACATCGCTTATGAGACGCCGGCGATGGACGGGATGATCGTGGATGAAGGCGTGATTGTTGAAATCGTGACGCCGGGAACGGGCGATCCTGTAGCCGAAGGCGATGTGGGCGAGGTGGTTGTAACTTCACTCAACCCTGACTATCCGCTGATCCGCTTTGCCACGGGTGACATGAGTGCTGTTTTGCCCGGGCAAAGCCCCTGTGGCCGTACCAACATGCGCATCAAGGGCTGGATGGGCCGTGCCGACCAGACGACCAAGATCAAGGGCATGTTTGTGCGTCCGGAACAGGTGGCAGCACTTGTGGCCCGGCATCCTGAAATCATTCGCGCGCGTGTTATTGCCACGCGGGACGGGCAACAGGATGCGATGACAGTACAATTGGAAAGCACTGGCGGCGACAAGCAGGACTATTCTGCCAGCGTCGTTGAGATTCTCAAATTAAAAGGTATCGTCGAAATCGTCGCGCCCGGTTCTTTGCCCAAGGATGGTCTGGTGATCGATGATCAGCGTAGCTACGACTGACGCATGCGCATCCTTTGGGCTGGAAACCCGATATAAAAACTAGGATAAAGCGGCGAGCAACCCGAGGCAGGCCTTGACGTCTACACGATCCTCTTTCGCTATATCGCGGCGCGCAGCTTTGTCTCGTCGAGCATTGTCTGTGGTTGCGTGTGGCATAGCGCTTTTGTGTCTGCTGCCGATGCTGGCCGTTTTGCTTGCCGCGCTGACCGGTGGAACAGATACGATTGCGCATCTGATCGACACAGTACTCGGGCGATACGCCGCTAATACCGCGCTTTTGATTGTATTGGTGTCGCTCGGGACCTTTGCCGTGGGTGTTGGCGCTGCGTGGCTGGTAACGATGACCCGCTTTCCAGCGGTTCGCTTTTTCGAGATAGCGCTTGTGGTGCCGTTGGCCTTTCCGGCCTATGTGCTGGCTTATGCCTACACCAGTATTCTGGACCATCCGGGCATTGTGCAATCTACACTGCGCGCGACGATGGGCTGGGGGCCACGTGACTATTGGTTTCCTGAAATCCGAAGTCTGGGTGGCGCGGCATTGATGTTGGTGCTGGTTCTTTATCCCTATGTGTATCTTCTGGCTCGGGCGTCGTTCTTGCAACAGAGCGGATCAACTTTTGTAGCGGCACGGGCTTTGGGGTCACGTCCGTGGGCGGCGTTTTTAAAAGTCAGTCTACCGCTGGCGCGCCCTGCAATTGCCGCTGGCGTTCTGCTTGCAGTAATGGAGACCATCGCTGATTTTGGAACGGTGTCTTACTTTGGGGTGCAGACTTTTGCCACTGGGATCTACACCAGCTGGTTTTCCATGGGCGATCGCGCAGGCGCTGCACAGCTCGCTGTTTGCTTGCTGAGTTTTGCATTGCTGCTCGCTGTTTTGGAGCGCGCCCAGCGGGGGCAGGCGAAATATCACGACACAAGCCGTGGCCAAAAACATGAGCCGCCTTTGAAACTCGAAGGTGTTCAAGCGTGGATGGCGGTGATCTTGTGTGGTGCACCTGTTCTCTTTGGTGCTGTTTTTCCATTGGTTGCCTTGATGAGCCTAGGGTGGGAGTCGGAACAGAATCTGTTCAGCGATCGATATCTGCGTTTTGTGCGCAACTCGCTTGTTCTGGCATCCACAGCTGCAGTTTTGACGGTGGTCGCGGCGATTGCACTTGGGTTTTATCAACGGATGCGGCCCGGCCGCTCCTCTGCTTTGGCCGGCTATGTAGCGCGATTGGGGTATGCAGTGCCGGGTGGTGTCATCGCCGTGGGTCTGCTTGTGCCATTTGCTGCGTTTGACAATGCTCTTGATGCGTGGATGCGCGCAACTTTTAATGTCTCGACCGGGCTGTTGGTGACCGGATCAATATGGTTGTTGGTTTGTGCCTACATGGTGCGTTTTCTGGCCGCAGCTCTTGGTGCTTATGAAGGCGGTCAATCCTTAGTCCATGCGAACATGGATGCCGCCAGCCGATCGCTTGGCAAGGGGCCGTTGGCCACATTGCGCTGGGTGCATCTGCCAATCCTTACGCCCAGCCTTTTGACGGCCGTGTTAATTGTCTTTGTCGACGTCATGAAAGAACTGCCTGCTACTTTGATTATGCGACCGTTCAATTATGACACGCTTGCTGTTCAGGCGTTTCGCCTTGCCTCAGATGAACGTCTGGAAGGCGCCGCAGTACCAAGCCTTGTGATCGTTGCTGTAGGTTTGTTGCCGGTCATCCTGATTTGCCGGCAGGTGGGCCGACACTAGCACGCTTTTGGACATAAAAGACGCAAAGCAGGTTTTTCGATACTCATCATCTGGAAAGTACCGACCGGCGTTTGAACGCCGATCATAAGAGATGCCAAGAGGCGAACAAATGCGCGCCCCATACACATGGGCGTGAGTAACACGAATTCAGGCGTCTTTTACGGGCGGCGCAATCTTGTCTTGCGTTTGCGTTTCAAAGTCACCCGCATCGTGACGCTCGTGCAATTGCGACTCAGGCTGACCAAAGGCGCGGTTTACCATGCATCCCCTAAGCGTTGCAGGGCGGGCATCAATACGCTTGGCCCAGTCCATGACATTGGTGTAACTTTCAACGTCCAAAAATTCAGCCGCGTTATAGAGCCGTCCAAGGCACAACTGGCCATACCAAGGCCAGATCGCCATATCAGCGATGGAATAGTCGTCACCGGCAATGAAAGGACGATCTGCCAATTCGCGATTAAGCACGTCAAGTTGGCGTTTGGTTTCCATTGCGTAGCGGTTGATCGGATATTCATATTTTTCTGGCGCATAGGCATAGAAATGACCAAAGCCGCCGCCAAGAAACGGTGCGGACCCCATTTGCCACATCAGCCAATTAAATACCTCTGTACGATCCGGTCCCGAGATCGGCAGGAAGGCGCCAAACTTTTCGGCCAGATGTATCAGGATCGATCCCGACTCGAATACGCGCAGCGGTGCACCACCACTGTGGTCGACAAGAGCGGGAATCTTGGAATTTGGATTTGCGTCAACAAATCCCGAGCCGAACTGATCGCCTTCACCAATATTGACCAGCCACGCGTCGTATTCGGCACCCGTGTGGCCAGCGGCCAGCAACTCTTCGAACATCATAGTGACCTTGACCCCATTGGGCGTGGCCAGTGAATAAAGCTGAAAAGGGTGTTTTCCAACTGGCAAGGCTTTGTCGGTTGTAGGCCCTGCAATGGGCCGATTGATTGATGCAAAACGGCCCCCGCTTTCATTGTCCCATGTCCATTTGGCAGGCGGTGTATAGGTTGGATCGGTCATGTGCTCGAGCCTTTCTTCTTTCTTGACATGCGTCCAAAATAAAACTGTGCCGGATGGCTGCAAGACGAACCCTTGCAAAAACAAAGAATTTCGCTGAACGAGCCGCTTTAAGGCCCTAATTTTAACAGTTTCTGCCTACAGACCTTTTGCGCATTTTTCCGCGCGCCCTGTTTGATGTGGTGTCGCGGCTCGTGTGTTGCTTTGCACAGTGCATTACGCAAAGAGCCTATGCTTTTCACGAACAGGTCAGAACCAAAAGAAAAGCCGCCCGTGCAGGGGCGGCTTTGCAAACACACATTTCTCTGCAGCGTTTTACCCTTGGCGGGCCTTGAACCGGGGTTGCGTCTTGTTGATGACGTATACACGGCCTTTGCGACGTACAATACGGCAGTCACGGTGCCGGTTTTTCAGCGAGCGGAGCGAATTGCGAACCTTCATGGCGCTTCTTCCTCATGTTTCATGGCGCGAAGCAGCGCCGGGTTGCAGTTTGACGCATAGGGCGCGCCGGTTTTTGTTGCCTTGGGGCCTGTGACCCGGTCGGCGTAATCGAGTGGTGGGCGATACAAGGATCGAACTTGTGACCCCTTCGATGTCAACGAAGTGCTCTACCGCTGAGCTAATCGCCCACTCTGCCCCCTTGCACCCCACGCCCCCAATAAAAGTGGGCGCGGAAATCCGCGCCGGGTGGGGCTGCTATAAAAGGAGTCGAAGAGAGGATCAAGGGCTTTTGGCTTTGTCCTTTCCTGCGCTATGCTATTATTAATAGGAGTGTTCATGTCCAAAGTTGCTTTCAAAGTTCTGTCCCCCGAAAAGTTGAACAGTTGCGTGGTTTTTGCCTCGCCTCATTCCGGGCGCGACTATCCGCCTAGCTTTATGCAACGAACATTGCTGGACGCCGTGACAATTCGATCATCCGAAGATGCATTTGTTGATTTGTTGTTTGAAAAAGCACCTTAGTTTGGCGCGCCGCTGATCAAGGCAGGTGCGCCACGTGCTTTTGTTGATCTGAACCGCAGCTTGGAAGAATTGGACCCCGCCGTAATCGAAGGCGTGCGGCGTCAGGGGCACAATCCCCGCATCACCAGTGGCCTTGGGGTGATTCCCCGAGTAGTCGCCAATGGCCGCGAGATCTATCGCGGCAAGATTTCCATGAATGAGGCTGATCGGCGCATCGCTTTGTATTGGCGGCCTTACCATCAGATGTTGCAAAGATTGCTGGACATGGCCCGGCAAGTTCACGGGCAGGCGATTCTGATCGACTGTCATTCGATGCCGCATGAGGCGATGGACGGTATGGTGCGGAGTGGTAGAGCGCGCCCTGATGTTGTGCTTGGCGACCGCTTCGGGGCTGCTGCGGATTCCACCATTGTAGACGAAATTGAGAGTGCTTTTACCTCTGCTGGCTTTACGGTCGTGCGCAACGCGCCTTTTGCGGGTGCATATGTCGTTCAAGCCTATGGTCGTCCGTCCCGCAAGCAACATGCCATTCAGGTTGAAATTGACCGCTCTCTTTATATGGATGAACGCCTTATCCGACCAAATGCTGGCTTTGAAGATGCGAAGAGCCGCTTGCAGGAAGTGATTGAAACGGTTGCAGGCATCGGTCAGGCACGCGTTCCACTTGCTGCCGAATAAATCACCTTAGCGCACGGCCTTTCACGATTGCATCGCTGCCAAATCGATCCCGGATAGCATCTGTGGCCCGCTCTGCCTGCCCGCGTTTGCGCGCTTCGGGATCCAAAAGGTCGCCAGACGCTTCGGCCTCGTCTGCAGTCCATAAATCGCTAAGCCCGCAACCCAGTAGGCGATAAGGCCCTTCGTTGCCCACCTGATCAAAAAGAGACCGTGCTGTTCGATAAATCGTGTCTGCCAGTTGCACAGGTTCGTATAGCGAAACCCTCCGCGTCAGTGACGAATGATCATGCCGCTTAAGTTTAAGTGTCACCACTCGACCAGCAAGCCCTTTAGCCTTGGCCCTGTTTGATACTTTCTCAGCCATACGCCACAGATGGCCGTCGAGGATATTGGCATCGTTGGTATCTTCGCTAAAGGTGGTTTCGTTGCTGATGGATTTCATTGGTGCGTTTCGGGACACCGCGCGCCGATCCTGTCCGCGCGCAAGATGCCATAGCCGTTCGCCCATGGAGCCGAAGCGCGACACAAGATCGGTCCGTTCCCATCTCAAAAGATCAGTAAAGGTTCTAATGCCGACCTTTTCCAACGTGGCCTGTGCGGCAGGGCCGATGCCCCAAATTATTCGTACGGACTTGTCTTGCAGGAATGCGCTCGTTTCTGCAGCGCCAATCACGGAAAATCCATGCGGTTTTTCAAGGTCCGATGCAACCTTTGCCAAAAACTTGTTGTGGCTCAGGCCGATGGAACCGGTCAGCCCCAGTTCGTCCCGCATTCGTTTGACCAGACGTGCAAGCATGAGCGCGGGTGGCCTTTTATGAAGCCGGGCTGTGCCGGTCAGATCCAGAAACGCTTCGTCGAGCGACAGGGGTTCAATAGCAGGGGTCAGTTCTTCCATCATTGCACGGATGGCTCGGGACGCTTCGGCATAAGCCTCCATGCGGGGCTTGATGATCGTCGCATCTGGGCACAGCTTGAGCGCTTGAAACATCGGCATGGCCGAACGCACGCCACGAATCCGCGCCACGTAGCATGCGGTCGATACAACACCACGCCGTCCACCACCGATGATGACTGGTTTTCCCTCTAGGCTGGGGTCGTCGCGTTTCTCTACGGAAGCATAGAACGCATCACAATCCATGTGAGCTATAGATAGGTCAAATAGCTCTGGATGATGTATCGTGCGCGGACTGCCGCAGGCAGGGCAACGCTGTCCTACGTCAAAATCAGTGAGGCAATCGCGGCATAAACTGGGCATAATAGCGCCTTTATAGCATTCGACGAAACACCTTAAACACCGGACATCACTTTGGCATTGAAATTTTGGGTTTTACGCTGGGCTAGTTTACTCAAGTTTTTCGCACAACGCTTCTCATCGTGCATTACGTAGATGTGCCGTCTCAACCTAGCTATGAACAGGGCGCGCGACTGAATGGGTGCAAAGCTGGCATTGTTCATGGGCGACCCGTTGGTCTTTATTCGACGTGGCGACCAGCCTGGATTGATCTGGCGCGGTGCTGCGCGTTGCGCGAAAACCGTGAAGGGTTATTGCTGATTGAACCAACCAAAGCGATAACTAGGGGTCCCATATACTACAGTTCTATCGGCCATGCGGTTTGGTTTTTGCTGTCCACCTGCTGTAAAGCTGTGGGTCAGGAATTAGCCTTGTCAAAGAGGGTGACGATAAGCGTCTGTGCAACCCTAAGATTTTTAAATAATCTAACTACATTCGAGCTGTTGAAAGAACGTATCAGCGACTTTTTTTAGCGCGTGGCCAGTTCCGTCTTTAACAGAAGTGGCTCATAGAAAGCCCCCCGCAAGGGGGCGGGGGGGAGGTGACAAACCGCAGGAAGAACCGGTTTGTCTGGGAGTATCACCTGCCAAACCACATACCATTAAGGTGAGTATATCCAAAGTCTGGAATTCTCGATCCAACGATATCCTGTGGTCTGTTGCTTTGAAAGCACAAGCTGTAGGGCGTGAAATGGCGCACGCGTTGGGTTGCGCGTTGCCGCATTCGGGCTCTGAGTTCTCCGTTGGGCTGTTGCAGGGCCTTACTGACTGGCCATTTCTGCAAGGATGGATGTCGCCGCGCTTTGCGGGTCGGCTGCTTTCCAGATTGGTCTGCCGACTACGATGTAATCTGCGCCGTTAGAAATTGCGTTTGCGGGTGTTGCGACGCGTTTTTGGTCACCCAAATCGGCCCCAGTGGGGCGTACACCAGGTGTCACAATCAATCGGCCATGGGCTTCGGGCAAAGCACGGATTGCAGCAGCTTCCTGAGGTGACGCTATGACACCGTCGGCGCCCGCATCGAATGCGCGGCCCGCGCGGCTTTGCACAAGATCGCTGATGTTGCCGGGCTGGATCAGACTGGCATCCAGATCGGCTCGGTCGAGCGATGTCAGGATTGTGACAGCCAGAATCTTCAGCCCGCTGCCTGCAGCACCTTGCTTAGCCGCGCGCACAACGTGTGGGTCGCCATGTACTGTTAAAAAATCTAGATCGAATTGTGCAAGCCCACGCACTGCGGCTTCGACGGTTGCACCAATGTCGAAAAGCTTCATGTCAAGAAAAATGCGTTTGCCGTGCTCTTGCTTGAGCTCGTTTGCAAGTGCGAGGCCGCCTCCGGTCAACATGCCCAGGCCGATCTTGTAAAAGCTGATGCTGCTGCCAAGGCGCTGGGCTAGGTCCAAACCTGCAACCGCGTTTGGCATATCCAGTGCCACGATCAATCTATCATCTGCCATTTTCGACCCCTAAAAGCTGTGCTTGGGGGGTCATAGGTTGGTGCTGTGTCAAAGTCTATCTGCCAAAAAGCGTCGAGGCATTGAAGGCTTGGCATAAAGGGCGCCACAAGGCGCAACCGCTGTGCCAGAAGTTTGCAATATCATAGAAAACGCTTTTAAGAATTATTGTTAATGTTCATGAAAACCAATGTTGGTAGCCCAGTTGGCAAACGTTCTGGTCATTACAAAATAGCACAAACGTTGTGGCACAGGTGCATTTGCAGTGAAAATAATAATCCTGAAGGGGCAGTTTATTATGTCATGGCCACGATTAGGGGTGAAAATACTTTGTTGCTCTTGTGCAACGCATGGGTGCGCCCCATCTATCACACTAAGGCCTGACCGCATTGCGTGCCTCTGAGAGGGCGCAGCATCACCGGGCGCTGAATAAGGAGAAATACCATGGACTTGTCTAAGTTCACGGAACGGTCGCGCGGCTTTGTTCTGGCAGCGCAGACCATTGCCACACGCGAAAACCACCAACGTCTGACCCCCGACCATGTACTCAAGGCATTACTAGATGATGGTGATGGTTTGGTCAGTAACCTTATCACGCGCGCGGGCGGTGACACGGGGCGTGTTGTTATGCATTTGGATCAGACACTCGCAAAGATGCCTCAAGTGACGGGAGATGCCGCACAGGCATATTTGGACCAGGCAACTGCAAAGGTTTTGGCCGAGTCAGAAGTGTTGGCCAAGAAAGCTGGCGATTCCTTTGTGCCGGTCGAGCGGATTTTGATGGCACTTGGCATGGTGAAATCTGGGGCCAAAAATGCTTTGAATGCGGGCAAAGTGACCCCACAGGCCCTGAACGCTGCGATCAACGATATTCGCAAGGGGCGCAAAGCAGACACTGCCAGCGCAGAGGATGGGTACGAAGCGCTGAATAAATATGCGATGGACCTGACCAAACGCGCCGAGGCAGGTAAAATTGACCCAATCATCGGCCGAGACGAAGAAATCCGCCGCGCGATGCAAGTGCTGAGCCGTCGCACCAAAAACAATCCGGTTCTGATCGGTGAACCGGGCGTTGGTAAAACTGCGATTGCCGAGGGGCTTGCCCTTCGCATCGTTAATGGTGATGTGCCAGAATCCTTGCGCAACAAACGATTGCTGGCGCTTGATATGGGCGCGCTTATTGCCGGAGCAAAGTATCGTGGTGAGTTCGAGGAACGGCTCAAAGCCGTTCTGACCGAAGTGACGGATGCCGCAGGCGAGATTATTTTGTTCATCGATGAGATGCATACGTTGGTCGGCGCTGGTGCCTCCGAAGGGGCGATGGACGCCGCAAACTTGATCAAGCCAGCCCTTGCCCGGGGTGAGTTGCATTGCGTTGGTGCGACGACCCTGAACGAGTATCGCAAACACGTGGAAAAAGATGCAGCGTTGGCTCGGAGATTCCAGCCCATACTTGTCGAAGAACCCACTGTCGAAGACAGCGTTAGTATTCTGCGCGGGATCAAAGAAAAATACGAACTGCACCACGGGGTGCGGATTTCTGACAGCGCTTTGGTGACGGCTGCAACTCTGAGCCACCGATACATCACCGACCGCTTTCTGCCAGACAAGGCCATCGATCTGATGGACGAGGCCGCCAGCCGTTTGCGCATGGAAGTGGACAGCAAACCCGAAGAGTTGGACGCGCTTGATCGCCAAATTTTACAAATGCAGATCGAAGTCGAAGCTTTGCAGATTGAAGACGATCAGGCCTCCAAAGATCGTTTGGAAACCCTTGAAATGGATCTGGCCGAATTGCAGGAACGCAGCTACGAGATGACGGCGCAGTGGCAGGGAGAGCGTGACAAGCTGGCATCGGCGCGCGATATCAAACAACGACTGGACGATGCCCGCGCCACGCTTGAGATTGCCAAGCGCGAAGGTAACCTCGCCCGGGCGGGCGAGCTTTCCTATGGTGTGATCCCCGATCTTGAGCGCAAGCTGTCTGAAGCCGAGGGTCAGGACGCCGACGCCATGGTCGCAGAAACCGTGCGCCCCGAACAGATTGCCAGCGTTGTCGAACGCTGGACAGGTATCCCGATGTCCAAGATGCTGGAGGGCGCGCGCGACAAACTGCTTCGGATGGAAGGTCAGCTGCATAATCGGGTGATCGGGCAGAGCAGCGCCGTACGCGCCGTTGCCAATGCAGTGCGCCGTGCCCGTGCGGGCCTGAGCGATGAAAATCGCCCGCTTGGGTCGTTTCTGTTTCTGGGTCCGACTGGTGTTGGCAAGACTGAGCTTACCAAAGCGCTGGCTGAGTTCCTGTTTGATGACGACAGCGCGATGGTCCGCATCGATATGTCTGAATTCATGGAAAAGCATAGTGTTGCCCGTTTGATCGGTGCCCCTCCGGGATATGTCGGTTATGATGAGGGTGGCGTACTGACCGAAGCCGTGCGACGCCGGCCCTATCAGGTGGTTCTTTTCGACGAGGTCGAAAAGGCGCATCCGGATGTGTTCAACGTTCTGTTGCAGGTCTTGGATGATGGGGTTCTGACCGACGGTCAGGGCCGGACGGCGGATTTCAAACAAACGCTGATTATCCTGACGTCAAACCTTGGGGCGCAGGCGCTTAGCCAATTGCCGGATGGCGCAGACCCAAGCCCAGCTCGACGCGATGTGATGGATGCTGTGCGCGCGCATTTTCGGCCCGAATTCCTGAACCGTTTGGATGAGACCATTATATTTGATCGGCTGGCGCGTGAAGATATGGACGGTATCGTCGATATTCAGATGGCACGGTTGCTCAAGCGTCTCGCAGGACGCAAGGTTTGCCTCTCGCTTGATCAAAATGCGCGCAAATGGCTGGCAAGCGAAGGCTATGACCCGGTCTTTGGCGCGCGCCCGCTCAAACGCGTTATCCAAAATGCGTTGCAAAACCCGCTGGCCGAGATGCTTTTGGCGGGGGATATCCGGGATGGTGACACTGTTGAGGTAACCGCGGGCGTCGACGGTTTGATCATCGGTGATCGTCTAAGTGCAACGAACCGGCCCCGGCCAGATGATGCAATTGTTCACTAACGGCCGATTAAATTATAAAAGGCGCCCAGAGAGGTGCTTTTTTAGCGCGACAGGCAACGTGTCAGAGCACAATTGCATCACTGGGAGTGCCAGAACTCCCAATGAAAACTGCGGTGCAGGACCAGTTAAACACAGTGGGGCAAACCAATTCTGATGTACAAAGGTTGTACATCAGAATTCACACTTTTGCGATGCAATTCGCAGGCCGCCCGCGCCGGTGATGGGGCACCATTTCAAAGCTCTTGGGAATACAATCGTCGCATTTGTGAGTTACAGTGAACTGACAAGGCTGTGAGCGGGGATAAACAAGGTCGAAAAGCGTACTATGTATTGCGAACAAGAGTTGCTCAGAGGAGGCCAACCCATGGCGCATCGTTGGAACAATACACTTAAGCGTGCAGATGCGACACCTTATGACACGTATCTGAACCGGCGACAGTTTATTGGCAGTGCAGTGGGATTGGGTCTGATTGGTGCGGCGGGCATGGCGCGATCCAGTGGTTCGGATCTAGAAGCCAACAGCTATGAAGATATCACTCAGTACAATAACTACTATGAATTCGGTACGCGCAAAGATGATCCCGCGCGCAATGCGCATAGGCTGACCACCGCCCCTTGGAATGTCCAAATCGATGGCATGGTCGATAACCCTGGTGACTATGCCATGGCCGACATCATGAACGCGATGACGATCGAAGAGCGCATTTATCGGTTCCGGTGTGTCGAAGCGTGGTCGATGGTCGTTCCTTGGAACGGATTTGAGCTGGCGGATTTGTTAGATATGGCTGGTGTGCAAGAAGGTGCGAAATACGTCGCCTTTGAAACCGCTCTGCGCCCGGATGAGATGCCCGGTGTTCGGTTCCCCGTGCTGGACTGGCCCTATGTTGAAGGTCTGCGTCTTGACGAGGCGATGCATCCGTTAACGATCATGGCGACGGGCATTTATGACAAACCGATCCCAAACCAGAATGGCGCGCCGATGCGCTTGGTAGTGCCGTGGAAATATGGCTACAAATCTATCAAGTCGATTGTGCGGATTACTCTGACCGATCAGCAGCCGCCAACCAGTTGGAACAAA
>Ga0115548_1001524_pt1 | contig 12494 bp, 8 predicted proteins | sample COGITO_mtgs_1004_4_FD_87187 | JGI IMG/M metagenome (GOLD analysis project Ga0115548, IMG submission 87187) | Pelagic marine microbial communities from North Sea - COGITO_mtgs_100423 | ecosystem: Environmental > Aquatic > Marine > Epipelagic | place: Germany:Helgoland, sampling site Kabeltonne...
CCCACCGACACGCATTCTATGATTTCTAAACTTGGCTTCTTTGCCAAGAACATCCAAGCGGCGATCGGCTGCGCGCTATCGGTCCATTCGACTAATATTGGATTATGTTTCTTTGACATTTTCCTGTACCAAGTTGAGGATTTTTGTAACGCTTAAAGATACTTTAACCGGACATCCCGACAGAGCACAGCGACGAGGGATCTAGAGACTTGACACCCACAACAGTTATCACTAAATAGTGATCCTATCCCCCAACGCCGCCTCATCAAACCTAGCCCCATGGCCAGGCTCATCAGTCACATGAATCACCCCGCCCTGTTCAGCATCATAGGTCATGCCGCCGATCACCGGATCGCTCTTAAAGTCATAGGCAGAGTCTAGATCTAGAAACACAATATTGGGCCGCGCCAAGGCCACGTGGGCCGCTGCACTTAAACCCAATCGCGATTCACCAAAACAGCCAATCATGCACTTACAGCCCGCCGCCTCGGCAATGGCATTAATCTTTAATCCGGTATGAATGCCGCCAGCCTTACCCAACTTAATATTCAGGTAATCCGCCGCATCCGCCTTGATTAATCGCAGCGCATCATGGTGATCAAACACCGACTCATCTGCGCAGATAGGCAACTCAACTGTGTTACGCAGCCGCGCCAAATTATCAATATCCCAGACCGCCAAAGGCTGCTCGGCATACTGTAAATTCAAGGATTTCATGGCGTGGATATTGGCCACTGCCGTGGGATAGTCCCAGCCTTGATTGCTGTCCATCTTGATCGCAATATCCGACCCGACCAGCTCACGCACCGCCGCCACATGGGGCACATCCTCCAAGCCAGGCCGGCCCACCTTTAACTTAATCGCATCAAAACCCGCCTCCAAAATACTCTGGGCCCGCGCAACCGTTTGCGCGACCGTCTCTTGTATACCAATGGTCAGGTCCGTGCGAATCGGCCGTTTCTCGCCACCCAGAAATTGATACAGGGGCATGCCTGCTGCCTTGGCGGCAATATCATAAAACGCCATATCAAAGGCTGAGCGAATCGAGGGTTCACCGACAGTAAAGCGGTTGATGTCGGTCATACGCGCCTCGATGGCCAATGCATCCTTGCCCTTAGCTAAGCCTGCCAACTGCTGTGCGGTTTGATAGTTGGTTGCCTGGGTATCTCCGGTGATATAGCAGCAAGGACTCGCCTCACCCCAGCCCTCCAGTCCAGACTCTGTGGTGATTTTAATGGCGATGTTTTCGGCGCCTGAAATTTCACCCAGCGCGACTTTTAAAGGGTGATAAAATGGAACATTGAGTCTGTAGATATCAATCCGTGATATTTTCATGCGCTTGTCATTTCCCCTGCGAAAATTATTGACTAAAGCTATCTCATGCTAGAAATAGCTATTCCTAGGCTTATTGATCGATCATTTATTGCGTGAATATTGTTATATGTAATCCGGTAACTTTTACTGCTTAGATTCACCGAAACGATCCATTAGGCGTTTCGCATTTTCACCCAACAAGGCTTCCAAGACCGCAGGTTTTAACCCCATCTCTCGCCATTCATTCAACGTGCGCTGATGGTCCATCGTCGGCCAGTCAGTACCGTAAAGTATTTGTTTGGACAGCACAGAGTTCATAAACCGGTGCATAACCTCCCAACCACTGCCTGGCTCCGCGATATATTTTGGCGCTAAACCACCAAACTCCATATAAACATTGGGGTGCCTTCTGGCCACCGCCACCATTTCATTCACCCAGGGCCAGGCGGCATGGGAAGCAACAACGGTAAGGTCGGGAAAGTCACAACACAGCTGGTCAATTAGCAGTGGATGTTCGGCGGACATGGGGCGGTTAGTGCTGTAGTTGATTCCAGTGTGTAATGCCACCAGAAGGTTGTTCTCCATGGCCTTGGCATATATCGGGTAGAGACGTTTGTCGTCGATACTCAGCCCAAAAAAGGCCGGCTGTAGAGAAAGCCCTAATAGCTTCATTTCTATACAGTCATCGATCTGTTTCAGCGCTTTTTTGATACAGATATTTTCCATGCTGATTGTGCCAATACCTCTAAAGCGCTGCGGATGTTGTTCGCATAAATCGACGACGGCACGATTTAGGGCATCAGCCTGATCCCCGGCTTCATATTCAGCATGAACAATGGCTTGATCAATCCCCGCCTGATCCATTTGCGTCAGTAGCTGCTCGACTGTTTCTCCGGTAGCCAGTTTTTCAACCACGTTAAGCACAGCATCATATTGCTGCTTATTTTCTATGGGGATTTCAATATTGGGCCGGAGTGCATTGGGCAGGCGCACCCGGAAGTCGATGACCTTTGCAGCAGTTCCATCGGCTAATGTATTTTTGTTTTCCATAACCTTTGCTCTTTCAGTGTATTTATTCGTTTACCGTTTGTGGTGTTGGTTTCGTCGAGGTCGTTAATGAATTCTTCAGGGCAACTTTATCCACTTTGCCCACCGGTAGACGCGGCAAACTCTCTTTAATAAAAATATGTTTGGGGACTTTGTAATTGGCGAGTTTGTCACTGCACCAAGTTTTTAGGCTTTCTGCACTTTCTCTCTGTCCGGCCTTTAACTGAACAAAGGCGGCACCCACTTCCTGAAAACGATCGTCAGGCACACCGACCACGGCAGCCATATCGATGGCCGGATGGGTTTCGAGCAGCAGTTCTATTTCCCGTGGGTAGACGTTATAACCCCCGGATTTGAACATATCCGACATTCGGCCCACCAGGCTTATGGTGCCGTTGTCTCGCCAGTAGCCCACATCACCGGTGTGTAGCCAGCCATCTTTTGTATACACATCGCGGGTTGCTTCAGGACGGTTTAAATATTCTAGCAACAAGTAGTCGCCCTTAAATTGCAGCTCGCCCTCCTCGCCTACTGAACACTTATTGCCTTCGGTATCCATAATCCGGCACGGCATATGCGGGCTGGGACGGCCAATGGTTTCACTGAGTTCTTCCAGGTCGGCATCGGGGCTGGTGTAGGTGGTGTTGGCGGCGGTTTCGGTCATGCCATAGACGTTCATTAAACGGGGTGCGAGTTTTTGCAGGCGTTTGATGGTGGGTAGAGGCAAGGCAGCGCCACCCCAGAGGATCATCTCGACGCTGCTGAAATCGGTGTGCTCAAAATTAGGGTGTTCCAACAGCATTAACAGCATGGTGGGTACACCGCCGACGATGGTTAGACGTTCTTGTTCAATCGCTCGTAACATCTGCGCTGGATCAAAACGTTCTTGAAACACCAGCGTGCCGCCGGCCACTAGGTTGACGCAGCAGGTGTCGGCGACGCAGGCGACGTGGTTGATGGGGAAGTTGCAGACGACTTTGGGGGTTTTAAGTTGATAGTGTTTATTCTGGACTTCAGCACCAAAACATAAACCGTAATGTGACAATAGCGCGCCTTTGGGCTTGCCGGTGGAACCGGAGGTGTAAACCAATAAGGCGGGATCCATCCTGTCGGTGTCAGCTTGTCGTTGTTGCAGTGTCTGATCGGATACTGAATCACCAGAACTTAAAAATGCACTGAGCGGCTGAGTACCTGACAGGGAAACGCTGTTAGTCGGCTCCGGTAAGGAAACCACTTGTTCGATAAAAGGATAGTCTTGTTGCACAGCGCTAACCATGTCCTGGCTTGACCGCCCTTCACACGCCGGCTTCACAAATAGGAGTTTAGGTTTGGCATCTTCTAGGACATAACGACATTCTGCTAGTTTGTATTTGGGATTAACCCCCAACCAAACAGCGCCAATGGATGTTGTGGCCAGAAAAATCACCCAGTAGTCGATACTAGGGTTACAGAGGGTAGCTACCCGATCACCTTTTTTAATGCCTGCAGCCAATAAGGCGCGAGCACAGTGCTCTATTTGAGCTGAGAGTTCAGGGTAGGTCAGGCGCTGCTCACCAAAGATTACCGCTTCGCGATCGGGGGCCACCAGAGCAAAGTGGGTGGCATAATCACTGATAAGGGGATAAGCAGGCGTCATACTGAAGGAATCTTTCACGTCACAATGTACCCATTAATTTTTAGTGCTACTGTTTTTAGTGCTAATGCCTTTATCGAAATCCTGAATATCCTAACTGCCCCAAATACCGTGGACCTATTGGATTCGATTATTTAAGCGGCTACTGGCAAAGAGATAAGCCGGTACACCCTCGGCATTCTCTTCAACAAACACCAGGTTTTGGCTTCGCTTTCCGTCCTCGGTAAAGGTGGCAAAACACCCTCCTTCGACTTGCTTTAACGCTAGGGTTTGGGGTGGCAGCGGATCAATTTTGTAGACCACGGTTGCCATTAATATCCTATCCTGACTACGAACCTCAATCAGTGTATCCATGGACTCGTAACGACCGACGTAACGTTTAAGGTCATCCAAATCTACTGGACGTTGCTCAAGGTCCGGTTCCTGACACTCTATCCCCGCCACCGCTGCCATGAGATCACGGTTGATCGCCTCGAACGCGGTCGGTTTAAACCCATTCATCAAGATGGCAAAAGCACTGTTCGTTTCCGGAATAAGTTGCAGCATGGAAAGAAAACCTTTGGTGGCGCCGGCATGACTGACCACACGGGTATTACTAGCGTGATAGTCGATCAAACCCCAACCCAGACCGGCGTGTTTATGACTGAGTTGTGAAAACGGCGGCAATTTAATTTGCGATGCCTGCATCGCGCTGATCGACTCAGGCGATAACCAGCGCTTGCCGGATTGACTGAGCCCACCCTCTAGGTGCGCCCGAGCAAATGTGATCAGGTCTGCCGCACTCATGGCGGGGGTACTGCCGACCGGCGCCAGACCCAGGGTTAAGTAGGGCTGCTTCGGCAACACCCAACGATCCGTATTGTCGCCATCAAAGATATGCCCCATCGCCGCACGGTAACGAATCACATCTATCGGATCCGCAATCGCGTGCTCCATGCCCAGAGGCTCAAATATTGATTCGCGCATGGCCTCATACCAAGAGGTCCCACGTACCACCTCAACCAAGCGACCGATAATGCCAAAAGCACTGTTAGAGTAGGAATACATCTGCCCAACGGGGTGGATCAAGGGCAACAGATTACAGCGATCGACATAGCGAGCGATAAGGTTGCCCTCGTGGCCATGATCATCCGGGAAAAAATCCCCGGCGATCCCGTTGGTATGGTTCAGGCACTGACGCACGGTGATGGACTCAGTGGCCTCTGAATCGGCTATCTGAAAATCACGCAGGTAGTGTTTTACCGGCTTGTCGAGCTCTATCCTGCCTTCGTCTACTAGCTGCATAACAAGACAGGTAGTCATGACTTTGGTGATGGAGCCGATCTGAAAAATAGAATCGGTGGTGGCCGTGACGCCGGTGTTAAGATTTAAAATACCGGCAGCGGCTTGTTGTAGTTCGTCGTTATTCCAGATAGCCAGCGATACCGCAGGGATATTGTGTTCTTTGATCATGTTGTCTGCGTAGGCTTGCAGATTATTAAGAAGGTCAGTTTGGGCCATGTTCAGGCTCTCAGCTTAGGTTAATTTGTCGGCAGGTTATCCAGTAAGTCGACCGCTGTGCTACTAGCGCAACGAGTATCCATCTGAGTCAAACAATGGGAAGATCGATATAAGAAGCATAGGTACTGTTTCGCTCTACAATAATGTCCGGACTTTCACACCCTAGAATAGGCGCGAATACATCTTTATCAGCGCCCGCAATAGCCAGACGGATTCGTTGCCCTTTTTTCAGTAAGACCGAGATGGGAAAAAGATCGAAGCTAATTTCCGCCACCTCTCCAGGGACTAATGGCTGAGCGTCCTGTTCTTTTAAGCTGTGGTAAGGGCCAAACATTGTGTAAGGCGGTGTTCCATCGGAGACTTTGCGGTGCACGCCGCGTAACTGACCTTCGGTGAGTAGGCGTACCCGACCGTCAGGATCAATGGTTTCTAGATAGGCAAAAAATTGTCCATCGGTAGCAGTGGAACGGATCGACAAATGCACCACGGGATGGCCGGTGATTTCAATGTCGTTTTCCAAAGGTGGTGTATCGTAAACCAGCAGTTTTTTATCCTCTTCTTGTCGATCGGGAAAGAAAACGGGATTGCCCATTTGAGTATGCCAGCGGTTGTTTACTCCCGTTCCTGCACTGGGATCGACCTGGTATCGATCACTGCCTGCTTGCGATGTGGGTTTGCTGCCCGTTAGCTGATGATCGGCTGCCAGATACAAGCGCTGAATCTGCGTTTGTGGTAGTGGCCATACCCGGGTGGTTTTCCAGCGGTTTTCCCCCAAAGTGTAATATTCTACGAGGCCAAAGTGTTCCTCGACAAGCGCAGCGTTATTCGTCGGCTTATTGTGTTTAAAAATTGTATCCAATGAGCTAACCGTCAGTGCCCGCACATCATCCAAGGGAATCGCGTCAGGGTTTGTACCATCACCTGACTGAAAAGGGTCTGCCCTAACGTCGCCGCCGTGATTCCAGGGGCCCAAAATAATCCGCAGGGGGAAGTTAAACAAGACGAACAGTGACAGCGCACCAAGTTGGGTACCGGCATCGTGCCAACCACAGCGAATCGCCACGGGAACATGGCTTTGCTCAATCTTTTTTTGATAACCAGGATCAAACAACACACGGTGATGCTCAAACAAGATGTTATCAATAAACATCAGTGTGTCTTGGGTGTCTTGTGTGTTTGCCAGATTAAAGTTGTCCCTGTGCTCTGCGATAGCGGCGGCTAATAAAGAGCCTTCGGCGTCTTCATCCACCGGCCTGATACCTAACAGTTTATTGGTATCGCCATCAGCAGGCGCCAGCGAGCCATTTTCAATTAACGTACTCACGTCATTCTGATCCTGAGCTCCGGTTACCTTGCCCCAGGCCTCGATAAACCAGGAATTCACAATCCCTCCAGGGGCGAGCAGATGACGATACTCATCAAGATCCGGCGCACGGCATACTCCCAGTTTTAAGGCCGTGGGCGCGGTCACTAAACTATAAAGTGTGGTACTCGCGGTATAGGAGGTGCCAGTGGTCGCCACACGACCATCGCACCAATCCTGCTGAGCAACCCAGTCAATCACCTCACCGATGTCCTCCACTTCGGCGGGAGCCATTTCTGCCTCGCGGCAACCAAAAGAGGCACCTGAGCCTCTGGCGTCGGCGATGACCAAAACATAACCCTGTGACAGAAAATAGGCTGCGGTGGGATAAGCCCCTTGCAGTTCGGGCTTATCATCCTGAAATAGTGTCGCTCGCCAATAGCGGGTGGTCACCAGTACAGCAGGACGTTTATCGCGGTGTTTTGTTTCATCTTGAGCAAGCCAAAAGCTCAGGGCTAAGCGAACACCGTCACGCATCGGGACGTATTGGCTTTTACAGATTAATGCTCTGTTATTTGTATCAGTCGTCATATCAGTATTCACATCAGCCTGCGGTTGAAACGTTGTTAGGAATTTCAGGTTCAGAAGTAGCGACTTTACTTTCTATTAAGTCGACCTTTGCTTCAACGGATCGAATCTCTTCCTCAATGGTGTTAGCCGCTTTCCAAGCGTGGAAGGCCGCCCATAAGTAACCGGGCGAAAACAATAACAAGGCATAACGTAAAGATTCTTGTCCCAAGCTAGGTGATAAGGCATCACTGATAACACCAATCGCTACCGGGCCTATGCCCATCCCAATTAAACCGGAGAGCATAAAAATAAAGGCCAAGGCTACGGCGCGCATTCGCTCCTCAACCAGACTCTGGATGGAAGCGTAAACAGCAGCACTGATCATGGGCATAAGCGCGCCGGCTACCAGCGAGACAAACAGCAAGGCCAGATATTGATTAGTCGATAAATAGCAGAGAATATGAAACACCGTCGACAGGCCAAGGATGAGGGCTACACCTTTCATTTGTAGGCCTTCTTTGTGGGGTGCATAGCGTGTCGCCAAAAAACCACCCAGAAAGGTAAAACACAGGCCGCCAACACCCCAGGTAAAGGCCAGCCAGGTGCCTAACTCACCCGCCTCCATACCATGGCTGCGCATAAAAAAGGCCGGGATCCATACGCCAATGCCGGCACCAAAAAAGGTGGAGATACAAAAGGCCATGACCACATGACGAAAGGCGCGCTTTTGCCAGAGGGTTTTTAGCACGACGTTTAGTGGGGCTTGCTTATTCTCGGGCGCTCCGCTTATTGAATTCGTGGTATTAGCCGTATTCGCTTTGTGCGTTAATCGCGGTTCACGCAAGGTGAATTTAACCAACACCGCCAGGAGAAGTCCGGGCAGACCAATGACCATAAAAGTGATACGCCAGCCAAAGTGTTCGATAAGCCAACCGCCCCCAAGATAGGCAAGGATGGTCGAAAGCGGGCCGGACATCCAGTAGATAGCCATGGCGCGCGGTCGCTCTGCACGGTCAAAATAATCAGAGAGTAGGGATTGTGCCGGGGGCACACAGCCAGCCTCGCCCACCGCAACACCGACCCGCACCAACAATAATTGGGTGAAATTACCCACTAAACCCGAAATCGCCACCATAAGACTCCACAGCCCGGTGGTTAGAGCCACCACATGATTTCGATTGCCGCGATCAGCCCAACGGGCGATAGGAATACCGGCCACTGCATAAAACAAGGCGAAGGCAAAGCCATTCATAAACCCGAGCTGGCTATCGCTTAGCTGGAACTCCTGTTTAATGGATTCCATAGCCAGTGCTAATATGCCGCGGTCCAGATAGCTAAAGGCCGCGACTACTGTCAACAGGATCAGTAAATAATATTTATACTGAAATTTACCCATTATTTGTATTCACCGTTGATGCCATGACCCAATAGGCTTTAGTTTGATTGAGCAAAGGGTAATACCTTGTTGACCAGAGCGACTAAAAATTTACCCGGTTCTTCATTGACAACAGCGTGACCCGATTCCTCGAAGTGGATCAGCTCTTTGTGGGGTGCGGTGATCGTCTCGAACCAGGCATCGGACAATGATACCGGCGTTTGCCAATCATGAGCGCCAGTGAAAAAGAAAATGGGTACCTCAAAAGAAGAACCAAGGTCTTTGGGCAAGTCAACATCTAAAAAATCTCTAGCGAAAGAATAGGGAGGCCGGCTCAGAGCTGGCTCATCACCTACGATGGAATGACTGATATCACTTAAAGTCAGATGTGGCGAAATTGCCTTATCAAGGCTAAACATTTTTGCCGCGTCTTCGATACGTAAATGATGCATCAAGGTTTCACCGGCCAAACGATCTAACTCACTTCTAACAAACCCAACATTCTCAATATAGGATTTCTCCCTTTCTGGATAATCGGCATCCAAAAGAGCCGTAATGCGTTCAAGCTTGGAAATGAGTTCACTCTCGTTTTGTTCCCTGGCATGGCCCAATAAACGCTCATAAAGCGCCCGTTCATTATTCACCGAATTCACTACTTGACCGACACCAATATAAGCGTGTATCCAGTCTCGATGGCGCTTCACCATATGCATACCAAGTGCCGTACCCCAAGACGACCCCAGGACAAATAATTTATCTTTGTTCAAGTGACCGCGCAGGTATTGAATAAGCTCTTCTGTATCCTCAATAAATTGCTGAACGGTGAGGGGTGCATTTTCATCATCCGCCGGGTAATAGCTTTTTCCGGTTTGCCGTTGATCCCAGTGAACAACTGTAAAATAGTCTTCCCAAGGGCGTTGTATAGCATCCGCAAAGCCAATGATTTCACCTCCAGGCCCACCATGTAAAAACAGCAGAACCGGATTATTACGGTTACGCCCACGAATATGCAGCCATTGATCCACGCCGCCAATTTTAACGGACTTTAATTCTTCAATGCCATTAGGGTCTTGCACCGCATAGGTGGTGGTCAGGTGTTTTTGTAATACTTCACGCGCCCAAAGCAAGGCTGCAATGGTATCCGGACTACTGGAAGGCAAAGGAGGGAGCCCCAGCGCTGCGGGAATATCAATATTTTTTACCATCTACGTTTTACTCCTTAATAAAATATAAAAACAACAATTTTTTACGAAGCTTTTCGGCGAAACTAATTGCAATGAAATGTTTGGCCTGAGCTGTTCGGCTACATGAAGGTCAGCAGCGGATCGAAACCGTAATGGTTTCAATGCTCAATCAACAAGCTTATGAATAGACTGTCTGCACTGAGATAAATAATGGGATACATTTATATATTCAATACAGAGATAAAAACAACTCACAGTGAATACGAAATTCACTTCACGAAGAGACTATTCAGAGAAACTTTTCTCTGAATAGTCATGAATTATCAATGCATTAGAACTGATATTTTAGAGTAACACCGTAGCGTCGAGGCGCTGTATAGCGGCCTCGATCATCCCCTCCAAAAAGTGTATCTTGAAGAAAGTCTTCTAGAACCCTTTTATTGGTCAAATTTTGACCCCAAGCATAAACACTCCACTGAGCATTGATAGACTCAAATCCTATTCGAGCATTAAACAAACCGTACCCGGACATTAAGTATTTCGGGTTATTATGCACCGCAGTCAGCGCATAGTAGTTACTGCGGTAGTTGTAATCCAGGTGGCTAACCCAGGTACCGAGATTACTAACCGGCAAGCGATAATCGATCGCGGTATTTGCTGTCCATCTAGACGATAATGTTGTGCGATTACCAGCACCATCGATCAGACCCAGGTCGGGATCGGAGGCATTGTTAAACTTCTTGAATTTAGGGTCGACATAACCTAAACCGGCACTGACAGACAGGTTAGTCGTCGGCACTGCGCTTAGCTCAATCTCGAAACCGCTTGATTCTACTTCACCGGCATTGAGGAATTTATTTTGAGGAGGATTGACAGCAGTATCTATAGTTAACACCTGAAAGTCAGTATAAGATAGATAAAAAGCGGCTAAATTTAAGCGTATCTGGTTATCGGCCCAGGACGTTTTTGTGCCTATTTCGTAAGATGTTACAAACTCAGGATCTACAGAAAAATTATCTGGACTATCCCCAACAAATCGTAAGGTAGTATTAAATCCCCCTGCTTTAAAACCACGAGAAACGGAACCATATACCATGACGTCTTCTGTGGCGGTATAACGCAAACCGGTAGACCAGGACACCTCTGCCGCGTCGAGTGTCGTCTTATCTTTGTTTGAGGTCTGAATATTAAAAATACTTACTATGATGGGGTCCCCCTGTATCGTTGTTAGGTTTTCTTGATCCTCACTGGTGTAACGGGCACCCACAAACCAGGTAAGACTGTCAGATAAATGAAAATTTGAGCTACCAAAGACTGCGTGACTTGTCACATCGATTTCATGTTTATCGCTTGCCTGGCCGGGTATTCCAAACCAATCTGCTCCTACAGCAAGGTTTTCACGTAGTAATACTGATTGATCAAAATAGTATAATCCAACGACGAAATCAAAAAGATCGCCCTTAGGGGAAGCAATACGTAACTCTTGAGAAAATTGTTCCTGCTCGAAATTAACAATTCCTGAAAGTTGATCTAAAATAGTTAGGTCCTCATCTGTTAGGGCAGTAGATTCATCATCCCGCCAGCCAGTCACAGACGTTAAGCTATAACCACTTGAAAATTCGTGATCAACAGTCAGTGAAACGCCTTTTTCGGTCTTCTCAATTAGAAGATTAACATCTTGATTCGAAGTAAAGGGTGTACTACTGGCTGTTCCTCCAGAAATAGGTTCCAGTAGATAATTTCTAGACTCCGATTCCATCGCATCAACACTCAATCGAGCACTAGTTTGATCATTTGGGGTAAACAATAATTGAAATCGACCTGAAGTTGAGTCTAAATTACCTATATCATCACCATTGAAGAGATTTTTAGCCGGCCCATCTCGACTTACGTCGTTGATGGATAAACGAGTAGATAGTTTTCCTTCAATAAGAGGTATGTTTATGCCTGCTCGAATTCGACGCAGATCGTCATCACCCATTTGGCCTTCTACGTGTGCTGTAAATTCATCGCTTGGTTTCTTTGTAATAACGTTTACGACGCCAGCAATCGTATTTTTACCGAATAAAGTCCCCTGTGGTCCACGCAATACCTCCACCCGCTCTAAGTCAGCGGCATCCACATTAAACGCTTGGGACTTACCGATATAAACCCCATCCAAGTAAACACCAACACCTGAGTTTAGACCAAAAGAAGTTAAATTTGAAAAAGTACCTCTTATGGAAATGTCATTTCGTAAATCATTTCCACTATTAGGGAATTGAACATTGGGGATGGAACCCATCAAACTCTGAATGCTTTGGGCACCCATCGTTTTAATTTCCTTCTCACCAAATGCAGAGATAGCTATCGGAACATCTTGTATAGATTCCGCGCGCTTAGTTGCGGTTACAATAATTTCATCAATCTGACTCTGGATGGTCGCCGACTCCGTCTGCGCCATAGCCCCCTGCGTGGTGGCCCCGGCTGCAAACATTGCAACAAATGTTGCCAGTAATGTTTTGCGTTTATTTAATGTTATGTTGCTGTTCATATTACCTCTCCCTTTACCGTTATGATTGCGAGCAC
>Ga0115548_1001527_pt1 | contig 12487 bp, 10 predicted proteins | sample COGITO_mtgs_1004_4_FD_87187 | JGI IMG/M metagenome (GOLD analysis project Ga0115548, IMG submission 87187) | Pelagic marine microbial communities from North Sea - COGITO_mtgs_100423 | ecosystem: Environmental > Aquatic > Marine > Epipelagic | place: Germany:Helgoland, sampling site Kabeltonne...
ATGTATTATTCTTTGTGGATAATATTTTCCGATTCACACAAGCAGGTTCAGAAGTGTCCGCACTTCTAGGCCGAATGCCATCAGCCGTAGGGTACCAACCAACATTAGCAACCGAAATGGGAGCCATGCAAGAGCGTATTACCTCAACTAAAAGAGGATCCATTACATCTGTACAAGCGGTTTACGTCCCTGCAGATGATTTAACAGATCCTGCACCAGCAACAACCTTTGCACACTTAGATGCAACAACCGTATTATCGCGTAAAATTGCAGAGCTTGGTATTTACCCAGCGGTAGATCCTTTAGATTCTACATCAAGAATTTTGACTGCAGATATCTTAGGTGATGAGCATTATGACTGTGCACAACGTGTAAAAGAACTTTTACAACGTTATAAAGAATTACAAGATATCATCGCGATTCTTGGAATGGAAGAATTATCAGAAGAAGATAAACTAGCTGTTGGACGCGCACGTCGTGTACAACGTTTCTTATCACAACCGTTCCACGTCGCAGAACAATTTACAGGTCTAAAAGGTGTGTTGGTTGATATTAAAGAAACTATCAAAGGATTTAACATGATTATGGATGGGGAATTAGATCGCCTTCCAGAAGCAGCCTTTAACCTTAAAGGAACCATTGAAGAAGCGATTGAAGCGGGTGACAAAATGTTAGCGGAAGCCTAAAAAATAAATTATGTATTTAGAAATTATAACTCCAGAAGCAACCATTTTTAAAGGCGATGTAGACAGTGTGTCTGTCCCTGGTGTCAATGGTGATTTTGAAATGCTAAATAATCACGCACCAATTGTGTCCGTCCTTAAGGATGGCTTCGTGAAAATTGTAGGGGATATCACCCTCAATGATTCGAATAAAGCACACTTTGAAAAAAAAGGCGATAGCTATTTATATGCGATTGATTCTGGTGCTATTGAAATGAACGCCAATAAAGTTATTGTATTAGCAGATTAAGCATTCGTATTCTATAAAAAATTAAAAGCTCAAACAGTCGTTTGGGCTTTTTTTATTTCCATAAAAATTATTTGTTTTTTAACCGTTACTAAACGTGTGTAACGATACTCTTTTAAAGAAATGTTAATCCTATACGTTTGTTTAATCCGTGTTCAAAAATTCGGATTAAGGTAGAGAGTTGTATATTTCCTTTTGCGTTTTCTAATTTGGAAATATAGCTTTTTTTAGTGCCTGTTTTTTCAGCTAATTGTTCTTGTGTCATTTTCGCCTCTTTACGAGCATTTTTAAGCATTTCAGAAATAATAAACATATGCGCATTTTCTTCATGTTTGATTCTACTTTCAGTTCCGATTTTCCCATGTTCAACCTCAATTAATTCTTCGAAATTTGTAATGTTTTTGTATTTATCCATTTCTTTTATCTTTATATTTAAAATATAATTTCATTAATTTTTTAGCTCTTTCGAGTTCATTTATTGGTGTTTTTTGAGTCTTCTTTAGGAAAGCATTAAAAAGAACGACTAGTTTCCCTTCGTCAAAACAGCAAAATACTCGGTAACTATTTGACTGGTATTCAATTCGGATTTCATAAAGTCCATTTGTTCCTGTCAAATGCTTAAGAAATTTTTCAGGAACTCTATCTACTTGTTTAAGGAGTTAAAAAACATACTGAATTTTTCCCTTTATTTTGGTGTTCTGTATTTGATAAAATTCAATAAAGTAAGTTTCAAAGAATATTATTTCCCTAATCATTTCACAAAGTTAACTTAAAAGATAACTTTTCCAAATTCTAAAGTGTTTTTATAAATTCGGATTTAAAAATCGTGAGCTTATAGTAAATTGATATCTGAGTAATTTAAGCGTATATATAAGTAGGTTCATTTTTATTTCCCCGGAAAGTTAGATTTACGTTTTTCTAAAAAGGCGGTAGTTCCTTCCACAAAATCAGCCGTATCAAAACACTTTCCAAATTCAGAAATTTCGACGTCATAACCATTCACACCGTCTGCAAAGTTCGCATTAACGGCTTTAATAGCAGCAGCAATTGCTAAGGATGAATTTGATTTGATTTTATCTGCTAACGTATAACACTTAGGCAATAACTCCTCTTGGGGAACCACATAATTTACAAGTCCATACTCAAGCGCTTTATGTGCATCAATCATACTCGCTGTCATAATCAGTTCAAGAGCACGACCCTTTCCTATAAGCTGTGCCAAACGCTGTGTTCCTCCATAACCAGGGATTAACCCCAAAGACACTTCTGGTAAACCCATGAGTGCATTTGAACTGGCAACTCTAAAATGTGCAGACATCGCTAGTTCCAAACCACCGCCAAGTGCAAAGCCATTGACAGCCGCGATAACTGGAGTGGATAAGTTTTCAACTGTATTAAATAGCAAATCTTGACCTTGTTTGGATAATGAACTTCCCTCTTCCTCTTCGAAATGTGCAAATTCGCTAATATCAGCGCCCGCCACAAAAGCCTTTTCGCCACTGCCAGTGAGGATGATAGCCTTAGTTTCAAAATCGGCTTCAGCCGCTTTAAATGCGGTGTTCAGCTCAAAAATTGTAGCTGTGTTTAAGGCGTTTAATTTTGTAGGTCTGTTAATCGTAATGGTTGTAATACCATCACTGAAATCACTTAAAATAGTATCATATTTCATCTGGAAAATGTTTAGGAAAACGTACCGTAAACAGACTCCCTTCGTCTTTGAGAGAAGTAAAGCGAATACTACCGTTATACGTTTCGATTATATTTTTTATCATTGGTAAGCCAAGACCCATACCACTTGTTTTGGTGGTGAATTTGGGTTCGAAAATTTTATCCTTAATTGCTGCTGAAACCCCACAGCCATTGTCTTTAACTTCTATAACAACATCTGTTTTGGTAGAAGAAAGGTGAATGCTAATCTGTGGTGCGCGATCCTCGGGGATCGATTGGACTGCATTCTTAACCAAGTTTGTAATGATTCTAATCAGTTGAGATCGGTCAAACTTTGCGACGATTTCAGGTTCTTTAGCGCTAAATTTAATGTCACTTTCTGTAAAAATATCTAAGGCCAACTCCACTACCTCAACTACATTTAAAAATTCGAATTTTTGAGCAGGCATCTTAGCAAAGTTGGAAAAAGCGGACGCAATAGAGCTCATCGTATCTATTTGTTGAATCAAGGTTTTGGAATATTCCTCTACTTTTTTATGAATAAGAGGGTCTTGTGGGTCAAATTTATGCTGAAAACTTTGTACGCTTAAACGCATAGGGGTCAATGGGTTTTTGATTTCATGAGCCACTTGTTTTGCCATTTCGCGCCAGGCTTGTTCTCGCTGACTTGAAGCCAACTTTTTAACACTGTCCTCCAATTCATCAATCATATTATTGTAGGATTCAACCAAAGCGGAAATCTCTGAACTTGCTCCTTTAAGTTCTATTTTTTGATTGGATTTTTCTAATCGAGTTCCTTTCATTTTGTCACGGATAGTCTGAAGCGACTTCGTGATATACTTAGACACAAAATAGGCGAACGCTATGGCTACTAAAATCATTATTAAATATGCATAACTCAAACGAATTAAAAACTCTTTAAGTTCGCCATAATTTAAAGAATCGTCATCAAAATAAGGAACATTCAGCACGCCAAGAGGCTTGGCATTTTTATCTGTAAATATGAGGTATGAAGATCGGTAGTCTCCTCCGAGGCGTCTGATTTTCTCTACATAGCGTTTGGATACACTTTGTGAGAGTCTGTTTAGAATATCTGCAGCTAAACATTTCTCAATTGTATCAACTCCAAAATTAGGTTTAGACATTTTAATCAAACCCCCATCCAAATCATAGAGGTTAAAATTCACATTGTGAATATTGGCAATCTCATAGATCTTATCCTTAAAAATCATGGGCAGATTGTTTGTTTCAACTTCCCAGGTCGTTTCTTTTAAAACATAATTTATGCTCGAAAGCAATTGAGATTCCTTTCGCTCTAAGCGCAACTGGTGATATTCTTGAGACTGCTCGTTGTATTGATAAATGGTTACACCAGCAATGAGAATGGAGGCCAATACGACCAACATAATCATATAGATAAAAATACGAGAACTTAAAGACAACTTACGCTTTGGCATAGAAATAGACTTTTGTTAAATATAGAAAAAAAATCTAGTACATTACTTAATGATTACTCGGAACGTGTGCGTTTGTATAATTTAATTCCTAACATCAAAATAATTGCTAACCCAATCAATCCCAACATTCCATAGGCCATATTGAGTGTGCTTTTTAACAACACCAAAAACACGACTGCAAAAAGAATAATGGTAGCTCCTTCATTCCAGATTCGCATATAGTTAGATGAATAGTTAATTTGGTCATTTTGAAGCTGCTTAAAAATAAGCTGCGTTTTAATATGGTACAGAATTAAAAGTACTACAAACCCTAATTTTGCATGCATCCACGACTGTTCAAACCAGTAAGGCGCTAGAGCTAAAAGCCATATGCCAAATAAAACAGCGAGAATAGCAGAAGGCCATGTGATGATATACCATAAACGTTTAGCCATTAACTTTAACTGTGTTCCTAAAATTTCTTTTTCTGGAGATGATTTTTGAGACGCTTCAATATGATAAATAAAAATGCGCGGGATATAAAATAACCCAGCAAACCAGGTGATTACAAAGATCAAATGAAGCGATTTAATATAGTTATAATACTCCATAGTTATGTTTTTGAAATTAGTTTAGTCGATACTTCTCTATATAAAATAAATGCGGTGACTAGAGTAGATAACACATCTGAGGCTGGAAACGCCATCCAAACACCGAGTTCCCCATACCATAAAGGTAGTATAAAAATAAGAGGAATAAAGAAAAACCCTTGTCGAGACAAGGTCAACAAAAGAGCGGGTACTGCTTTCCCTACGGCCTGAAAATAGGCGGATCCAATCAGCTGAATTGCGATAATGGGAGTGGCTGCAAAGACCCAACGCATCGCAACAGGTGTTTTTTCAATTACCAAAGGATCTGTAGTAAACATGCGCGTGATGAGTTCTGGAAATCCAATCAACATTATAAAAATAAGCGATGCCATTGCCATCGCATATATAATTGCAATTCGAATAGTTTGTTTGACACGATCATAATTATGCGCTCCGTAGTTATAACCTGCAATTGGCACAAAACCTTGAGTAATACCAAAAATAGGAAACAATGCAAACATCAACATTCGAGAAACGATCGCATACGACGTCACGGATGTTTCCCCTCCAAAATCGAATAAAATATTATTCATCAACAGATAGGTAATGCTCACAATCGCTTGTCTTGAAAGTGTTACTAGCCCTAGGTTGCTAATTTCGGAGACGACGGTTTTTTGTAGTTTAAAATGTGGCCATGAAATTTTCATCTCAGAATTTTTGGACATAAAAAACCATAAAATAAACATAAAGCAAAGTACATAGGACCCTGTTGTTGCCCAAGCAGCACCCATCATCCCTAAGTCCATAATGTTTATAAAAAGCACATCTAATAGTAAGTTTGATACCGAAGGAATCATCATCGCATACATAGCAAATTTTGGTTTGCCTTCTGCCCTAATGACTGTGTTTCCCATCATAGAAAGTGCTAGAAAAGGAACGCCATACAGCACAATACGATAGTAGATTTTTGCAGGTTCGAAAATAGTGCCCTTGCCACCAAAAGCGGGTATAATCCCATCTATATAATACAGGCCAAAAAACACAAATGCAAATGTCAAAAGAACGGTCATCGTAATTTGATTCCCAAAAGTCTTTAACGCTTTTGGTGCTTCTTTTGCTCCTAGCGCTCTCGAGATAATTGAGGAACCTCCTATTCCGATTGACATTCCTAAAGCGGCTATAAAAAACGACACAGGCAACACCACATTAATAGCCGCTATGGCTTGTGAACCAATCCAATGCCCCACAAAAATAGTATCCACTAAAATATTAAGCGACATGACTAAAATTCCAATCGATGCCGGAACCGCCTGTTTGATTAATAGTTTTCCGATGGTCTCAGTACCGAAATCGTGTGAGGTGGATGTATTCATTGAGTATCTATTATTTTGACGCCCATTCTGTGACCCATTTAGCGAGTAGAGACACCCATGCAGGATCATCATTTAGACAAGGAATGGTTGTAAAGTCTTTTCCGCCAACTTCATGAAAGATTTCTTCTCCTTCCATGGCAATTTCTTCAAGTGTTTCAAGGCAATCACTTACAAAAGCGGGGGTTGCAATCGCCATAGACTTCGTGCCTTCTTTTCCTAAACGCTCAATCGTTCGGTCTGTGTAGGGTTGTAACCATGGATCAAATCCTAAGCGCGATTGAAACGAGGTTGAATACACCGCATCTTCAAGTCCTAGTTCTTCGCCTACCAAACGCGTGACTTCTAAACATTGGTGTTTATAGCAATAGGCATGGGCTTCGGAAGGTGTGACACAACATGATTTATCAATTTTACAGTGCGACTTCGTAATATCACTTTTTCGGATATGCCGTTCTGGAATGCCGTGATAAGAAAATAATAAATGTTCGTATGTTTTTCCTTTTAAGGATGCTTTTATTGTATTTGATAATACTTTGATGTACTCCGGATTGTTATAAAACGGTGGCAAATCAGATAACGTCAATTGTGGGAAATGCGCATCTCTTAACTCCTTGGCAAGTACCAAAATTGTTTCGGTAGTGGCCATTGCAAATTGTGGATATAAAGGAATAATTAATACCTCATCAACCCCTTTATCTACGAGTTGTTGTAGGCCGTTTTTAATAGTCATACTGCCATAGCGCATAGCGAGTGCTGTTGGTAATTCGACTTCTTGTTTTAATTTATTTTCTAGGCGTTCGGAGAGGACAATTAAAGGGGATCCTTCCTCCCACCATATTTTACTGTATGCTTTCGCAGAAATTTTAGGACGTGTATTTAGGATGATGCCTTTGACTAAAAGCGTTCGTGCCCACAAAGGAACATCGATCACGCGTTCGTCCATCAAAAATTCACCTAAATATTTTTTAACATCTTTTGGGGTGGGACTGTCTGGAGACCCAAGGTTTACTAATAAAACGCCTTTCATATTGGTTAATTAAGAGATTGAATATATTTTTTGGGAGTGGTCCCGTATTGTTTTTTGAATGCTGATATAAAATGACTCGCTGTGCTGTAGCCCACTTTTAGCCCGACTTCATTGACATTGTGTGAACCCGATTCTAGTAATTTGCGTGCAACTTCCATTTTGTAATCAAATAAAAAGCCATAGACAGTTGTGCCATAAATTTGTTTAAATCCTTCTTTCAATTTCTTTAAACTTAAATCAATTTCGAGCGCTAAGGCCGTTAGAGTTGGCGGTTCAGAAAGGCGTTTAATAATAATATCTTTCGCTTTTCTAATTTTTACAACATTAGAGTCATCAACTAAAAATGGGCATTGCTCAATATTAGCTTCTTCGCCTCTATTGAAATATAAACTTAATAATTCATACGCCTTCCCTTTAAAATATAAAGATTTGATCGTAGAGTTTAAGTTATAATTAATCAATTGATTTAACACAATTGCCATAGAGGGTGATATGTGTCCGTCTTTATAATACTTTTTATCCTGATTTCCATCGCTTAAAAAAGTAATATAATCTGCTTCATGAGAAAATAGGCCATGAAACTTTTTAATAGAGATCAGTACCGAAACAACCCAGGATGTTGGATCGACTTCTAAATAAATAGGTAAATCTCTTTGTGGATTATAAAGCAACAAAGAGTTTTCATCAGAAATGTTAAGGCTATAGGTTCCATTGTTAAACACAAACTTACACTGTCCTTTTAAACAAAAATGAAATTGAATAAAAGAGCTATCTATTTCCTTTTCAAGGAGTTGAACTTCAGAAGTTTCATTTTGATATGTCATGACAACAAACCCTTTCTCAATTGCCGTTTCTAAAAAAGATCCTTGAGCGATGTTTTCTGGGCTTGGCTGTACATTTTGTAAGTGGTCTTTATTTAGATTCATTATAAATAAAAATGATGATTTATATTGATTTTAATCTGCAAAAATAATAATTTCAACAAAAATAACTAAATAATTCTTGCAAACCTCTAAACGACAAATAAAGTTCTTCTAGCGTTACTTTTTACAAAACAAAGCGGCTATTTTTGTGGCAAAATATTTCCAAATATATTAATGGAGCAATTTAACAATTCTGCGAGTACCTATTTTTACGTCATTGGCCTTAGCTATAAAAAAGCAGATGCCAAGATGCGTGGCGAATTTAGTTTAGACCAAAATGCTAAATCAAATTTAATGGTACAAGCCAAAGCGGAGGGCATTGAAAGCTTAGTTGCTACCTCAACCTGTAACCGTACAGAAATTTATGGGTTTGCCAGACACCCTTTTGAACTTATTAAATTACTTTGTGACAATACTCAGGGTACTGTAGAAGATTTTCAAACAGTGGCTTATGTCTATAAAAACAGTGACGCCATTCAACACATGTTTAAAGTTGGTGCAGGTTTAGACAGTCAAATTTTAGGCGATTTTGAGATCATTAGCCAACTAAAATTAAGTGCAAAAATTTCTAAAAAACACCACTTACTAAATGCCTATTTAGAACGCTTGATCAATGCTGTTATTCAAGCAAGTAAACGTATAAAAACAGAAACTGAATTATCTTCAGGAGCAACCTCCGTATCGTTTGCTTCTGTACATTATATCAAAAAAACGGTAGCCGCGATTTCTTCAAAAAACATTTTGCTTTTTGGAACAGGTAAAATTGGACGAAATACTTGTGAAAATCTTATAAAACATACCAAAAACGAACATATTACTCTTATCAATCGTACACGAGATAGAGCGGATAAGGTGGCTGGTAAATTTAAACTCCTCGTAAAGGATTATAGTCAACTACAAGAAGAAATTGGTAATGCCGATATTCTCATCGTGGCAACCGGAGCGCAAAACCCAACCATCGACAAGCACCTTATTCAAAATAAAAAACCGTTATTGATTCTTGATTTGTCCATTCCAAAAAACGTAAATGAAAACGTTAAAGAGTTGCCAATGGTTACGCTGGTTCATTTGGATCATTTATCTCAAATGACGGACGAAACCTTAGAAAACAGAAAACAATTCATACCTGTTGCTGAAAGTATTATTACAGAAATAAAAACAGAATTTGAAGCCTGGGTAGACAATCGGAAATTTGCGCCAACAATCAAAGCGCTAAAAGAAAAATTACAAGTTTTTGCTACAGCTGAAGTAGATACTCAACGCAAAAAAATAAACGAATTTAATGAAGCACAAGCAGCATTAATTAGTGCCAATTTAGTTCAAAAAATAACCAACCACTTTGCACACCATCTGAAAGACGACACAATTTCAACCACTGAAAGTCTCGAACTCATAAAAAAGGTGTTCCAATTAGATTCTAAAAAACATGTCTAAAATTATTCGAATCGGTACACGTGATAGTGCTCTTGCCCTTTGGCAAGCCAAAACTGTACAATCACAACTCCAACATTTAGGACATGAAACAGTGCTTGTACCTGTAAAATCTACAGGAGATTTAGTCTTAAATAAACCCATTTATGAACTCGGAATTACAGGAGTCTTTACGCGTACTCTAGACATTGCCTTGCTCAATGAAGAAATTGATATTGCAGTTCATTCTTTAAAAGATGTCCCTACCGTTATGCCAGAAGGCATCATCCAAGCTGCTGTTTTGAAACGTGGTAATATTAGAGACACCTTAGTGTTTAAATCCAACGAAGAGTTTTTAGCTCAGAAAGACGCCGTGATTGCTACTGGAAGTCTGCGCCGAAAAGCGCAATGGCTTAACCGCTATCCTACGCACAGCATTGTGGGCTTGAGAGGCAATGTAAATACCCGACTCGATAAGCTAGAAAATAGCGATTGGAATGGCGCTATATTTGCTGCGGCTGGTCTTGGGCGGCTTGAGCTAACTCCCGAAGATTCTGTGAATTTGGAATGGATGGTACCTGCACCAGCACAAGGCGCCGTGATGATTGCAAGCCTGAAATCGAACGTAGAAGCCATTGAAGCTTGTGCTACACTAAACCACGAAGAGACCGAAATCTCAACGAAAATTGAACGCGAATTTTTAAATAAGTTAGAAGGTGGCTGTAGTGCTCCAATAGGTGCACTTGCTTACATTAAAGAAGAAGAAATTCATTTTCATGGCATTGTTCTTAGTACCGATGGAACAAAGAAAATTGAAGCTAAACGAACCGCAAAGCTTGGAGAACACTATACGCTTGTCGATGATTGTGTAGAGTTTATTTTGAGTCGTGGTGGTAAAACCCTTATAGGAACGACGGCAAAGGAAGACATCCCTACAACTATATTTTCATCAAAACTATTAAGCCCTGGGCAAAAAGACTTGTTTAACAACACCCTCAAGGTAGAAAGTTCAGATTTTATCAAAACGTCGGCGAATAGAATCAAACCCATCCATATAAAAGCAGCGTATAAAAACGTTGTTATTACGAGCAAAAATGGCGTGGAAGCTATCCTAAATAACTGTCCCGTTGAAGATCTCAAATTTGAAACGATTTACTGTGTTGGCAGACGTACCAAACGCCTTATCGAGCAGAAGATTGGTCCCGTAAAGCATTCAGAGAAAAACGCTAAAGCCTTAGCAAATTATTTGGTAGATTATATTGAAGGTTCCGAAGTGGCCTATTTTTGTAGTGATATTCGCATGGATGATTTGCCCGCTATTTTAAAGGAAGGCAATATCAATGTGAAAGAAATAGAAGCCTATAGCACTAAGTTGGAAGCCCCTAAATTAGCGAACTCTATTGAAGGTGTTATGTTTTATAGCCCTTCGACTATTCAAAGCTTTTTACAAAAAAATACGCCCGACTGTATTGCCTATTGTATTGGAGAGAGCACTGCCAAAGAGGCAAAAAAATATTTTAAGGATGTTCGTGTGGCAAAAATTCCCACAGTGGAAAGTGTCATCGAACTCGTTAATCAAAATTATATTTAACCGTTATGATCAAAAACGATTTATTTTTAAAAGCACTTAGAGGAGAAACGGTAGAACGTCCTCCAGTTTGGATGATGCGACAAGCAGGGCGCTATTTACCAGAATTTATAGCCATTCGAGAGAAATATGATTTTTTTACGCGCTGTCGAACACCAGAGCTTGCCAGTGAAATCACCGTTCAACCCATTCGACGTTATGGAATGGACGCCGCAATTTTATTTTGTGATATTTTAGTGATCCCACAGGCGATGAATATAGAAGTGCAAATGAAGCCAAATTTTGGGCCGTATTTACCAAATCCAATACGTACACAAAAAGACGTCGACACTGTTATTGTCCCCGACGTGACCGTAGAATTGGACTATGTATATCAAGCTATTAAAGCGACCAAAGAGTTGTTGAATGATGATATTCCTTTAATTGGTTTTGCAGGATCGCCGTGGACTATATTATGCTATTGTGTACAAGGACAAGGAAGTAAAAACTTTGACAAAGCCAAAGAATTTTGCTTTACAAATCCAATGGCTGCACACCAATTATTACAAAAAATTACGGATACCACTATTGCTTACCTAAAAGAAAAAGTGAAAGCAGGTGTCAATGCCGTTCAAATTTTTGATTCATGGGGTGGTATGCTATCGCCAACAGATTATCAAGAATTTTCTTGGCAATATATCAATCAAATTATAGAGGCCTTAAAAGACGACGCTCCCGTAATTGCCTTTGGCAAAGGATGTTGGTTTGCATTAGGAGAAATGGCAAAATCAGGCGCTTCTGCTTTGGGAATTGACTGGACCTGTTCGGCTCGTAATGCGCGCTATTTAACAGGCGGAAATGTGACCCTTCAAGGAAATTTTGATCCTTCAAGATTATTATCACCCCCAGCAGATATCAAAAAGATGGTGCACCAAATGATTAATGAATTTGGGAAAGATAAATATATTGTAAACTTAGGTCATGGGATTTTACCAAACATCCCCATTGATCATGCAAAAGCATTTATTGATGCTGTAAAAGAATATAAAAGCTAAAATGTGATTGCGGAATTCGATACATATTATATAGAAGCCATTCAAGAAAAAGATGCTTGGAATCTATGTGACTTTATGGTAGCGAATGAAGACCGGTTTAAACGTTTTTTTCCTAAAACCTTAGAACAAACACTGACTCCTGACCTCTCTAAACAGTTTTGTGAAAAGAAAGTAAAACAATTTCATCAGCAAGAAGAGTTTCTGTTTACTCTCAAAGAAACCGAAACGAATACCTTGGTCGGTTTGGTATATATCAAAGCATTAGATTGGATTAAAAAACAAGGCGAGTTTGCCTATTGTATTGGCTATCCATTTGAAGGAAAAGGGGTCACGACCAAAGCAATTGGACAGTTGTCAGACTATGCGTTTGAAAAATTTAAGCTGAAAACCTTGCAAATTATCGCTCACAAGACAAATATATCAAGTACAAAAATTGCTAGTAATTGCAATTTCAAATGGATAAAAACAC
>Ga0115548_1001528_pt1 | contig 12484 bp, 11 predicted proteins | sample COGITO_mtgs_1004_4_FD_87187 | JGI IMG/M metagenome (GOLD analysis project Ga0115548, IMG submission 87187) | Pelagic marine microbial communities from North Sea - COGITO_mtgs_100423 | ecosystem: Environmental > Aquatic > Marine > Epipelagic | place: Germany:Helgoland, sampling site Kabeltonne...
GTCATAGGCTCTCCAATCGGTGATTTCAGGGTAGTACATCTCGCGCCACTTTTGGACCCGTGGGTTCATCATCCGCTTCCAAAGCCGTGGAAGCATCGCGGCGATTGTCATCACCGGATAACCATAAGGAAGCTGCGGGGCCTCTGCTTCGGTGTAGTTTTGTAGAATCGGAAAGCGGCGGCTGGGTTTGAAATGGTGATCGGAATGTCGCTGCAGGTTGATCAATAGCCAATTCGTTGCCTTGTGCGCAGCATTCCATGAATGCTGTGGTTTGACATGTTCATATTTGCCATCGCCCAAGTGTTTGCGCGTTAACCCGTAGTGTTCGATGTAGTTCACCAGTTCGAGCTGCCATATCGCAACGCCGGCCTGTACAAGAAACAAACCAACCCCGGCCCAGCCACTGACGGCATAGGCGAGCAGCAGAAATACAAGTTGAAGGTAGCCATATTTCCAAAACGGGTTTGAAGTATCAGTCACGGGCAAACCCTTGCGCGCAAGCATGGCTTTTTCTGCGCTCCATGCCGACAAAAAACACTGCTTCAATACCCGCGCGTAGAAACGGTAAAAGCTTTCGCCTAGACGCGCCGTGACGGGATCACGCGGGGTCGCTACATAGCGGTGATGCACCAGCAGATGCTCGGATCGGAAATGTGAATAAAGCACCATCGCCAAGAGCACATCGGCAAGCCAGCGTTCCAGTTTGTCCTTTTGGTGCATAAGTTCATGGCTGTAGTTGATGCCCACGGTGCCCGTTATCACACCAACACCAAAGAATACGGCGACTTTTTCCACGGTATTAAGATGGTCTGCCGGTGCCACGTACCATAGCAGGCTGTAAAGCATGGCGAGCTGCACAGGCACCCATGCGGTTGTGAGGATGCGATACCATTTCAGATCTTCTTCGGTCGTATCGGGATCTGCGTTGGTGCTGTTTAGGCCGATAGTAAAGTCGAGAATCGAGAACATGAACCAAGTGGCAAATGGCAATAGCAACACTGTCCAACTGCCGTAGATGGCACTGACCCAAGCCAAAGGCACCAGCAGGAACGAGACCCAGAACGGCAGTGCATTCTGTATTCTTCCTACAAGTTCTGGGGGTAGTGTCATGGCAGCGATCCTTTGATTGAGCGCACACATCTTATATGTTGCTCTTGCTACACCTGCCAAGTGTAACGCAGCGCTGCAACTTTAGACATGAGTAAGATCGAAAGCTTTTCGCATCACCGTTGGCAAATCAGTTGGGCGGAACTGTGCGCGTGGTAAAAAATTGCCTGTATTCGGTTGCGCCTCTGCGCCAACATCTGCGGTCATCACGTCAAGTATTAGGTGGAAATGGGTAAAGGTGTGGCGCACTTCTGTTGCTAGCTTTTGCCAGCGCGCCTCCATCGGTGGGTTTTGCGGAAGATCCTCAGTTGCAAGCACCCAATCCGAACCGGGCCAGCCCAGCATGCCACCCAAAAGACCCTTTTCCGGCCGGGTCTCTAACAGCATCGCCCCATCACTGCGCCGCGCGATATAGACGGTACCACGCCGAACAGGCTTTGGTGCTTTGGGAATTTTTCGCGGCAGGTCAGCAGCGGTGCCTTTGATGCGTGCGGCGCAGGGCGTCCGCCAGGGACAAATGCCACAGGTTGGCGATTTTGGGGTGCAGATTGTAGCGCCAAGGTCCATCACAGCCTGAGCGTAATCGCCGGGGCGCAGCGCAGGGGTGAGCCTATCAGCATATGCTGTCAAAACTGGTTTTGATTTGGGCAGGGGGGCATGTTCGTCATAAAGTCTTGCCATGACGCGTTCGACATTGCCATCCACGACAGTGTAGCGCAGATCAAACGCGATAGAGGCAATGGCGGCCGCAGTGTAGGGCCCGATGCCTGGCAATTTCAGCAAGGCTGCATGATCTTTTGGAAATGCACAGCCATGTTCAGTCACCACCACGCGGGCGCATTTCAACAGGTTGCGTGCCCGAGCATAATAGCCAAGCCCCGCCCATTCACCCATGACATCCGCATCTTTGGCAGCAGCAAGGGCGCTGACCGTTGGCCAGCGGGTGATGAATCGTTCAAAATAGGCTGTGACGGCCGCAACAGTAGTCTGTTGCAGCATTATTTCTGACATCCAGACGGCATAGGGATCGGGGCTGTGCCCGGAAGCTTTATCGGCAGGGGACACCCGCCATGGCATGTTGCGGGCATGCCGGTCATACCAATCAAGCAAGTCGCTGCTAAGCTTGGCGTTATGGTCACGCAAAATTTATGCTCCTTTACAGCATCTAATCTGGGGTCTGGGAAGCGCTTAGGCTATCATACGCTTATCTGAGGGAGAACATAGCCATGGCCACGCGCCGCGCCAGCACAAAAGGGTTCAAACGGACAGCATCATTGCTGACTGGGCGTATTCGGCAGGCCAGCGAAAGCCGGGGCTTTGCCCAGAGCCGTCTGTTGACCGATTGGGCAGAGGTTGTTGGGCAGGATATCGCCGCTGTCGCACGCCCAGTCGAAGTAAGCTATGGCCGTGGTGGACTTGGGGCAACGTTGACCCTGCTGACGACGGGTGCGCAAGCGCCCATGCTGGAGATGCAAAAAGAACAGCTGCGCACAAAGGTAAACGGGGTCTATGGGTATAACGCGATTGCACGTATCCGTATAACTCAGACCGCCGCTACTGGTTTTGCTGAAGGACGAGTTGCATTTGAGCATTCATCGGTTGAGAAAGGCCCCAAGGTACCAAATGCCGAGATGCACCAGCAGGCCTCTGCCGTGGTGTCTCCGGTCCAAGACGAAACATTGCGCGAAGCACTCGAACGGCTGGGCGCACATATTCTGACAAAAGAAAAACAAGGAAACCGCTCATGAACCGCATTCTTGCCGTACTGGCTGTTGCCATCGGTGTCGCTGGATACTTCTGGTACAGTTCTGCTCCGTCAAACCGTCTAGACAATCCACAGGCCACGGCCCTGTTGGGAGCTGCGAATGCTCAGACGACAGAAGAGAATATTGACACATCCTCTGTTGTGGACATGAGCATTGGCAATCCGGACGCACCTGTGACGGTGATTGAGTACGCCAGTTATACTTGTCCTCATTGCGCAAATTTTCACACTGGAAACTATAAAAAACTAAAGGCTGAATTTATCGATACCGGCAAGATCAACTTCATATATCGTGAGGTGTATTTTGATCGCTTTGGTCTGTGGGCGTCATCTATTGCGCGCTGCGCGGGCCCCGACAAGTTCTTTGGCATCACCGATCTACTTTACGCCAGTCAGGCCGAATGGTCGCGTGCAGGTGGCGGTGATCCAAGCGTCATTGTCGGCGAGTTGCGCAAAATTGGACGTCTGGCTGGTCTGAGCAGCGAGGCGATAGAAGGATGTTTACAGGATGGTGAAAGCCTGCGGACGCTGGTGGCCTGGTATCAGGAAAATGCCGAGCGGGATGGTGTGCGTTCCACACCCAGTTTTGTTATCAACGGCACCACTTACAACAACATGCCCTTTGATGAAATGAAATCACTGATCATTGATGCTAGCGGCTTATGACATCTGCAGGTAAGGGCCCTCTGACCGGGTTGCGTGTTGTGGAGCTGGCGCGGGTTCTGGCGGGGCCTTGGGCAGGGCAGACACTCTCTGACCTAGGGGCAGAGGTTATCAAGGTCGAGGCGCCGCAGGGTGATGATACACGCCAATGGGGCCCGCCCTTTGTGACGCGTGACGATGATGTATCGGCTGCTTATTTCCATTCTACCAACCGGGGCAAAGCGTCTGTCATCATCGACTTCAAGACTGAGGCTGGTCAAGTCCAATTGCGCGAGCTGATCGGGACGGCGGATATCCTGATCGAGAACTTCAAGGTTGGCGGTTTGGCGAAGTACGGGTTGGATTATGCAAGTCTGAAAGACTTGTTTCCTGAACTTATCTATTGTTCCGTTACAGGGTTTGGGCAGACGGGCCCTTATGCCCATCGGGCAGGCTATGACTTTATTATTCAGGGTATGTCCGGATTGATGTCGATTACAGGAGAACCCGGCGGTCAACCGCAAAAAACTGGCGTTGCGATTACCGATATTTTCACTGGGGTATATGCTACGACTGCGATTTTGGCAGCGGTGCATCAGCGTGCGCAAACCGGACGAGGCCAGCACATCGACATGTCTTTGCTGGATGTTGCAGTGGCGGTAACGGCAAATCAGGCAATGAATTATCTGACCAGCGGCGTGGCCCCGGGAATGATGGGCAATGCGCATATGAACCTGACGCCCTATCAGGTTTTTGATTGTGCTGACGGGCACATCATAATCGCCACGGGCAACGACGGTCAGTACCAACGCTTGTGTCACATTTTAGGCTTGGACGACATGGCGAAAGCGCCAGATTTTTTACGTAATTCCAACCGGATTGCCAATCGCGAAACCCTGACCGGGCTGTTGACACAAGCGACGCGCCAGCGCTGCCGCGCCGATTTACTGGCGGCCTGCGAGGCAGAGGGGGTGCCGGCGGGACCGATCAATGATCTTGCGGATGTGATGGCTGACCCTCAGGTTCAGGCGCGCGGTATGGAGATTGCACTAGACGGTGTTCCGGGCATCCGCACGCCCATTGTCTTTTCGGATGCCGAACTAGACTTGCATCGACCCGCGCCCAAGCTGGGCGAAGACAGCGCCTGAAGACACTGCCAAAATGAGATGCTCGTACACCACACGATGTTTGCACATGCTGTTTACATGTGCGCTTTCCGCTTGTTGAGGGGGTATTTTCCGGACAGTGGAATCTATCGCGTTTGACGTAACATGCGAAGCATTGCTCATGGCCTAATGCTTTAGGCTATGTCTTTGATAGACTTGTAAGACGCGCATCGAGGGCCGTTGTGTCTTGGAATTGCAACCTGACGGGCAGTGTGATGACCTTGGGCCGGTAGGCTGGAGGCAGGCGGGCCGCGTCTTTTTCAGTTGTGACGAGTTGGGCGCCTTTGCTTCGGGCTTCGGTTTCAAGCCGGTTAAGCAGGGTCGTGGAAAGCGGTTGATGGTCGGCCAGTGCTTCGGTCCGCAGGAGCGTGGCGCCAAGCTTGCGCAGTGTGGTAAAGAATTTCTCGGGACGACCAATGCCTGCGAATGCGATCAGAGGCGTGTCGGTCCAGTCCATACCGGTTTGCAGCGGTGCTAAACTTGCGCGAATCCGGTTAAGGTTTTGTGGCACAGTGGAGGTATCAAAGTTGTCCTGTGCAGCTTTGTTCCCGATAGTCAGCAGCAGGTCGGCTCGGGCCAGCCCTACGGTTGCTGGTTCGCGCAATGGTCCAGCGGGCAGGCATAGACCGTTGCCAAAGCCGGTTTCAGCATCGACGACGACGATGGTCAGATCATAAGCGAGGCTAGGATTTTGAAAGCCGTCATCAAGAATGATTGCGGTTGCACCTGCGTCTATGGCGGCACGTGCGCCAGCGGCGCGGTCTCGTGCAACCCATGTCCGGGCAAAGGCGCTGAGCAGAAGCGGTTCGTCGCCTGTTTGAGCGGCCTTGTGACGGCTGGGGTCAACCTCAGTCGGAGTGGTGAGGTTCCCACCATGGCCACGGCTCACGATATGTGGATCAAAGTACAGGTCACGCAGTCGTTCGGTTATGGCCATGACGGTTGGAGTTTTGCCTGTGCCGCCTGCGTTTATATTCCCAATACAGATGACCGGGACGGACATTTGGGATCGGGCGCCCCTAGCAAGCCTTTGAGCGGTTGCCATTGCATAAAGAGAGCCGAGAGGTGACAGAAAGCGTGCACACCAGTGGTTTGGCCCACGGGCAGATGTCCAGAAGGCAGGCGAGCGCATTAAACAATCCCATCCTGAAGAGCATCAAGTCGTCCCATGGCTATCGCAATTATCTTGTCGAGGCTATCTGCCCCTTCGGTTACGACGTTCCAACCAGCCACTGCCATTTGTGCGGCCTGATCTGGTGCCATCATTTGGGTAACTGCTCGGCCGAGGGTTGCTGCATCATTCACGATGCGAGCAGCGCCCGCATTCATTAGCCGGGTATAAGCATCAACATGTGGCCGAACATGAGGGCCGTAAATAATGGCGCTGCCATGGGCAGCGGCGACATACGGGTCAGCACTTGGACTGTTCGGGCTAAGCGAGCCGCCAAGAAACGTGACAGAGGCCATACGGAACCAAAGGCCCTGGCCTGCATCTGGGTCGGCCAGCAAGATTTGGGTGTTTTCGTTGGGCAGATCGTCAATACCCCAACGGCACAAGCGTAGCCCGCTCTGGTCACCCAACGCTTGTGCGTGCTCGACATCGGACCGGCTCGCAGGGTCGAGAACCAAAAGCAGACGGTGCGCTGCCATCAAAGCCTGTCGATAGGCTATCAGTACGGGATTAATTTCGTCACGGGTGATCTGTGTTGCCAGCCAAAGCGGCCTGCCAGCAAGGCTATGGGTAATGTCGGACAGATCGCTTTCGGCAGCGGGCAGTACCCGGCCAAAGGGCTGCAAAGGAATCGTTTGCTGAATTGTATCCAGAGCGCGACCGAGTTGTGCCATGCGTAGATGCGCGGCCTTAGAGCGGACGATTACGGTTTCGAATTTAGCGATCAGATGGCGGAGCACTTCGGGTAGCCACCGATCTCGACGACTATCAAACCCGTCACTCTCAGCATCAATCAGCATCATAAAGGCCTCGCTGTTGGCCGCGGAGAGGACGAGATTGGGAAGTAACCCACCCCAGGTCCAAATGACCACATCTGGTTTCCAGTGATCAACAAACGCATCGGTGGCGTCAGGGTGTTCTGAGGGCATTTTTGCACAAATGATCATGTCTGCGTCGGCAGATACGGTGCCTTCCAAAGTGGTTATTAACACATGGCATCCGGGCCTCGTTTGGATCAACCGTCTCGCGAAATCATTGATTGCCCGGATGTTGCCCACTTCGGCGGCATAGATCCAGATAAGTTCGCCTTTTGGGCGGCGCTGCTTGCAAGCATAGGTGGCCGGAGCAAGCCGCCGCGACAGTGTGCGATAGGCTGACAGCCCGAGTGATCTCTGTCGCACGAGGTTTCTAAGCCTGTTTTTCGGTAGGATGCGTGGCTTTAACACCATCCCACACCCGAAGTATATCTGCACTGAGGTCGCGCATATGGGCGTTATTCAATGTCCGCTTAAATTTGAATTTCACAGTATGTTCGGTCCTGAGGTCGTTCGGAAAAACTGCATGGAAACAAGGACCGTTTGCAGTGTTAAAGACATCACTTTCTGCCTCAACTAATTCGCCGCCAAGGACGTCGCGCGGGCATTGGGCCATGTTTTATCCTTCGGGTTGCAGGTATATTTTCCAGTTTGCGCATCTGGGTCAGGTGGTCAAGCGTGGGTCAGACGCCAGATCAGATTATCATGTAGTGGTTTGGTTGCTGCGACAACACCGTTCAGCATTGGGCTTTCGTTGTTGAACCTTAGCGGTGTGCCTGTCTGGTCCGTGATCTGGCCACCTGCCTCAGACACTATAAGAGCGCCAGCAGCGATGTCCCATTCCCAGCTTGGGCGCAGGGTTAGCATTCCATCAAAGCGTCCTTCGCCTACAAGCGACAGGCGATAGGCCAGTGAAGGACGGTAATGACGGGTCAGCTGGGGCACACCACCCGGCCAATGATGCGGCTCAAGGTTTGTAACTGCTGCGAGTACCGTAGCCGTCCGAGTGGGGGAAGGTGACGCTACCGTGACCTGTAACCGGTTCAATGTTGCCCCCATCCCCTTGGCGGCGCCATACATTTTATCGCGCAAGGGCAGATAAATGGCTGCAGCCGTAATTTCGCCCTTATGAGCGACAGCAATTGAGATGGCCCAAGTGCGCCCACCTTCGACAAAGTTTCGGGTGCCGTCGATTGGATCAACTATAAAGACAGTCTCGTGATCTAGCCTTTCAGTGGTGTCATCAGTTTCTTCAGACAACCACCCATAAGTTGGGCGCGCGGCGCGCAGGTTCGACATCAAAAGGTCGTTCACTGCCAGATCGGCCTCGGTCACTGGCCCAGCATCACCGGGTTTATCCCATCGGGCCGCAGTCGGGCCAGTAAAGCTGGTGGCCACGCGCCCAGCTATGCGGGCGGCCTCGATCAACAGGGGAAGGTCAGCTGCCGGCAAGAGTCATTCCGGCAATAAGTAGCGAAGGCACGACGCGCGACAAATGAGTGCGCGCATCATTGGCCGGGATGATCCGGCGCAGCATGTCGGGTAAAGATCCGGCAATGGTGCATTCGTTGACGGGATAGGTAACTTGTCCATTTTCGATCCACAAACCTGCGGCGCCGCGTGAATAATCACCAGTGTTTGGGTTGATTGTGGAACCGATCATGGACGTTACAAGCAGGCCAGTACCCATGTCGCGGATCAGATCAGCGGGGCTGGCAGCACCTTGGTCAAGTGCAACATTCCAGTTGCTGGGCCCAGGCATGGATGAGACATTGCGCGCAGCGTTTCCGGTCGATGGCATGCCTAACTTGCGTCCGCTGGCCAAATCCAATGTCCAGCCTGTGAGCATACCATTTTCGACAATTGTCCGCCGTCGGGTCGGCAGACCCTCGGCGTCGAAGGGACGGGTGCCGTTGGTGCGAGGGCGGTGTGGGTCTTCGACAAGATTAAGCCATTCGGGTAAAACTTGGGTGCCCAAGCTGTCGCGTAGCCACGAGGCCCCACGCGAAACGGCGCTGCCATTTGCGGCGGCCAGCAGGTGACCAATCAGAGACGATGAAATGCGTTCGTCAAAAAGAACCGGATACGTTCCTGTGGGCGGCTTGCGCGCGCCAAGACGGGCGATTGCGCGTTCGCCCGCCTCTTGGCCAATGTCCTGCGAGCTACGCAGGTCGCTTTGAAAGATGCGGCTATCACCACTGTAGTCGCGTTCCATTCCGGTCCCGGTGCCCGAAATCGCCACGCAACTGATGCCGCGATCTGTACGGCGATAGCCGTCAGAGAACCCATTGCTTGCAGCCAGCCAAATGCGGTGCGCGCTGTAGCCGCCACTGGCTTGCTGAACCTGCGCGACACCCGTAACCTCAAGGGCAGCCGCCTCGGCAGCACAGGCGTCTTGCTGCAATGCCTCTGCAGTTGGTTCTGGGGTATTATCGCAAAGCTCAAGCGCATCAATATCCCAATTGCACGCCAGTTCTGCTGGATCAGCCAGCCCTGCAAAGGGGTCATCAGGTGCTTCGCGTGCCATGGCTACGGCCCGGATTGCCATCTCGTCTATGGTGCGATCAGATATATCCGAAGCTGATACATTGGCCTGTTTTGGTCCAACAAAAACGCGTAGGCCTATATCGATACCTTCGGACCTTTCCGCATGCTCAAGCGCACCCGCGCGCACATCGATTGAAATCGAAGTACCTTCGGCTACCATTGCGTCGGCCGCGTCTGCCCCTGCATTCTTGGCGGCCTTGATCAGGCGATCAGTGAGGGTGGAAAGTTTGACCGGTGTCATGTGTTGCTCCGCTTGGTTGCGGTTGAGGTAGCGGTGCAGGCCGCACTGTTCAAGTCCGGACGCTTGCGGCGCCGAGCTACTTTGATCAGGTCAGTCGGAAATATCAGCGCAAGCGCTGCCCGTTGGCCAGAACATGGCCCTCGGAATTCACTTCGATGCGAGAGCCGAGAGTGTCCTCGCCTTCGCTCGGAACGGCAAAAAGACCCATCATCATGCGCATTCCCATGGCTTCGCTTGCTGGCACAAGGCCCATATCGATCAATGTGTCAAGCAGGCCGTTGCCACCCACGAGGGTCAGATCGATTGCTCCTTTGGGGCGTGGCATGCCGTCAAAGGTAATCAGGTCTCCGTTGTCGAAGGTGAATGCGCCCTGCCCAGCCAGTTCAGCGCCTGCCGCTTTAACTTCAATTGCATTCAACTTCAGGCTGATCAATTCACCCGGAACAGCACCAGTTTCGGCGAGTATTTCGCCTTGGTCGGGATCAAGGAAATCAAATAATAGTTTAGCTGTGCCGCCCAGGTCGAAAATCAGATTGATTGGGTCGCGCGGCAGCTGTACGGCCGGGTCGAATAGGCCCCAGATCGTATCAGAAACTGTCAGGCCAGTGAGTGCAAAACCTAAGCCAAAGTCCTGCTCACTATCCGATTTTTGAACGGGCAAAAGAAAATTGGTCGAAATTTCGTCTGCGCTGAAGGATAATGGCAAGGGCAGCTCGGTCATGAGTGCATTAATCGTCACACCCATTTGTGACACGCTGTAGGCGATGCCATCGCTGTCAAAGCGGGTTACAAGTTCTGTGCCTTCGGATGTTGTATTGATTGTGCCACTGCCATCGTCACTTTTGAATGTCAGATCATATGCCCCACCACTCGTTGTGAACGTGCCACCAAACTCAAAGCCGGCATTCAGCATCGCGTTAATATCCTGCATGTCGACACCTTCGGGGAACGCACCGCCACCCTCAAAAGTGATATCCCGCATTTGACCATCCATTTTGAACGTCTCATCGGACATAGGATCCGTTAAATTGATCTTGTAGGTCGCAGTGCTGGCGCTGCCTGATTGGTCGATCATCCTCAAGCCGCCCCCAACGGACCGCGTGACATAAGCCAGATCTTGTAGCGAAAAGTTGGCTGCGGTTAACTCAGGCCCAAGCGTGACTCCATCAAAGGTTAGGTCAAGCATGTCCATATTTACGCTCTGTGCTTCGAAATCATATATCACGTTGCCCGGATCACCAGTGGCTGTAAAAACCGGAGAGGTCATTGTGGTTGCGATCGTAAATGAGACGTTTTCGCCAGTTTCTTCTCTTATCCTGACTTCTATGTCCGACGAGTTCGGCAGCGCCACAGAAACGCTGCCATCGGCGTTCTCGATAAAGCGTAAGGTACCCATCTTGATGTTGACTGTACTGCTTCCCGAAGTTTCTTCCAGATCCATACGCATAGACAGGTTATTCAACGTTAGGCCGTCGCTGTCGGTCACCTCGCGTGCGCTAATATAATAGCCGGTGCTTGACGCGTAATCCCGCCATTCAGTCCATAGATCGGCAGCTGTCAAATCTGCCTGCGCAGCTGTTGTGGAAAGGCACAGCGCTAAAGCAGGTGATCTCAGCAATCGGGTGAAAAGAAGCATGAGAGAATCCCTTAGGAAATTGAATGATATCGTCCGGCAAGGCTGACGATCCGTCAAGGTCACAGTCTGGACCTATGGCGCGCACGCGCGTACCACAAGTGCATTGTCCTAAGAAGGCACAAAGATAGGGAGCAGTCCATGCAGGATATGACGGGAAAGACAGTTTTGATTACTGGTGCAAGCCGCGGAATCGGTGCAGACACAGCTCGATGGTTTATACGCGCGGGTGCTAATGTGGCGCTGTTGGCGCGCGGAGCTGACGAAATATTGGAACTGGCCGCTTCCATCGGATCAAAGGCTATGGCAATTCCCTGTGACGTCAGTGATTACAAAGCTGTGTCTGCTGCGGTGTCCCAAACTGTCGAGCAGTTCGGTGGGCTGGATGTTCTGATTGGAAACGCTGGCGTCATTGAACCGATTGTGCATTTGGCCGATGCTGACCCCGAGGCTTGGTCACGTGTTATCGATATCAACCTCAAAGGTGTGTTCTATGGCATGCATGCGGCTTTGCCTGTCATGCGGGCTGCGGGTGGCGGTACGATTCTGACGGTCAGTTCTGGTGCCGCACATGGACCGGTTGAAGCATGGTCGCACTATTGTGCTTCCAAGGCAGGGGCCGCGATGCTGACACGTTGTTTGGACAAGGAAAATGGACAATCCGGCATTCGGGCCATGGGGCTTAGTCCTGGTACGGTGGCCACGCAGATGCAGCGCGAAATTAAAGCGAGCGGAATCAACCCGGTCAGTCAATTGGATTGGTCAGATCACATTCCAGCTGATTGGCCGGCACGGGCCCTTTTATGGATGTGTTCTTCGGATGCTGATCCGTGGATCGGCCAAGAGATTTCGCTACGCGATGAAAGCATTCGCACACGGATTGGTTTGATATGATTGACGTTGATCGCAATGGTCCAATCTGGACCGTCACGCTGAACAGGCCGAAGAAAGCCAATGCGCTGACAGCTGAGATGCTCAGTGATTTGGCTGATGCATGTGCGGCGGCAACGCAAGCACGGGCTCTGGTTCTGACCGGCGTTGGCAAAGTCTTTTGCGCCGGGGCCGACCTTGATGCTGCGCGGGCTGGTCTTGCAACGTCTCCGGATTGGGAACGTTTGTCATCGGCGATTGCAGGCTTGCCCGGGTTGACTATTGCCGCGTTGAACGGAACGTTGGCAGGTGGCGCAATGGGCATGGCTTTGGCCTGCGATCTGCGTATTGCAGTTTCCGGCGCATCGTTTTTCTATCCAGTAATAAAACATGGGTATCTGCCACAACCCAGTGATCCGAGGCGGTCGGCGTCAATGGTTGGACCCGCACAAACAAAACTAATTCTTAAGGCGGGCCAAAAATTGACCGCGGATGAGGCGCCGAACATCGGATCGATCGACAAAATA
>Ga0115548_1001556_pt1 | contig 12372 bp, 7 predicted proteins | sample COGITO_mtgs_1004_4_FD_87187 | JGI IMG/M metagenome (GOLD analysis project Ga0115548, IMG submission 87187) | Pelagic marine microbial communities from North Sea - COGITO_mtgs_100423 | ecosystem: Environmental > Aquatic > Marine > Epipelagic | place: Germany:Helgoland, sampling site Kabeltonne...
ATGATTTTTAGCGAAAGCTGGTTACGAGAATTTGTCGATCCGGGCATGGCGACGGCTGAGCTCGTTGAAACGCTGACGATGGCAGGTCTCGAGGTTGACGGTGTAACGCCCGCAGCTTCGCAGTTCAGCGGCATAGTGGTTGGGCGTGTCGAGAGTGCTGAGCAGCACCCAGATGCCGACAAACTTTCTGTTTGCCGAGTAAGTGATGGCACGACTGAATTTCAAGTTGTCTGTGGCGCGCCCAACGTACGAGTGGGTCTGTTGGTGCCGTTTGCTAGGGTCGGTGCGGTTCTAGACGGCGGCGACAAGCCCTTCAAAATCAAGGCCGCTAAACTGCGAGGTGTCGAGTCTAATGGCATGCTTTGCTCCGCTGAAGAGCTCGGTCTTGCTGAGTCATCGGACGGCCTGCTCGAGCTTCCTGAAACGCTTTCCCTAGGCGCAGATATTCGATTAGCACTTTCATTAGACGATCAGCTTATTGAGCTAGACCTGACCCCCAATCGCGGTGATTGTCTTGGCATGATTGGTCTCGCAAGAGAAGTGGGGGTTCTCGCTCGCACTCAGGTCAACGAGATCGACTATCCAACTGTTAAAATCACGACTGAGCGCAAAATTCCGGTAGCAACAGCCGCACCTGATGAGTGTCCGAAATACTTGGGTCGGGTCATTGAGAATATCAATATCGCCACCCCAAGCCCTTATTGGTTGCAGGAACGGCTGCGCCGCAGCGGGCTAAGAAGCATCGATCCGGTCGTAGATGTCACTAATCTCATGCTGTTGGAATTAGGCCATCCGATGCACGCTTTCGACGCCGATAAGCTGCACGGGACAGTGACTGCTCGATTGGCGAAAGAGGGCGAGAAGTTAACACTCTTAGACGACCGCGAGGTTGTTCTTGATTCGGCTACCCTCCTGATAGCGGATGATACGCAAGGTCTCGCTATGGCGGGCATTATGGGCGGATTATCAAGCTCTGTTACGAGTCAGACTAAGTCGATTTTCCTTGAGTGTGCGTTTTTCTCGCAACTCGCGATAGCGGGTAAGGCAAGAGGCTATGGCCTGCATACCGATGCCTCTCATCGCTATGAGCGCGGTGTAGATTACGCGTTACAAGCACGCGCGCTGGAGCGCGCAACGGCGTTATTGCTCGAGATAGTAGGAGGGGAGGCGGGCCCTGTAAGCACTGCCATTGGCAATTTGCCGAAGACTCGGCAAGTACGACTCAAGTTCGCGAATGTTAAGCGCCTATTGGGCGTCGATGTGCCGCAGGCTGAATCTGTAGATATCCTTACTCGGTTGGGATTTGTTGAAGAGAGTTCAGACGCCGAGGGTATAGTGTTCACCGTGCCTTCTTTCCGTTTCGACGTGTCTATCGAAGCCGATTTGATCGAGGAGATAGCGCGCGTATTCGGCTACAACAATTTGCCAGAAACACCGGGTATGACTGCTCAGCGGTTGCCAAGGATCCCAGAGCGTATCCGCCCCGTCGCAGCATTAAAGCAGCGGTTGGTTGCTGAGGGTTATCAAGAAGCAATCAACTACAGCTTTATCGATCCAGAATTAGTTAGTAGCGTCTGCCCAGAGAGCCAGACCGTAGTGCTTAAAAATCCGATCTCGGCTGAAATGTCGGTAATGCGCCCGAGCATCCTCCCTGGTTTATTGTCCACTTTGAGTTACAACCTGAATCGACAGCGCGAACGGGTGCGTTTGTTCGAAGAGGGCCTAGTTTTTGAGAAAGTGGCGGGTGAAATTAAGCAGACCCGCTGTCTCGCCGGGCTTATATATGGCAGCGCAGAGCCGATCAATTGGAATCAGCCGAAAAAGCCGGTCGATTTCTATGACATCAAAGGCATTGTCGAATCGTTAGCTAATAAAGGAGAGCATGCTGAGCCTGTCGAATTTGTGAAAAGCGAGCACCCCGCTATGCATTCAGGGCAATGCGCAGAGGTGCGTTTTTCCGGAAAGTGTGTAGGCCATCTAGGCGCTATTCACCCGCGCCTGCAGCGTCAGTTTGGCTTTGCGAGCGCTGCTTATTTGTTCGAACTGAATACCGAGGCGCTTGTTACGCGGCAGTTGCCTGCCGCATCTGTATTGTCGCGATACCCAGAAGTCAGTCGTGACCTCGCGATCGTGGTCGGTGTCGATACCGCCGCAGGCGATATTGCAGCTAGCATCCGTGCGAATGCCGGTAGTGACCTGACAGAGTTGACGACGTTTGATGTTTACGACGGCGCTGGTGTGGGTGAGGGTAAAAAATCCATCGCATTTGGCTTGACCTGGCAGCATCCTTCCCGCACGCTTAGCGATGAAGAAATATCTGCTATTATTACTAATTGCATCAAGGTGCTAGAGAGCGATTTTAAAGCGGAATTACGCATCTAAATTCTGCTTTTATAGCTTTAACGCTGCAGCGATTTAACATTTTCAGTGTGTTTTTACACAAAACAAACCGACACGAGGGTTTGATATGACAGACGGTGCACTAACCAAGGCCGACATGGCAGAACGCCTGTTCGAAGAGCTTGGGTTGAACAAGCGCGAAGCGAAAGAAGTGGTCGAGCAGTTTTTCGAAGAAATTCGTGCCTCACTTGAGTCTAACGAACAGGTAAAACTTTCAGGATTCGGTAATTTCGATTTACGCGACAAGAAAGAGCGTCCTGGCCGAAACCCGAAAACCGGCGAAGAAATTCCTATCAACGCGCGGCGGGTGGTCACTTTCCGTCCGGGTCAAAAACTTAAAGCACGGGTAGAGGGCTATGCTGGAAGCGAAGAATAACGACGAGCTGCCTGAAATACCGCCGAAGCTCTATTTTACGATTGGTGAGGTAGGCGAACTGTGTTTGGTGAAGCCCCACGTCCTGCGTTATTGGGAAGCAGAATTTCCACAGCTCAAACCCGTAAAGAGACGCGGCAATCGCCGTTACTATCAGCGAGGAGATGTTATTCTCATTCGTCAGATTAAAAGCCTCCTCTACGAACAAGGTTATACGATAGGCGGCGCACGGTTAAAGATGAATGACAAAAGCGAACCCGTGGCTGTCTCTGCGGTCTCCGATGTGGCGCTAAAAACAATCATCAATGAGTTGGAAGCTGTAATCGCCACCTTGTAGAAAAGATTAGGCCTCGCAGCGCTGTCATCTTTCCGTAAAAGTAGTTAAAATTACGAAAAATCGGGGCGTAGCGCAGCCTGGTAGCGCACTACACTGGGGGTGTAGTGGTCGCAAGTTCAAATCTTGCCGTCCCGACCAAATTCCCCCTCGTGTTTCTCCGAATATCCTCTAAAGTTAATACCTCTCTAGCCCGGACCATCAAACTTGGATGCACGTAGCGCCAATATAGCTTCGGCCCTTTGCCTCGCCAGACACCGCTCTTCTATCTCGTCGATATAATCTAAAATCGCCTCTCGGGCGCAGTATTCGATTGTTCGGCCGGTACTCATGGCCAGGATCAAAAGACGTGTTTCTATTTGCTGTGGCAGATCGATAGTGAACATGCTTTGCTTCTCTTGTTATGTTACGTGAGTTCTTTCTTACGGTTTAGAGAATGAGTCTAGGCATCTAATTTGTAACCCTTTTAATAGGTTTGCAGGCGCTTACCGACTACTTAAATGGTTTGTGCGCTTTGTTCGCTAGCCAATTTAGATCGAGCACCTAACTGATACAGTCTGAAACCAAGTCTAGCTGTCGCAATTCTATGCGCAAGGTTACTGGTGGTTTACAGTGACAATTGAATTGATTGAGGCCGGGTGAGTGGTTCGCGATCAATATGAGGTAATGATCGTTACCATAAACCACTATTGGTAGTGTTATTGCGCTCATCTATCGTTTAAAATCGTAGACATTACGAGTCAGCAGATGCCTAGTCACTTGGGCGCGGCGATGTCGCTCAAGCCAGCGCTGCTCAAGTAGAGCGTAGCAACGAGCAAGGCGCTACTCTAAAGTACGTTATGTAACTCACATCACGACAATAATAACTATCAGAATCAGAAAACGATGCGCCTCAAATGTATTAAGTTAGCCGGATTCAAGTCTTTCGTTGATCCTACAACAATCGATTTCCCCTCGAACCTATGCTCTGTCGTTGGTCCTAATGGCTGCGGCAAATCGAATGTAATCGATGCCGTGCGTTGGGTAATGGGAGAGAGCTCTGCGAAAAACCTGCGTGGCGAGAATATGACGGATGTCATATTCAATGGGTCCGGCGGACGAAAGCCGGTGGGTCAAGCAAGTGTTGAGTTGGTGTTCGATAATCATGATCACAAACTGACAGGCGAATATGCCAATTTTGATGAGGTCTCGATAAAGCGCAAGGTGGATCGCGACGCGCAGTCTACCTATTCGCTCAATGGCACCAAGTGCCGCCGTAAAGATGTCACTGATATTTTTCTCGGCACCGGCTTGGGCGCGCGAAGTTATTCGATTATTGAGCAGGGTATGGTGTCTCGGCTTATCGAGTCGAAGCCCGAAGAATTGCGCGTGTTTATCGAAGAAGCGGCAGGAATATCAAAATACAAAGAACGCCGAAGAGAAACCGAGAGCAGAATCAAGCGCACGCGAGAGAACCTTGAGCGGTTGTCAGATATCCGCGATGAGTTGGGCAGGCAGCTCGCACACCTTCACAGGCAATCAGTTGCGGCTGAGAAGTACGGTGAATACAAGACGCAAGAGAGGCAAACCACTGCTTTTTTGAACGCATTAAAATGGCAAGCATTAGACGTCGATATTAGACAGAACAAGGCAGCAATTGGCGATCAGGAAATACGGTTAGAGGCGACTATTGCGGACCAACGCGAAGCGGATGCGAAGATCGAGCAACGCTTAGTCGATGGCACTGAGCTCGGCGATAAGCTTGGCGAGGTACAGGCGCGATTTTATAGCTTAGGAAACGACATCGCACGACTCGAGCAGTCGATCGAGCATCATCTTGAGCGCGCTGATCAAATGCGTTTCGATCTTAACGAAACTCAGCAGGCCTATGAACAAACGAAAGATGAACTCGATACCGACTTAGCTCGAATAGTCGAGATCGAAAGTGAACTCGAGGATGTGACGCCTGAACTCGATTCTGCACTAGAACTTGCAGCGGAATCGGCGGCTATTCTCGAAGAGGCTGAGAGTGGCCTGCGGCAATGGCAAACCGAGTGGGATGAATTTAACAAGGGTGCAGAACGTCCGAGGCAAGTCGCCGAGGTAGAACAAGCCCGTATTCAGCAACTCGAAAATATCGTACAGCGTGGGCTCGAACGCAGCCGGCGGCTCGAGGAAGAGCGCGAGAAGCTTTTACAGTCAGACGAAGACGACACAGTTATTGAGGCCAGAGAGGAGCTCGCACTTTTAGAGGAAACCATCGAGACACTGCAGGGGCAAAGCCAACTCGCAGGCAGTGAAATAGCGCTGCGTAGGTCCGAATATGGTGAGTGCGCAGATCAGCTGGACGCGGCACGAAGTGAATTGCAAACGGCTCGGGGCAAGCTTGCATCGTTAGATGCGCTGCAACAAGCTGCCCTGGGTCTAGACAACGAAGAGGTAAACGCTTGGCTTCGAAATAATGGTCTTGGAGACAGGCAGCGACTCGCTCAAAGCATCCGCATCCAATCAGGATGGGAACAGGCCGTCGAATCAGTCTTGGGCGAAACGCTACAAAGTATTTGTGTCGAGGGGCTGGATGATATCGAATCGCTCCTCGCCGAGCTTCCAGAGGGACGTATCGCCCTTGTTGATGTAAGTGCCTTAGCGGCAGAGAATCTGCAAACGAAATTGACCTTGAAGCCGCTAGCCGGTTACGTCGAAGCCGACAGCGGTATTCGCGATTTGCTACAGGGCATTTACGCGGCCGAATCACTTGCCGAAGCACTGGCGCAGAGGCAAGCCTTGGGCTCGCATGAGTCGATTGTGACGTTCGATGGGTTGTGGATCGGTAGATCATGGATTCAATTAAAGACCGCTGACAAAGAAGGCTCGATAGTGAAGAGGCGCGGGCTTATCGAAGAACTAAATGAATCGATTGATGCGCGTCTTGTGCTGTCGAATAAACTAAACGAGCGTCAGGCCGAACTCAAAGAAGCCATTGCAGAAGCCGAACAAGCCCGTGAACAACTTCAGCTGGATATTGCTAATAACAGCAAAGCGTTTGGCAACCTCAAATCACAGTTAAGTGCACAACAAGCAAAAGTTGAGGAAGCAGGACTTCGACGTCAGAGGATCCATCACGAGCTCGAAGAACTCAAGCGTCAGATAGAGCTTGAGCAAGAAAATATAGCGGAATCACGGCAGCGACTTCAGGTGGCGCTCGATTCTATGGAAGAGAATATCGAGGCTCGCGAGCTACTCGAGCACAGGCGGGAGCAACATATGCGCTCGCAGCAAGAGTCTCGGGAAAAGTCGCGGCATGATAAGGACGCTGCTCATGCCTTCGCGCTGCGACAACAAACGTTGCAGTCGCAGTTGCAGTCGACTCGAGAAACAATGGATCGAATGTCGTCGCAGGTAAAGCGTAGCCAAGAACGCATAGAAACTTTAACCGCACAAATAGCGACCTCCGAAGAGCCCGTCGCTGACATGCGCTTGGAGCTAGAGTCGCTTCTCGAAAAGCGCTTAGAGGTCGAGCAAGAACTCGCACAGGCTAAGGCTCAGGTCGACGCTAACGAGCATGCCATAAGGGGTCTTGAAGCCGAGCGCAATAGTATTCAGGAGCGCAGTAATCAAATTCGCGAAGTGCTTATGCAGGCGAGGCTTAAAAGCGAAGGCGCTTCAGTGAAGCAGGAGGCCATTCTCGAGCAGCTTACTGACGCCAAGTTCAATCTAGAAGCGGTGCTCAATGCCTTGCCTGAAGAGATGGATATAGCGCAATGTGACACAGAGTTGGAGCGACTCGCTAATCGCATTCAACGCTTAGGGCCAATTAACCTTGCGGCTATTGATGAATATGCACAGCAGTCTGAGCGAAAAGTCTATTTAGATAAACAGAACGACGACCTCGAACGCGCATTGACTACGCTGCAGAACGCTATCAAGAAAATCGATCAAGAAACGCGCGCGCGTTTCAAAGAGACCTTCGACAAAGTGAACGCTGGTCTTCAGGCATTATTCCCTAGAGTGTTCGGTGGTGGCCACGCGTATCTTGATATGACCGGTGAAGACTTGCTCGATACGGGTGTGGCAATTATGGCGAGGCCCCCTGGAAAGAGAAATAGCACTATTCATCTTTTGTCGGGCGGTGAGAAAGCGATGACGGCAATCGCGCTAGTATTCTCTATATTCCAATTAAACCCGTCGCCGTTTTGTATGCTCGATGAGGTTGACGCACCGCTCGATGATGCCAACGTTGGCCGTTATGCAAATTTGGTCAAAGAGATGTCGAAGTCCGTTCAATTTATCTTCATTACACACAATAAAATAACGATGGAAATGGCAAACCAACTGTTGGGCGTCACGATGCACGAACCGGGCGTGTCACGTATCGTGGCGGTCGATATTGAAGAGGCAGCAGAACTCGCTGCAATGTAGGGTGGTTTGCCTAGGCGCATCCTCGCCAGCCAAACTGAGGGTATGGCTGGTGAGGGAAAAGTATTTTCGACTTAAGCCCGCAGTTGGCTAAAGATCTACTGTCACCTGGCTGATAACCCTTTAGATAATACTCTTTCATTAGCCTGTCTAAAATATCTTATGGATTTACGCGAACTCGTCATTCTAGTCCTTGGCCTAACTATCGTTGGCGTCGTCGTGAGAGGCCTTCTCGTCGCTTTAAAAGCGAGAAAAAGCCAGCTCAGGCTTGCGATCGACAAGAATATTCCTAAAGACATCGACCTCGAGGCAATCGAATTAGCGGAGCTCCCTAGCGGCGGCGCGCGCGTTGTTCGCCTCTCCCCCGATGAGCTTCATGCAGCGAACACAGAGAGTAAGGCTGACGCTCTGCCAAATATCCCCGCGCCAAAACCTGTACCCGCGAGTCCAGAAGTTCTGCCACTAGAGTTTGAAGAGTCATTAGAAACAGAGGGTTCTGAGGCGCCAGGAGAGTCTGAGGGGTCTGAAGAGTCTAAAGTATCTAAAGAGTCTGAATGGCTTAAAGAGACAAAAGAGACAGAAGAGACCCAGTTGGATGTGCCGGCAGTTGCGATTAACCCGGAAACAGAGCGCGCAAAACTTCTGAGTTCAGTCGATGAGATCGCCGATGAAGTGGGCGAAAAGGAGACTAATGAGCCTCCTACGGAGCTAACAGAAGACCTCTCCGAACAATTGCCTGACGAATTGCATGACGAATTGTCTGAAGAGCTGCCTGAAGAATCACCTAAAGAACTGCCTGAAGAATTTCTCGAAGAGATAGCTACAGACTCAGCTCCCACGCATACTTTCTCTTTGGGCGACGGCATTGATGACGATGACGACGAGTATTCTTCGATCAGTCTGTCCGCAGGTGACCGTATCGGAGGCAGAAAAGAATCGCCTAGAACGCCATCGAAAAAAGACTCTCGGGGTAGCGCTATCCTCGGCTCGTTGGGTGCTGCAAGCAGGTCGCTTGGCGCGCTGGTTGCCAGCCGAAAGTCAGATAAGACTGTTCCTGACGCACCTGATGATACGCCACTTCGCGAGCATACTGAGGCCAACACTGCTGTCCCCATCGCTGAATCCACACACGATCATAGTGCCTTGTTTGAAAATTACGAACAGGATCAAGACGCTGAGGCTTCGCCTAGCGAGGCAAGCGACATCATGCCGGAGAATGATAGTCCCGCGGTTACCGACTTATTCCCCGAGACCTTTGCTCAAGAAGCGGCGCCTGAGTCCGAAGTTCTAGAGCCGGCCGACGCGTCCCCCGCGCCGGTATCACCCAGAGTAAATGAGGTCAAAGAACAGGCAGCACCTGCAATTGAGGAGAAGCCGAAGGACGCCGCCGTGGGTGAGGTGTCAGAGGTTCTCGTATTGAATGTAACGGCCAAGAAAGGCCGGTTAATCATGGGTGAGCGCCTACTGTCCTTGATGCAGGGACTTGAACTTGAGTACGGGGATAGGAAGATCTTTAGCAAGCGAACAGACGACGCTGAAGGAGCCCCGATTCTCTTTAACGTGGCCAATATGTTGCAACCGGGTACGTTCGATCTGAATAATATGGAAAATTTCGCAACCGTGGGCGTCACGCTGTTCCTTGCGCTGCCTTCACCAATCAGCAATTTCGAGGCGTTCGAAGAAATGCTGCAAACAGCACAAGATCTTGTCCGCTCTATCGACGGAGAATTGCGCGACGACCAGCGCAATATGATGACCGGTCAAACAATAGAACACTATAGGCAGCGTGTACGCGACTTTGAACTGCGGCGCTTGCGTTCGCGAGCTGCTGCAGGGTGAGTGCCTCCACAGCAATCCTAGAAGAGGTTGCTTCGCTTAGAGTGCAGCTTGAACGCCACAATCGTCTCTATCACACCCTCGATAGCCCAGAAATTACCGACGCCGATTATGATGTCATGTTGGCTCGGTTAGTGTCGCTCGAAAAAGACTATAACCTCTTTTCTCCTTCTTCGCCGTCGAATCGCATTGGCGCCGAGCCGCTGCCGGGATTTACTCAAGTCGCGCACGAAATTCCAATGCTTTCGCTAGATAAAGTGTTTGGTGAAGAGGACCTTCGTGCGTTTGAGGCAAGGCTCTTCAAACGTATCGAAGTAAGCAGCGAGATTACCTACAGCTGCGAGCCAAAGGTCGATGGTGTTGCGGTGAGTTTGCTCTACGAGAAGGGGCAATTGGTCCGCGCGGCTACCCGAGGCGACGGGACGATCGGCGAGGATATTACTCACAATGTCCGGACTATTCGCACCATACCTCTGCAACTTAGCGGCGAGGGCTATCCGGCTGTGCTCGAGGTTAGAGGTGAAATCTTTCTTGGCAAACGCGGTTTTGCCCAACTCAATGAGCAAGCGCGTCTAGATCAATCGAAGGTGTTTGTTAATCCCCGTAACACCGCCGCCGGAACGCTCAGGCAGCTCGATTCTCGACGCGCAGCCAAAGTGCCTCTGCAAATGTATTGCTACAGCGTAGGGCTGCAAGAAGGCGGTGATCTCCCCGACAGTCTTGGCGGAATTTTTGAGGCCTTAGCGGGCTGGGGATTGCCAACTAATCCGCAGCGTGAGGTCGTGGAGAGCATCGAGCGCTGCATTGCCTATTGCGAGGCACTGCTAGAGATGCGTAACGCGCTGGAATACGAAATAGATGGTTCGGTGATTAAGGTTGATTCACTGGAGCTGCAGGCAAGCATCGGTTCCAACGCACGCACACCTCGCTGGGCTATGGCCTACAAATTTCCAGCAGAGGAAAAGAGCTCACGCCTTCTAGACGTCGAGTTTCAGGTTGGTCGCACCGGCACGATTACGCCCGTCGCAAGGCTCGAGCCTGTTTTTGTAGGCGGTGTCACCGTGAGTAATACAACGCTTCACAATATGGATGAAGTAACACGCCTTGGCGTGAGAATCGGTGATGAAATTATTATTCGCAGAGCCGGTGATGTTATACCTAAGGTGGTGAGGGTGCTTGCTGGGTCTGTTAACCCAGCACCGAGAGCAATTATCGCACCTACCCAGTGTCCGGTGTGTGGCTGTGCTGTTGAGAAAGAAGGCGACGTGCTTATTCGTTGCAGTGGCGGGCTGATTTGTGGCGCACAGCGCAAAGAATCGATTCGTCATTTTGCTTCGCGCAACGCGCTAGATATCGATGGTATGGGTGAGCGTATTGTCGAGCAGTTAGTAGATGTCGAACTCGTTCGTGACGTATCTGACCTCTTTGTTCTCGAAGCAAGCACACTGATGAGTTTGGATAGGATGGGAGTGAAGTCGGCCGAAAAGTTAGTAGCCTCAATAGCTCGGTCACGTCGAACGACTCTGCCTAAGTTTCTTTATGCGCTGGGCATTCGAGAAGTGGGGGAGGCGACAGCGCTACAGCTGGCTAACCATTTCGGCGATCTTATGCTGTTGCAAGAGGCGAGTGTTGAGACACTGGTGGCTGTGCCCGATGTGGGCCCCATCGTTGCAGAGCATATAGTCAGTTTTTTTGCCAATCGCGCAAATATTGATCTTCTCTCAAGGCTCACAGCGCGGGGCGTCTCGTGGCCTGCGATCACAGTGGCGAGTCCAGAAAGTAAACCGTTAGCAGGTCAAACCGTGGTCCTTACCGGCACATTAGTAAAGCTCTCGAGGAACGAAGCGAAAGCCCGACTTATCGCGCTTGGGGCCAAAGTTGCAGGCAGTGTGTCTAAAAGTACTACTATTGTTTATGCGGGGCCCGGTGCAGGCAGTAAACTCGCTAAGGCAACTGAGCTGGGCGTCGAAGTAGCTGATGAAGCCGCACTTCTCGCACTGCTCGCCGCGTTAGAGACGACGTCAGATGCACCGAAGACAGCGCCCTGATAGATAGAATAGTTCCCTGCAGGTTATTGCGCGAAAGCGCTCAAATTAGGAAATGATGTATGAGTTGGTGGGGCAAAGTTGTTGGTGGCACTTTTGGGTTTATGCTTGGCGGCCCACTCGGCGCCCTCATGGGTGTGAGTCTTGGCAACTATTTTGATGGAGGCCTTACCGCGCAGAGCTCTCGTTTAGGTTTAGGGGCGACCGAGCGGGTCCAGTCGGCATTCTTTACCACGACCTTTGCGTTGATGGGCTATGTGGCGAAGTCGGACGGGAAAGTCACGCGTGATGAAATAGCAATGGCCGAAAGGGTCATGTCTCAGATGCGACTAAACGCGCAGCAGCGAGAAGTCGCCGTTAAGCTCTTTAACGAAGGCAAGCGTCAAGATTTCCCGCTCGAAGAAATTCTGACACAGTTCAAACGAGAATCGTTCAGACGCTCGAGTCTTGTACAGATGTTACTCGAAATCGTTGCAGCAACAGCGCTGGCCGACGGAACCCTGCATGCGCAAGAACGAAAAACGCTCGAACTTATCGCCAGTAAACTCGGTGTCAGCAGGCCTCGACTCGATGCCATTTTAGCGAGAGTATCGGGGCAGGCTGGTTTCGAAAGTGCAGATGAAAGTCGGTCAAAACTGTCAGCGGCCTACGCGCTTCTGGCCATTGAATCTTCGGCAAGCATGGAGGAGGTTAAGCGCGCCTATCGCCGACAAATGAGTCAACACCACCCTGACAAGCTGGTTGCAAAAGGCTTGCCAGAAGAGATGATCGACATCGCGAATCGTAAGACCCAAGATATTAAGTCAGCATATGATCTGATTCGTAAGTCACGAGAAGGATAATCGATTTGGTGGGCTAGCCTTGCGCTATTGAGACTGTGACGCAATATGCTGAAGAACGCGCACGCCAATAATGTGCTCAACGCCGACTAGCTGCTCGGCAAGCGTCTGAGCGAATGCAGTGTCGGCCGAACTTTCAGCGATTAAGTC
>Ga0115548_1001557_pt1 | contig 12369 bp, 13 predicted proteins | sample COGITO_mtgs_1004_4_FD_87187 | JGI IMG/M metagenome (GOLD analysis project Ga0115548, IMG submission 87187) | Pelagic marine microbial communities from North Sea - COGITO_mtgs_100423 | ecosystem: Environmental > Aquatic > Marine > Epipelagic | place: Germany:Helgoland, sampling site Kabeltonne...
TGAGATACTGCCGGCTGATTAATTAAATTCATTTCTTGAATGCCGCTTGGTAGTTTAAAGCCTATGCGTTGGGTGCGGTTTCGTATGCCGTTAATGGGCGTATCAACAGTAACGACTAATGCCGTATAACCGGCATTTTCAGCTCGCCTTACTAATGACAAAGTCCATTCATGCGATTCTTGAAAATAAAGCTGAAACCACTTATTACTCGTCGTTTTTGCAGCGATAGCCTCCATTGTTACTGATGATAACGTACTAGCAATAAAACCTGCCTCCATCGCCTCGGCTGCTTCGACACTTGCCAGCTCTGCCTGCGGATGAACTAACTTTTGATGAGCAACGGGCGCTAACAATATTGGATGTCGAAAATCTCTCCCCAATAATGTCAAACGAGTACTTCCATGCCCCAATTTTTTTAACACTCGGTTATAAAGTTTAATACTGTCAAAGGCTGTTCGGTTATGATCTAACGTTACTTCACTTGCTGAGCCACCCGCAATGTATTCATAAGTAGAATGGGGAATCATTTCTTTTGCCAAACGAGCATAGTCACTTAGCGCAACGACATCGGAGGGGATGGATGTCATCACTTTTGCTGTGGTAAATTCTGTCTCCATAATACTCTGCACCTGCCTGTTATAAACCGATAAATTTCAATATCCATGTTGGGTATCTATCTATATCTATACCCAAAGACACCTAGGCCACCCAACATGAATAAACATCGTCTTTATATGTTTAGGGGAATCGCTTAAAACTCATAGCTCACACTCATCTGAGCGTTTCGTGCATCACCAATATAGACAAATCCACCACTGCGATAACCGGCAAGGTAATAATTTTTATCCGTTACGTTACCGACATTTAAACGTACATTAAGTTGTTCATTTACAGCGTAGTTGGCAAACAAGTCGTACTTGCTATAACTCGGAATTTCATAATCACCTGCGGCTCTATCGGGTTGGCCTACATACATTTCACTGGCGTAAGTGCCAACTCCACCCACAGATAATTTGGGTGATACTTGATAACGTAACTGTAGGTAGGCACTGTTATCAGTAAAGTTGGCTAATATTTCTCCTCTGTCATCACTTGTCACCCGTGGCCCATAGTAGCCATTAATAATATGAACACCGTCATTATAAGATTCCAAAATTTCGGCATTCATTAAAGCCGCGCCCAATTGAATACTGAGCTTTTCTGTAAGGTTACCTACCGCTGAAACCTCGACACCTTCAACTCGGTTTTTTCCGGTATTTAAGCTGCCCGTAGAGGCATAGTCATTAGCGTCAACCGTTTCCATTACATCATCCTTAGTAATCTGAAAAACAGCTGCTGTTAACAAAAGCTTATCATTGAAAATATTCCATTTCGTGCCTAACTCAATATTTACTGTATCTTCTGGCTTACTGTTTTTAACCTGCTGATTATCAGCACCACACAGTCCACCATATCCACAGTTACCACCAAGGTCAGACTCACCACCATTGATATTACTGGATGTACTTAAGGTCAAGTACACATTGGCATCTTCGTTTATATTAAAAACAGCACCCACATGACCATTCCATAATGTATCGGTATAGCTATACTCTGTGGGCACTGTCGCACCTCGACCAAGCACATCATTTTGATAATCAAAACGATCAGCGCGTAAGCCTAAGAATAAAGACAGATGGTCATTCAAGGTAATCGTATCCATAATCGATAGAGAAATAGTCTGAACCGAATAATCAGAATCTTTTCCCTGTTTAGTAATTTCTCGACCAATAAGACTATTGATTCCGCTTAGCTCATTACCATTACCATCTAAAATACAATAACTATCACTTGGACCACGCCGACCAAGCGAAATACAGTTAGTGGCACCCATGTTGTTAACATCGTAGGTACCATTAATTACATCAATATCTGAATATTCAGCACCAAAGACAAACTGATGCTTAGCGTTAGACAGATCAGTATCGATGAATACATTAAACTGATTCACAAAATACTCCACTTCCTGCCAACCCTGATGAGCACGTCCTTCAATAGTAATCGTTGGTGCTCCAGGTGCTAATGGATCAGTGGCATCACGCGTGGACCCTCTAGAGCCCGTCGTTACATAGCCGTTATCCGTTGTCCCATAACGCATCGAATTTTCTATTTTAACGCTATCATTCGCATCAAAGGTTAAGCGGATGGTCCCTACATTAACGGTTGATTCTAGAAAATCTTCATCTTGTACATAGCTAGGAATATCATGTGCAATAACGGCATCAGCCACATGATACGAACCCAAATCGGGAGAGTCCTCGGCATCCAAATAATAATAATCGGCAACCACCTTTAATTTATCTGTTGCTTGAAAACTTCCTGAAAGGGCAAAACCCATTCGTTCTTTATCTGCCGGATTACGATCAGGTACATCCTGTTTGCTGTAAAGTATGTTGGCACGAACCGCAACATCATCATTGATTGTTTTATTGCTATCTATCGTTAAACGACCATAATTATCAGTACCTAATCCGGTTTCAATTTTATTAAAATCATAGTCAGTACTAGCCTGTTTAGTAATGCCATTAATCGCTCCACCGGTTGATCCTCGCCCTGCAAATGTAGAACTGGGACCTTTGGTAATTTCAATTTGCTCAGCAGCAAAACTCTCACGCGTTGTCATTCCAGGATCACGTAAGCCATCAACAAATACATCGCTACGCGCTTCATGGCCACGGATAATATAACGATCACCAAAAGCATTACCGTTCTCACCGGTACCCAGAGTAATGCCTGGCTGAGCGGCAACAATATCTCTTAAATCCGTTTTACCCGATTCTTTAATTAATGTTTGCGTTAGCACACTTATCGTTTGCGGCGTTTCGGCCAACGCTTTTACATGGCGACTATCACCTGAAATTTTTGCCTTATAAGGCGCACCTTTTTCTGCATAAGGGTTTGTATCTACCGTGCGCTCTTCAACCTGTAGGGTATCCAAAGTAATCGCCTCATTCTCTTGAGCCATTGCAAATTGACCTAATAACAATGAAGGAATGGATAACGCTAACGTTGTTTTTTTCGTATTCAGCTTGGCTATTTTCAAACCAAGCAAAGTGTTATTCGGTTTATGAGAAAACATAATTTAATCCTTGTAGAGTGAGTTAGTAATAAGTGTATATTCAATGGGGATAACCAGTGTTAGGCTATCTTTTGAGAGGGAATCAGGTATTCCAGGAACAGGATTAGCCTTGGCCAGCATATCTAATGCCGCTTGATCTAAAAGCGGATAACCCGAACTCTTCTGAATACTGGATGCCAAAACCTCACCACTTTTATTAATGGAAAATTTTAGCTCGACAATACCTTGCTGCTTTTTCTTTTTGACGGCGGCAGGATAATCTTTGTGTTGATTCAACCAAGCAAATAGCCTAGAAAAATAATTTTCCCCATTACCCGCTTTGCCCCCCAAACGCTTATGAGATGCCTTTCCAGTTGCACGTATAGTCGATTTTGATGATGAATTTTTTTTTGCCTTTACTGCTGAATCCTGTAGCGATGCTGTTAATACTTCAGACTGAACTTTTGTCTCTAATACTTTTTCCTGTGAATCTAGAATGTCGTTAATGGCTATTGTTGCTGGCAGTTTCTCAGCGGTTTTAACTGCACCTATATTCGGTAATACCTTGGCCGTTTTTGTATCCGTAGGTTCTACCACAGTTGTCATTTTTTTAAGTACAGCTTCAATCGGTTTTGTGACTGCTTTTTTACTTACCGCCTTTAACGCAGGCATAACTTTTTCATAGTGACTATTATCTTTTTGATCATTGTTTCTTGTCTCAATCACATCCTCGTAGGAACCAAGCTGACCTAAGCCAATATCAATACCCCCTTTTCCAGAACCTAACGCGCCATTCGTTTCCGGTGTTTCAGTAGCTAAGTACACTCCCGCAATAATAAAGTGCATAAACATTGATAAAATAAAAGCCATAAGCCACTGTGATGCTCGCATTAGCCTTGCCCACTTTTTTCTGCAAAAAGTGTCACTTTTATCACGCCTTTGTCGCGAATAACCGTCAAAACACGATCAAGGTCCACAGCCTTCACTCGTCGATCGGCCTGCAGTGAAACAATAATTTCCTCTGCTATAAATATGTCTAATGCCTGCCTTAAATTAATCACTGAAATACGCTGACCATTCATGAAAAGCGATTTATCATCATGCAGTTGCAAATTGATTTTTTTCTCAACAACAGGAGATTCCAAATTAGCCTTAGGTAATTGAATATCATTGGAAGCTCTTATTTGTCCCGCAATCATAAAAAATACCAGCAAAAGAAAAACAATATTGATCATGGGAATCATATTGTCGACACTGTTACGAGACTGTTTAAGCGTTATTAAATCGTTCATCCTATTGATCTCATCATCACTATTGTTGAGCACTTGGAAAGACTGCACCCAATGAAAGCTGGTTGAAACCCAAAGTAGTTAAATGCTCGAGCGTAGAAACAATTAATTGCACATCAACATCAGGCTCCGGCAACATGACAACAGCCGCATTACTATTCATAGCATCGCTAATAGCTTGATCCGATAAAAAGCTATTAGGCTGGCCATAGATAGTTAGTCCCCCACCCTCATGAAGCCTGATCAATTGCGGTGTTTTTACCGTAGCCGTAACATCACTACTGGAAACCGCTGATTCGAAATCAATACCCGTCCAATGATTAAAGGAAGAACTCAGCATGAAAAAAAACAGCAAAATAAAAACCACATCAACCAATGCCGTCAGACTGATGGATTTTTTGGGTTTTTGATTGATTAATAGAGAATGCATTAAGCGCTGACTGCCATGTCAGGTGATGATTGCTGACGACTCTTTGGGTGACGCAGTAATTCCAGCGTAAAAATCTTCTCTAGGTCATCCTGAATGTAGATAGCCTGAACCTCGACTTTACGTTCAAGCCAACTGTGTATCATCGATACTGGAATGGCGATGGCAACACCGATGGCCGTAGTAAGCAGTGCCTGCCATATACCGCCAGACAGAATGGAAGGGTTGATTTGATTTCCTGCCGCTTCCATGGCTTGAAACGCTTCAATCATCCCCAAGACGGTACCCAGCAATCCCAGTAAAGGAGCCAACGAGGCAATAACCTCAAGCAAACGCAGGTAATGTCCCAGTTTCGCCACAACAAGGCGAGCCCTGCGTATCATTTCATTTTTAGCTTCACTTAATGACAAACGGTTAGTATCGAGTAGCTGAAGTGTTGCAATGACAAGGCTTGCACGTGGATTGCGCTGACCATTAAGCAACACCATGGCTTGCGAGCGCCTGCCTTGCTCCAAGTCAAATAATGCCTGCCCTACGGTAGCCTTAGTATTTTCCCTAAGCTGCCAAAACTGCCAACCCTTGAGCAGCGTAATAGTCACAGCGACAATAGAGAAACTCGCCAGAAGCGAGATAACCGGGCCAGCAAACACTATAAAACTGAATAACTCAGCTATAAAATCAAATAACGCTGTCATAAAACTGAATCCCTTACCACAAACAATAATCTAAATGATAATCATTACTATTCGTATTAACAAGTAAGGTTGTGAGTTGAATTGTAAAAACTGTTTTCAATATTCAAAAATAATATTTATGAAAAAAAACAAATGATGCGGCCAAATTTGCTTTTCTAATGAGGGCTGGGTTTCGTTTATTTATGCCAACCAATGATTAACAACCAACGACTTAACGCATGACCACTAAAGAGAATTGAAAACCTGTAATACTTATAAATAGCTATCGACTAGACATAAAAAGAATAAGAGGTATAAGAGGTATAAGAGGAATTGAAATAACGGTGACTGATTAAATTCATCCGCCCTATTCAATGTGTTTTATAATCAAAGGGTATGATTTTCTTTCGGTCTTACCCCATTGAATGCACACTCAGCAAACAGCATATCGCGCTTAAAATTTCACTGACAATTGTTAATCAAGGTGAATCTTTTCTACCTTAAAGCTATCAAAAGTTCAGCTACTGCATTGTCATAACAGTTACTTTTCGGCTCATACTACAGACTAAATCAATCCAATTTTGGATCGCCAGATTAGTGCAAGCATAGTATCCTCTGGCTTGATCCGAGTGCTCCAAAAAATCACGCTCTGGCTGGCTGTCATTAAATTTTCAGTCGAGTTAAAATTGTTATCGAAAGAAGCTCATTATAGTTTTAGCCACTATAAAAATTAGCAATCTCAAGGGGAATAACATGTTAGATAATGTGTTACTTTTTGCAAAAGTGTTAGATGAAAAAAATGGCGCTTCAGAATACTCTCAACTGAATAAAATCGAATCGACTACAAACCCCATTTGGTTTCATTTTGATGCCAACCATCCCGATGCGCTTACTGCTATTCAACAAACATTCTCTGATATTGACGAATATACACTGCAAGCCATATTTGATCACGATGCAAGACCTCGCACCTTACAATTGGATAGCGGCATACTTATTATATTACGAGGCATCAACCATAATGAAGGCGATGAGCCAGAGGACATGGTAGCTGTAAGATTATGGGCCTCTGAAAAACGGCTTATCAGCTTACAATATAGAAAATCGAAAGCGCTTATGCAGGTTTCTGAAAGCATTAATACTCATCGTGGGCCAAAAACTATCGGTGATATTGTTACTTCAATTAGTGCAAAAGTGTTTGATTATATTGAGGGCAGTATTAGTCTTTTAGATGAGCGAATGGACCTCATTGAGTCGAGGATTCTGGATGAGCCGGATAAACAGCTTAGACAAGATATTTCCGAAATACGAAAATCGGCAATAATGCTCCGTCGATATATTGCGCCGCAAAAAGAAGCCATTAGCCAACTTCGCTACTCGGACACTAACTTGTTCAGCGCCAAAAACCTTCGCCGTATTCAAGAATCTCAGGACACCCTACTCCGCGGCATTGAAGATCTGGACGCTATTCGGGAACGTTCACAAATCGTCAAAGATGAATTAGTCAATGCACTCTCCGACAAACTTAATCGAAACCTATATGTTATCTCCGTCATTACCGCAATATTTTTACCACTGGGATTTTTAACCGGTTTATTTGGTATTAATATCGGTGGCATGCCAGGCGTTGATAAGGAAATGGCATTCACTATATTTGCAGCATGCTTAACCGCAATAGTCGTCATTCAAATTATTTTATTCAAATACTTTAAATGGTTTTGAGTGTCAATTAATCTCAAATAATCTTACTCTCGGCTACTTGCAAGCTCTCTTTAAACTAACGCTATATTTTCGAATTCACTAGATAATTTATCTGAATCAATCAAGCAGTTAAGATCGTTTTAACGCAATGCTGCCATCAATATGGATATCCTGTTGTGGGAATGAAATAACAATATCATTCTCATCAAACAATTCCACGATGCGAAAACGGATACTGCTTCGAATAGATTTTAAATCTCTTTCTCCTTCCGCATTCACCCAAAAGTAAGCATCAAAAATGAGTGCACTGTCACCAAAATCTTCAAAAATAACAGCGGGCAAAGGCATTTTAAGCACTTCTGAATTCTCTGTTACCGCCTGCTCTATTAATTCAGCAACGCGCTTGACTGGAGATCCATAGGCAACACCCACTCGAATAAAATTACGCGTTTGGCGATCAACAAGCGTCCAATTCACAACGGCATTTTCTAATAAATAACTATTGGGCACCAACATATGTACGCCATCAACTCGGCGAATCCGCGTTGAGCGGGTATTGATTGACTCAACCGTACCTTTCGCATCACCAACCTCTAAGAAGTCCCCTATTTTAATTGGCCGTTCCCACATTAAAATCCAACCGCTAATAAAATTATTAATTATATTTTGCGCACCAAAACCCACACCTATTGCAACGGCTCCAGAAATAAATGCAAACGCAGTAAGGGGTATATTAAGTAGATCAAGCGTTGTGATGACTAAAACAGCTATGGTTAAAACGAAAAACAAACGCTGGAACAAATGAATTGCATCCGCATTTACATTATTCCGCTCTAGCTTCTGCACAATACGTCTGGACAAATAACGCAGCAACCAAAATCCCACATACAAAAAAAGCGGAATGGCTAGTATCTGTAAAACCGTAAATGAATTGTCTCCAATCGTTATTACTGTTTTATTTAAAAACATTTCAATACGCGGCATCATATCGTTCAGCATTATTTTCTCAAATTATAGGAAGTTAAAATCTCAAATTGTTTTTTCCAAACTAACTTTATTGTATATAGCAACAGACAGCCTAGGTTTGGATAAGTTGCCAATGTTTAAAATATGATAACACGTAATAAACATTAGAATATCGAGAGAGAGTGAGAGAGTGAGAGAGTGAAGAATACTTCAGAATCTAAAAAACCTCATAGCCAAAATCGATGAGGTTTATCTATCCTTATAAAGAATTTATCAGGACCTAACGCATGCCAAACATACTGATTCCGTTGCTACAGTAGCTTGATCATTTGAAATCCATCTATTGTTTAAAAAAGTGGATGGAACCTAGCTGGCATCAAGCGTTCTGAATCCTTGAAAATTCATCTTGAGTTAAGAAACCAAGACGTTAAACATGAGGCAACAAAGGGACCTCTTCATGCACATATTCAGGATGATTATTGTCAGCATTTGCCTAACCGTATTATGCGCTTACTCCACTGCGACGCCCGCTAAGCCAGACACTTCAAAAAATCCCTCCGGCGCTTTAATCTGGGATTTTGAAAAGAAAATGAAGCGGCCTAAACAAAGCAGCGGCTCACGTCTCAATCAATTAAAATCATTTGCTAATGAAATCAAATCTAAAAACGATACAGGTTTAATTAAAAACATATTCAACCAAGGCATTCCCTTAAAAACGAGAGAACTGTCAAAAGTCATTTCTCATGGCATTAGCCCTCAAGAGTCGCACTCAAGCACATTACGAATAGCGCAGACTAGAAGTCTTAAGCCACCAACAACGGCCTCAGCATTCGGATTAGAATCAACAACTCCCGCATCAACACACGCTACAAAAGAACCAACATCTACAACTTGGACACTGGCGGAGTACCATCCAGACAAATTAGTCACCGGCTGGCAAAGCATACCCGGTCGCGAAGCAGGTCTACTCTGGTGGAAAACGCTCTACCTAACCGAAGTTCGTCATACCGTTACTATCAAACCCTCTATCGACAACCTATCACTGTCTAACTTTGTTATCGCCACAGAAGTAAGAGAAAGACCAAACGAAAACTACCCCTGGGAAGTAGGTAATGCCGAGGCCGGCCGTGCATCACAGAATAAATTTAAGCATGTGGTTTTACTCGCCATTCAAGATGAATTGATTTTAAGATACCCACAATTAAAACCTTAAAGAGCGTTTTGAAATGAAGCTAACCACATTGCAGGCAGTGCTGAGTATATTAATCGTAAGCGTCTTTGTAATGGTCACCGCTATTATCGCGCTGACACCCGTATTAGGCGGCTACCCACCAGAGACATTCACCGAACATTTAAAAACCTTTACCTCCGTATACTCCGGAATTATTGGGCTGATTATTGGATATTTTTTTGGTAAAAAAACTGACTGAAATTAACGTATGTATAAATGCCTTAACGGGCACCACCAATTAAGGAGGAAAATACAATGATCAAAAAGATGATAAAAAAAACACTGGGTACCCTTATCCTAATACCCACTGTACTACTAGCAGGTTGTTCGGAAATGATAATGGAGTCAATCGCTAACTCCTTTCCCACCTATGATGAAACCGTACAAAACTGGCCGGAGATAACTGCGGGACAAGGGCGAATAGTCCTGTTTACGCCCAGCAAAAATCCGATCTTCTCTTACTGCGAGATCACTATCGACAATAAAGAATACGGCGGCATGCTTGAAGGAACGTTTATATTTCAGGATTTAGACCAAGGCGAACATTTATTAGCGTGCGCCAATAATAATGCGTCAAGTCTTAGCTTGGACGTTGCAGCGGGTGAAACGGTGTATCTTAAAAAATATAAATCCGTAGCGGGAAAATCGCCATTTATTCTTATTGAAGAACAGGACATCTATGAAAATATGAAAGACGTTAATCACGCCTTTGAGACAGCTATTCCTTATGATCAGCAGCCTAGGGTTAATAGATAAAGATTTTGAGGGCTGTGTAAAAACCATAATTAAATCAATAATATTTTTTCACCAAGCCCAAAACTTTAGAATTAAATCAATCACTTACCATGCTTGCGCAAGTCATCGCCAGCAAATGATAAACAATGGAGTCAAAGGTATTGCGTATATCTAATCACTACACTAAACTGTGTATCTATTAGCTACACAATAAGCGACAGGATGAGATTTCTATCATGGCTAAAACAGCACCTATCAATATGCGCGTTGAACCAAGCCAGCATGCCTTGCTGACCAAAGCTGCCGAAATAATGAGTAAAGATCGCAGCGTTTTCATACTGGATGTGGCCTGCCGAGAAGCTGAGAATGTATTACTTGATCAACGTCTTTTCCAGTTGGACGATGATACTTTTGCGGCCTTTGAAGCAGCTTTGGATGCACCCATCCCGAGTAACGCCAAATTAAAATCTCTATTGGCCAGCGCTTCTCCATGGGATTAGTTACAGCGCCCGCCAGCTTGGATGGCAAACATAAAACGATTGAATTTGACTGCGGTAATGTCACGCTGAATGAGTGGCTGCAAAAGCGTGCCTTAAAAAATCAGGATAACGGTGCCAGCCGGACATTCGTGATATGTCAAAGCGATCGTGTAGTCGGCTACTATGCCTTAGCAAGCGGCAGCGTTGAAAGACTGGAAGCTCCCAGATCAATTGCCCGCAATATGCCAGCCCCTCTTCCAGTGGTAGTACTGGGGCGACTAGCAGTTGACCTTTCCATGCAAGGCCAGCGCCTTGGGTCTTCATTATTGAAAGATGCCCTATTGCGCGCTCTGAAAATATCACAAGACATAGGTGTTAGAGCAGTATTAGTGCATGCTATATCGGAAGATGCCAAACGTTTCTATCTGGCTTATGGATTTCAGGTTTCGCCAATTGACGCTATGACGTTGATGCTGCCAATTCGCCATATTGCAACACTGCTTTAATATTGATTTTTAAATATCCACTATTAAAACCTTAAACAGCGTTTTGAAATAAAACTAACCACGCTGCAGGTAGTCCTCAGTATATTAATCGTAAGCGTCTTTGTAATGGTCACCGCTATTATCGCACTGACACCTGTATTAGGCGGCTATCCACCAGAGACATTCACCGAACATTTGAAAACCTTTACCTCCGTATACTCCGGAATTATCGGGCTGATTATTGGGTATTTCTTTGGGAAGAGAACTGACTAAACTTCAGAACACTGCCCTTCTGACCCGCTACTTTAAGAAGGCGCGGGGTTGACTCGATTAGCCAAATTCTTAAGTTGCTTATTATGCGAGGCTGAAAGTAAAAGCAGAGAGAATATTGCACCTATTAAAGCTAGCCCCATATCCGATTGAGTATCCCAAATATAACCTTGCGTACCTAAAAATGCCTCGGCATCTTCACCAGACGCCAAAGCTACCCACCATTCAATAAGCTCATAGAAAGCGCTGAAGGCTAAACAAATAGAAACAACCATTGTGTTACGCCAAAAGTCTCCATTAACAACCGCTTTACGAATTAATATTTCTCTCGCTAACAATGCCGGAACAAAGCCTTGAAAGAAGTGCCCTACTTTGTCGTAATTGTTTCTTTCGGCACCGAACAAACCATCAAAGAATGGGACTTCTGCATAGGTGTAATGGCCACCAATCATTAGTACAACACAGTGTAATAATATGAAGAAATATAAAATCGGTGTGAGCCTGAACCAGTTATATGTGGCTGCCAATAACACACCACCAATAAGAGCGGGAGCAACTTCAAGAAACCAAGTAAATTGATCCTTGGGGTTTATTCCAGACCACAATAAAACGATCGAAAAAATTATTATCCAGAGTAGTTTAATAGTCTGATACTCCTAAAGGTAATGGCGTAATAAAGGGTGTGCTATCGCATTTAGCACGGAAAAACTCGTTCTCACTGATTTTATATTCAATTGTAATCTTGCACTTATGCCTATTTTTAAGTTTCTAATATCTTCCAAAGGCATCTTAACTCTATATAATAGAGCCATGTCAAAAACACTCTCATCCACTAATCGCTACTTAAAAAAACCAAACGCATCAGAGCGCTTGGTTAAAAACGTATCGTCTTCTACAGCAATAGAAACGGGTAAATCTGCGAACGTTTACGCAACCCGAGCATCATCCGTTAAATCCTATCAGCGCTAATTGATTATTGGGTTTTTATACTAAGTGTTAAAATCTTAATCACAAA
>Ga0115548_1001562_pt1 | contig 12357 bp, 8 predicted proteins | sample COGITO_mtgs_1004_4_FD_87187 | JGI IMG/M metagenome (GOLD analysis project Ga0115548, IMG submission 87187) | Pelagic marine microbial communities from North Sea - COGITO_mtgs_100423 | ecosystem: Environmental > Aquatic > Marine > Epipelagic | place: Germany:Helgoland, sampling site Kabeltonne...
CATTCATAATGCTGGGGTCGGTGGTTCAAGTCCACCCGTAGCTACCATATTTAAAGGGTTTGCCGGTTAATACCTGCTAACCCTTTTTCATTTGTGCCCAATATTGTGCCCTGACTTATTCCGGGCAATTGGTTGGCATACTCCATCAGATGATTCGCTGACAAATGTGCATACTTTCGCACCATCGAGGCATCTGACCAACCACCCAATTCTTGAAGCACGTGCAATGGCGTTCCTTGTTGAATATGCCAACTGGCCCAAGTGTGCCTTAAATCGTGCCAACGAAAATCTTGAATGTCAGCACGCTTTAAGGCTTTTCGCCAGGCATGGTTGTTGGCTCTCCACACGGGCATGCCTTTGTAAGTAAAGACATACGTGGGGCAACTTCCTTCCTGACGACTCAATACAGTTAGCGCACCCTGATTTAACGGAACCGCTATTGCCCTTTTTCCCTTGGCTTCATCTGCATGAATCCAGGCGCATCGTCTGATGCTATCCACCTGTGACCACTTAAGCTGCGTGACATTTTTTTCACGCAACCCGGTAGCCAGGGTAAAACGCATCATCTCAGCCAGATGCTCCGGGAGTTCAGCTAAGACTTTCTCAGCTTCTTCCCTGGTCAACCAACGTACCCGACGTTTTGGCTCTGGCAGAAAACGAATGTAGGGTGCTTTCTCAAGCCAATCCCACTCACGCTCTGCACACCGAAGTACAGCTCTCACCAAAGCCAAATGCCGATTAACGGTGCCAGGTTTCACACCTTCAGCCAACTTCCTTTGGGTAACCTCTGCAACACACTCTCGGTTAATCTCATCCAGATAATGATTACCTAGATAAGTATGTAACCACCTGAATAACTGAACATCCTTATCCAGAGAGCGTTTACAGCCTTGCTTTTCGGACATCCAACGAAGAACGGCTTCCTGCCAAGTGACTCGGGGTTTTGCCCCAAGCTGCACAACTCGCCAGGATTCAGACCTTAGTCGGTCGTGAAATTCTTGTGCGAGTCGTCGATCGGTAGTTTTAGCAGATCGGCGTACGAACTGTCCGTTGGGGGCCGTAAACTTGACCCACCAGATGTTGCCGCGTTTATAAAGTGACATGGAATAACCTCCTTATCACAGTGCGGCGCTTGCTCAGTTGCAGGATACAAAGAACGGATGTAGGCCACAAGGTCAGATTGCAGGAATATCCAGCATTTTCCTGGTTTAGCACCGCGAACCAAGCCACGAGCTGCTTTTTGTCGAAGTACCGCTGGAGACATATGGAGAAAATCTGCCGCTTGCTGGAGGGTTAACGTGAATTCATTATTCATGTTCTCCATGCTAGCCAAAAGGCACAATCAAACAGCAAATAATCCCTACAGACCTTGTAGAAGTTTTCCAAGAAAACTACTACACCCCTTGAATGGATTATTGCGTGAATTTTTCGAGGACTATGCTGTAGTAGCGGCACTTATCTGTGGCAGCTGCAGGCCTAGCTGCAAACAAGTCCTTTATGCGCCATTTGGCATAAAGGCGGGGGTGCTTACAGTGTAACCACCCCTGTGAATGCATTGAGGTGAGATTAATCCATTAATCGGGCATCACCGTCATTCATGAACGTAACCCTTAACTCACTCACACCCAAAGGAGGTGCTATCCCCAACCAACCGTAAGACAACGTAAGAAGAAGGACAAGGTTCGTGTCTCTGTTTTTGCGCTAGCTACACAGAGACGCGAACCCGCAGCCAGGAATAAAGCCAAACTCATCAAGCCGTTACGGTGAATTTGGCCGCTGCAAACCGCTACAAACTGTCAGTACGGCTCAACAAAACAGCTTACACAGTGCGTTGTTGAACACACAGAGCCCGCAGGGACAACCTGTTCAGATGTGACAGTACCGACAGTGATTTTGCTGATGCTTCTCACGAAGCCGTCGGTGGGTACGTAACCCGCCAGCGCGGTCGACGCTCTACTCGACTGTAATACTAACCAGATTAAGGGTTTCCAAATGAGCAAAGTCGGTGGGGGACGCAATTATGGGTACGGCAAAAACATGAATTGGGCAGGCAAGAATGCCCTAAAGGATCGTTACGGTGAGGGCCACTATGGCACTGTAGCTGCTCATCAGGAACGCTGGCGGTGCTTTGTGCAGTTTTTAAAATGTGAGTGTGAGACTAAAGATGCCCGGGACATTACCAATGCCCATATTGAACAATACGGGCAATACCTCAAACAGCAAGTAACCAGCGGTTCCATGAAAGTGGCCTATGCCCAAAACCTGCTTTCTTCGGTCAATGTCGTGCTGTCGGTATTACGCAGTGATAAGCAGCTAACCGTTTCACCGTCTCAACTGGTGGGAGAACGGACGGTCGTCCGTTCTCAATGCCCTGTCACTTTGACGCAAGTGACAGGAACAGACGCCGGAACAGACACATCAAAACCCACCACCGTTCAGAACGGTCAACTTAATCAGGCCATTTGTTATTTACAGTCCAAGGGTGAACATCGCATTCGATTAACAGCAGCCTTGTGCCGCACCTTTGGTTTACGTTTTAAGGAGGCATCGTTATTGAATATAGCCTCAGCTTTAAAACAGGCAAGGACAAAGGGAAAGATCAATATCACAGCGGGTACCAAAGGAGGCAGAGGTAAACATGCTGATCGTTGGGTGCCCGTCACAGAAAAGGGCAACACCTTGCTCACCAAAGCCTATAAAGTTCTGGGTAATAACAACCTGATCCCGGAACAGAACAACTACATTCAATGGCGCAATCATGCTTACAGTCAGTGGCGGTTAGCTACAGCTAACACTGACATCAAAGGCTTTCATGATCTAAGGGCAGCCTATGCCTGTGAGCGCTATCAACAGATCACTGGCAGTCCGGCACCAGTGGTGACTGGAGAAAGAATCGCCACCAAAGCACAAGACCTGCAAGCAAGAATCATCATTGCTTTGGAGCTAGGTCATAACCGTTCCAACGTCCTGGTGGCCTACGTTGGATCAGCCAAATAACATGCGACCCGCCAACATATCGCAAGCACAACAGCAAATGCGGAAATTGCTTGAGAGGAAAATCCCGGGGCGTCGTGCCACCAAGGTCAAAGCACATCAAAAACGAGCAGCTACCATTGCCGATACTCTGTACCGGCACTTCCAGGTAGGGCCGTATCAGTATCAAGTCAAACATCTGAGATGGTATCTGGAAACCCAAACACGCCACCTGAAAACCGGCTCCCGATACCGGCATTGGCTGACGATACAACAGATTGTTACAGCATTAAATAAACAAGGCCTGTGGGAATCTCTGTTGGAAGGGTCCTGGAAGCAGCCCGAATCGTCAAATTTGCCACCCGAGTATAGGAAGAATTAACACTATCTTTCCCAATATCCTGTTGTATCAATCTCTGCTTTCCTCCTCACTTTCAACCAACTGGTACGGCAATCTACCTCAATTCACCCACATGGGGCAATCTCCTTGCCCCAATTTAAGCCGAATCAAGCAAAAATCCACCGCTGAAGAATCACAGAACAAAAGAACCCTTCACCGCTCGTTTGTCTAAAGGCAGCGAAATAGAAGGGTGTACAGGAATAAAAGCGTGTACGAGCTAACGGAAAAGCCGTCTTCAGGCAATACCGCACCTGATCATATACAGTGAGTTCCAGCCGCTTCTCCGACACCGGTGGGCGGGTGACATAGCGACATAGCCGCTCCAGCTTGTCCCGCTGCTTTTCATTGACGGCCACACCGGCGTGCAGGAAGAATCCATCGACTTTTGCCGCCTAGCCTAAACAGTCCCACTCGTCCACTGGCGGAGCAATATATGACCTCTAAAAATGGTCATATATAACATTTCTAGAATCCGCTTACAGAAACTAATAAGTCGCGTGTAATACGCCCCACTCTAAATTAGGCGGCAATAAGTAACATATACACCCCATTACAGCGAGTACGTCATTGGTAGTCACCCATTGACCAACCTGCGGGATTTTCATTGAACTAATAGCCCCAAAAAAACAATACAAGGGTAGTTAATCAATTACTGCTTATTTGTAGTTGCAAGCATTGCTGGTCAATATTCAATGATTTCTCCTGCTAGACTTGGGGTTGTTACCGGAAGCCTGTAGGCCTTCACTTGCTGCTCAAGAGAGTAGCCCAAACCTAGTAGCAATGGCTCTGAAAATGCAGGGCCTAACAACGAAAGCGATACAGGCATACCTAATCCACTAAAACCCACAGGAACAACCAGTTCGGGAAACCCTGTCAAATTTGCAACTAATAAAGGCGATTTACAACCTGTCGCCAGTTTGGGGTTGGCGTCAATTAGTCTGGGGGGGCATGGAAAGGTTGGATAAACAATAACGTCCACATTGTTTTCAGCCAATATACCTTCAATCAGGTTACCGAGCATGGGCAATACCTGCTTGCGTACTATGTCGTAGTCGTAGCTAGTAATATCACCTTTGTTTTTATACCTTTTCAATTTCCCCCAAACGTCCGGATTTGAAATTGACTCACCGTTAACCGGTGCCATCAGTGTTTTTGATTGTTCAATAAGATCATCAAATGTCTTCGGGTGATCCCCTTTGAGTGTAGAGAGATACTGCGTTAGGTGTTCCTCAAATTCGCTTACACGAACTGTCCAAAACCAACTTCCAGACGAGTTGATAACCCAGTCAGGAAATGAGATATCCACTAGCGTGGCTCCTGCATCCTCCATGGTTTCCAGAGCCGCTTCAGAAACCCAGTCAACGCCTTGATCCTGGCCGAAAAATTGTCGAGCCACGCCAATTCGCACTCCTTTCAGAGCCGAGGGCTTAAGAAACCGAGTGTAATTTTTCTCAAACTTCCCTTTGCTCTTTTGAGTGGCCGGGTCTGCACTGTCCACCCCTGTCATAACCCCCAATACCGCCGCTACATCGTAAACATTACGCGCCATTGGTCCTGCAACATCAAGTGACGGCGCCAGAGGTACATCACCATCCCGACTAAGTAATCCATGAGTAGTTTTAAGGCCCACAATACCGTTTGCTGAGGCGGGCATGCGAATAGACCCTCCCGTATCACCTCCAAGACCAGCTGCTGCGTAGACAGCCGCCATAGCGATGCCTGTGCCTGTAGAAGAGACACCTGCTGAGCGAGCGGGGTTGTGAGGGTTGTGCATATAGCCACCTAGTGAACTCCGCTCCACCCCTGCATACAATTCACTCATATTTAACTTAGCAAGAATAATGGCACCCGCTTCGCGTAGTTTATTAACAATAAAGGCATCATCTGGCGGGAATGACTTTCGTAGTAAATAGGAGCCTGCCGTGGTTGGCATACCGGCAGCATCGAAAGTATCTTTCAATACGATAGGGATGCCATGCAGAGGAGAGCGTCTTCCAGACTTTTGGCGCTCCAGATCTAATTCCTTGGCACGTTTTAAGGCTTCTGGGTTTAGTGTAATAACGGAGTGAAGAGCAGGGCCTGCATTGTCATAAGCTGCAATCCGGGCAAGATACAACTCAACAAGTGTTTCTGAGTTTAGAGCGCCAGCGTCGAATGCATTATTAATATCTTCAATGGTGGCTGTAGATAAAGTAAATTTTTCTGCAAAAGCTAATGAATTGGATAAAAGAGAAGTTGATAATATTAAGCCAATAGAAAATTTACTCAAAAAACATTTAGAACATAAAGCTATTGTTTTTTCTTTACATAGGAAATTAACAGTATCTAACATTAATTTCACTCCTTTTTATGAATATAAATTTTACAGGTTTACGTATCCAATCAATCAAAAAATCCAACAGTTAAATTTCACACTACTATAGTTTTAGCATGGTATGTTTTTGCATGAAGCGTTAACTGCCTGATCAACCATTTGCGGTGCAAAGCCAATATAATTTTCAGGTTTTAATAGTTCGTCTAATTCATCACCGATTGTCTTCTTAAGTGCCTGATTACTTTCAATAACCTCTCTCAAAGTCTCGTTAGGCTTGGCTTGCTTAATAGCTGTTTTCAGGCTTTCGTATGCATTGCCTCTTGCGCCGTTTTTCTTGGCCAAAAACATCATGACCGCCTCTGACATGGCATAACCACCTGAAATGTCAATATTTTTCCGCATTTTTTCTGGATAAATTTCAAGTTTTTTAAGCAGTTGCTCCGCTCGTGCCAACGATGCAGAAGTTATTAAAAACATTTCAGGAATTAATGACCACTCGACAATCCAGGGGGAGCCTGTACGGGTATCACTATGGTCCATTATTTCCATAGCACCAGACATTCTTATTCTGGCCATTCGCGTCAGGGCGCTAATAAACTCTGACGCCCGTGGGTTTTTCTTTTGTGGCATAGTACTGCTAGCACCGCCTTCGCCTTCTTTAACCTCGCCAATTTCAAGTCGTGAAAGGGTCATAATATCGTTGGCTAAGCGGCCCAGTGTTCCCTGTATAAGACCCAGCACCATGATGGATTCGGCATAATTATCACGACTGGAGTTCCAGGGTAGTAACGCTGTCCCCAGCCCCAGTTTTTCCATTAGTTTCTCGCGCACTAACAACCCGTTATCTCCCATAGCCGCTAGGGTGCCAACGGCACCGGTCGATTGCCCCACGGCGACACGAGGTATTAGCTCAGCAATTCGCTGCCTGTGCCGATGCAACTCCAGCATGTAAGTTGATATAAACAAGCCGAATGTAGTCGGGGCTGCTTGCTGGCCATTAGTACGTGCCACCATAACTGTAGCTCTGTGCTCTTTTGCCATTGCTGCCAATTGAACAATCACTAATGACAGCTGTTTATCCAGTAATTGCAGCCCTTGATTGATTTGTAGCGAGGTTGCGGTATCCATAATGTCTTGCGTGGTACTGCCCCAATGTAAATAGTTGCCTACTTCTGGCCCGCCAGCTTCACGAACTTGATCTATTAAAGGCTTTATTGGTCGCCCTGTTTTATGGGTTCCATAGCGTAATTTAACCAGATCAATATTTTCCCATTGGGCTGCTTTTTTGATAGCTATAGCGGCAGACTTAGGTATCACTCCTAATTCCGCCTGGGATTGAGCCAATAGTATTTCAATATTTAGCCAGTGTTTAATTAAGGCTTCATCTGAAAATACCAAGCGCATGGGCTCAGAACCAAATAAGTCCCTGTATATAAAAGAATCAAATACCGACACCAAAGAAGAGCCTGTTAACGATTTATCTTCTTCGGCATAAGCAAAGCCTGATAAATATAGAAAGACAAACCCCGCTGCCAATATTTTTGATACTGAGATAGTCACTTTAAGACTCTTTATTTCCAGCATCAACAGACCAACCCAAGTGTGACTTCAAAATATTTATCCAAATTTTATAGCCTGACTTATTCATATGTACACGATCTTCCAAAAAAATATCCTCTCTAAGAGAGCCTTTATTATCAAACATGCCTTTACTTACATCGACGTAATATACATGATTTGTATTTTCAGCAAAGCGTTGTCTCGCAGCATTGACAGTTTGCATGTTTTTCCACAAATTCATCCGCCTTGGGCTTGGTTTCACGGAAAGCACATAAATGTCAGTATCGGGTAATTCAGCATGAACCCTGCGTGCGAAAGCTTCGAGCTCATCCATTAAGTTCGATGCGCTAGCGCCCGCAGATAAATCGTTGCCGCCACAATAAAAAACGATATTTGCAGGCGCATAGGGCAAAACTATTCGATCCATATAGGTCAATACATCGGTTGTTTGAGCGCCACCAAAGCCTCGATTGATTACTTTATGGGGTGAAAAATCCTCTTCCATGGATGCCCATAAAGTGAAACTGGAGCTTCCGATAAAGAGTGTGGCTCCTTTAGGTGGTGGATTAACAATATCTTCAGCCTCAAATTTCTTAATGGTAGGTTCCCATCGTTCAGATGCCATTGAACAAGCGGCCATTAAAGATAACAACATCACAACAGCAACTTGAGTAATACACCTAGCATTTGAAATATTCATGTAATTTCCTCGTTAATACAGCATAAAACGCACTAACTTTTAAAGAGTTTCCCCCAGCTTACAGCTGAAGTTTTTTGCCTTTTTTATATCCCCGCCACCATCATAAACAGGTAATTTAGGGTAAAGGCAAAGTGGGCGGGTAAATGACACGCCTTTCTCAGGTTTATCATCTATGTATTTTGTGGCGATAATTTTTTCAGGTGCAACACCACGCTCAACCCAAGCCTCAAGCGCACGATAAACATTATGCTCGCGATCATTCTTAAGTCCGGGGGTTATACTTAGTTGACCGAAGGCATTAGCACCTGGACCGTAGCCACAATGCCCCATACCAGGCACCATGAACAGACGATAAAAACTATCTATATCATGACTGCTTTTCATCAATTTCATCACATCTTGATAATAATGAACGCTACCTCGGGGAGTGGGAAGCCCATCCCCCCACCCATGATAGACAATAAGCTTCCCACCCTGATCATGTAACTTACGAAGGTCGGGATTGTCAAAATCCAGAACTTCTCTTAAGAGCTTTCCTGAGACCGTTTTTTTATAGAGCTGAGGCAATACATCTTTGATATCCATACTATAAATATCGAGGTCGGGGTTGTCAGTTACCATTTTGGACAAGAGCTCACTTCCGAAATGATATCCCGGGGTCTGCCCCCGTCGCTCCCCTATGATCACATTGGGCCAAAGGTCAGCTTCAAAAGTGGCTTCATAGCCTGGATATAGCAATTCTCCTGTATCGGGATTGACCAAACCTTTATATATTTTCTTTAACGTATCTACCTGATTGGAGGTTAGACATGCATTGCTATCAGCGCCCTCTTCGCAGAGAAGTGAGGCCGGATCAAACTGACAAAATCGTGGGTCAGCTGCCACTCCATCAATTAAATGAGCATCTGACTGACATGACGCTAGGGCAGCTTTTTGAATGGCGGGGAGTTTTGCATGAGGAATATCATAGCCTGGGGTGCTCCATTGCATGACCTCATTTTCAGCCTGCATGGTCGATTCGAGCGTTAAAAAATTTGCTGGTGCCCCGGCCAGTATGCCGTCCCAGTCTTCAGGGTATCGTTGTGCGACCATCAAAGCTTGACTCCCGCCACTTGAACAACCGGCGAAATAAGAGTAGATGGCAGGCTTGCCATAATATGCACTAAGCACTAATTTCGAATGATCTGTGGTTACCTTCAATCCGCGATAACCATAATCAATAATTTTCTCAGGATGGCCCAATGCCCAGGATGCCCCCTCTTCAGTATGCCCCATATCAGTGGCGGCAACGGCATTCCCCTGTTTAATACTCTCTGCTAGGCCGTTATAACCTATTCGTCCAGCAAAGCCACCTATACCATTTTGGTAGTAGCGACCATTCCAATTCTCAGCAGGCAGCCAAACTTCAAAATTGATTTCAGAATCGCCTGTTGGTCTGGCAACACCATGGACCCGACAAAAAGTAGGCACATCATAGGCGTTACCATCCGGCGCAGTAAATATTCCAGCAGAAACATGCTCTGCCAAAACAATGTCGGCATTGGATAATTTTAAGTGCAGTAAATCTGCGCAAGTAGAGTCGGCCAGAGAAGGCCAAGTAAATGTCGCCAGTAATAAGAATATTCCGGTATTGGTAAAGTGCTTCAATGTGAATGGCATACTTATCTCCTATCAAATAGCCCAATATGGTAACGAGGCTCTACTATGGGGTAACAGGCTGTTTAATTAAATTCGGAAAAGCTGTTGAATATGATCAGCGTCCAATTCAGCCTGTAACGCCAGCATCAGTAATATTCTGGCCTTTTGTGAGGAAAGGTCTCCCGCAAAAATTGCACCTGCATCTTGCAAAGTGTTGCCACCGCCCTCAAAGCCATAAACCGGCAGAACCTCACCATTAGGTACACGCGTTGATATAACCACCGTGATGCCTTTAGCTATAGCCTGCTTTATTTCAGCAAATACGGGTTTGTTAACATTCCCCATGCCAAGCGCCTGAATCACAATACCCTTGGCACCTATAGCGACCGCTGATTTGACCATAGAGCCATCCGCACCGGCATACATTGGAATAATTTTTACATCCGGCAGTGCTTTCTCCTGAAGAGTCAGGTGTTGTCGACGTAATGATTCCCGGAAAAAAACTATTCGATCAGGGTTTACTCTACCTAAGTAGCCATAATCTCCAGATTTGAAGCTTTCTACATCGGAGGTGTGTGATTTTGTTGCCTCTCTCGCTGCATTGATCTGATTATTCATGACAATCATCGCCCCTTTATTCCGTGCCTTTGGCGATACGGCAACACGTACAGCATTTAACAGGTTTCTTGGCCCATCAAAGTCTTTTTCAGAGGCGTTACGTTGCGCCCCTATCAACACTACTGGCTTCTTACTATCTACCGTCAAGTCGAGAAAATAAGCCGATTCCTCTAATGTATCTGTACCGTGGGAGATGATGACACCCGCGATATCATCACGCGCCAGTGCTACGGTAACCGATTGGTATAAGGCAACCCAGTTGCTTGGCATCATATAGTCAGAGGGAATATTAGAAATATTGTCGACTTCGATATGTGCGACCGCCCTTATTTCGGGCACGGTGGCAAGTAAGTCCTCTCCTGAGATAGCGGGAACAGGTGCATTTTTTACAGGGTCTATCTTCATGGCAATGGTGCCACCGGTCGCTATCATTTTTACGGTAGGAAGATCGGCTAGAACTAGATTAGGAAGTAATGCTGTTAAGCACATAAGCGTTTTTAAGTAGTTCATTGAATTCCTTATAAGGTTATTTGAAAATCAGAGGGACCAGTATCAGCGAAGTAGTAGACACCAACACAATACCAATAAGATTAAGCCCAAGACCTGTACGAGCCATCTGCCGTACGGTCAACATTGAATACAACGGCATTGGGCGGCGTTGCCACCGGTAGCATAAACGCGAAGCTGGCTGCAAGGTTACAAGGTACTGCCAGTAAAAGTATAGGAAGAATTAACACTATCTTTCCCAATATCCTGTTTTATCAATCCCTGCTTTCCCCCTCACTTTCAACCAACTGGTGCAGCAATTTATCTCAATTCACCCACATGGGGCAATCTCCTTGCCCCAATAATTTACGCCGAATCAAGCAAAAATCCACCGCTGAAGAATCGCAGAACAAAAGAACCCTTCACCGCACGTTTGTTAAAGGCCGCGAAATAGAAGGGTGTACAGGAATAAAAGCGTGTACGAGCTAACGGAAAAGCCGTCCCTGTATTGGCGGCGCCCGTGCCTCCGGTAACCGCTTGTTGGCAGACGATGGGACGCCTGAGCCAAATGACGCCAAATGCGCCAGAATTTTCTTGATCGCCACCGGGTCTTCGATACAAGCGATTACCCTGACCCGACCGCCACACCGGACACAAGTCTCCACATCAATATCGAACACCCGCTTCAGCCGCTGTGCCCAGCGCATGGCTTGGTGACGCTCTTGTGGCGTTTTGTCTTTCCAGTCCGTAGCCGGCCGATCACTGTGCTCTGTGGATGGGTGTTGGGGGTCGGCACCGCGCTTGGCGCCTTTGCCCCGCCCCGACGGGGTGACCTCTGCGCGATGTTTGGCGTTTGGCGCCAGTACACCGTGGTAGCGGATCAGGTTCACTCGAGGTTTAGGGACCAGGGCCGCCAGGCGGGCAATAGCCGCTCCTGCGCATCCATGCGCCCGCGGCATACCGTACATCCTGTACATAAAATCCAGCGGTTCCAGAGTAACGTGTGTCGTGCCGTCCTTGTAAGGCGTCTTCAGGCAATACCGCACCTGATCATATACAGTGAGTTCCAGCCGCTTCTCCGACACCGGTGGGCGGGTGACATAGCGACATAGCCGCTCCAGCTTGTCCCGCTGCTTTTCATTGGCTGCCACACCGGCGTGTAATGAAAACCCATCAACTTTTGCCGCCTGGGCCAAACCGTCCCACTTGTCCATGGGCGGGGCTCCGGCAGAAGAAGTCGCTGAAGTTGCTGTGGAAGAAGCTCCGGTGGTAGAAGAGTAAACGCTATATTGTTGGTTATTTATGTAGCTGAGAGAAACGATACCTTGCTTTGCTGCCACAAGAGAACAAAAGGAGATCTAAATATCAGAAAAAATCTTTAAGCGTCCACTGGTTAAATAGTCGTATTAAGAATACAACTGTGCCCAGACTGTACGATGGTGTAGCATAATGCCACTATTATTCAGCTATCACTGAACTGCGGTTTATAGAGAGCAAGCGCCGCAAGTGATTGATTTAATTAAATTTAACAAATGCCCAGACTGTTTCATAATGCTGGGGTCGGCGGTTCAAGTCCGCCCGTAGCTACCATTTATACCTTAAATCAACACCTAGGCATCCCGATGCCGTTTCTTCTAGCATTACTTCTTGGCTTTTTTAGCCGCCTTC
>Ga0115548_1001565_pt1 | contig 12341 bp, 12 predicted proteins | sample COGITO_mtgs_1004_4_FD_87187 | JGI IMG/M metagenome (GOLD analysis project Ga0115548, IMG submission 87187) | Pelagic marine microbial communities from North Sea - COGITO_mtgs_100423 | ecosystem: Environmental > Aquatic > Marine > Epipelagic | place: Germany:Helgoland, sampling site Kabeltonne...
ATTAGCCAAGCGAAAGAGAATGGTTTGTAGAAGGGCTTTGGTCTTTTGGTCTGCTCAAAGTAATCATCAGGAATCGCCGCAATTAAAACAGGCATTAGGGCAAGCGTTACTAAAAAAAGGACAGCTGAAAATATTGTGATCCATGTTAGCAAATAGGTATGCTCATCCAATAAATGGGTCATGCAATTTCCTTAATAAATTGGAAGCAATAAAGGTCGCTTTATAAATTATAAAATCGATTTTAATTAGTCATGAATAATTTCTCTATAACATGAGTCATATCATTTTTTGATTCAAATCAATGCTTTCTATTAGTTATACCGCATTATTAAGATCCATTTTTTAGGTCGGTTTATTCATGTCATCTGATAATACTAAGTATGTCACTGCAGCTCAATATAAAAAAATGGCAGGCACTTCAGCTGTTTTTATTTACGCTGATCGTAATCAATCATCACCCGTTGAGCGTGATGGCTTAACATGGACGCAAGATGAGTTGCACTTGCAACATATATCGGAGAAGCCTCAAGAAAAACCGGCTATGGCAACGGTTTTGGCTTTGGAGGGCTTAGAGGAGTATGACCCTCCCAGTAATGGTGATGTTCGCAAGGTCAATGCTATGAATGAGTTATTTATTTATCATGAGCCGATTCGCGGTTGGGTGCAGCTTCCCCGTGTAGCTTGTAGCACGTAGCTTATTTTCCTCGGCGTTTTATGGTCTTAAACGTCTGCTTAAACTTTTAATAGCAAAAACACCTTATTTATTGATCTATATCATATTTTATTTCTAGCGCTTTGCCAAAATAGACAGCTAACAAAGTGATTAGTAAAAGCCAGCTCTGAATATGATGATTCATACTGATGGGGCTGTGCTTTATTTGCGCTTAAAAACATTTCTTATAGCCCAGTTAATGGGTTTATCTATCCAAAAAGGGTATGCCATGTCGTCGGTTCTTACGATGGATTCCTCTCGTTACAATTATCGTGTTATTCGTCAATTTGCAATTGCTACCGTGCTTTGGGGCATTGTTGGCATGCTGGTAGGTGTCGTAATTGCCGCGCAGCTTATTTGGCCAGATTTAAACGTAGGTCCTTGGTTTCATTTTGGTCGCCTGCGTCCTTTACATACTAATGCCGTGGTATTTGCCTTTAGCGGCTGCGCATTAATGTGTACTTCTCTCTATGTAGTGCAGCGTACTTGTCAGGTTCGTCTTATATCCGATGGCATTGCTGCGGCAATGTTTTGGTGTTGGCAATTGGTCATAGTGCTAGCCGCTATTACGCTACCTTTGGGTTGGACCAGTGGTAAAGAATACGCAGAACTGGAATGGCCTATCGATATACTCATTACGATTGTCTGGCTACTTTATGCGATAGTTTTTTTCGGTACGATTATGCGCCGAAAAACGCCACATATTTATGTTGCCAATTGGTTTTTTGCGGCCTTTATTATTACGGTTGCTATTCTACATGTGGTGAATAGTCTCGCTATACCCACTTCCATTGATAAAAGCTATTCCATATATGCAGGAGCAGTCGATGCGATGGTTCAATGGTGGTATGGACATAATGCAGTAGGCTTTTTTCTCACGGCGGGTTTTCTCGGAATTATGTATTACTTTGTCCCTAAGCAAGCCGAGCGGCCAGTGTATTCTTACCGACTTTCTATTGTCCACTTCTGGGCGTTAATCGCCATTTACATGTGGGCAGGTCCACACCATTTACATTTCACTGCCTTGCCCGATTGGGTACAGAACCTCGGCATGGTTATGTCATTAATATTATTAGCGCCCTCGTGGGGCGGCATGATAAACGGCATGATGACCTTGTCGGGAGCTTGGGATAAGTTACGTACCGATCCTACGTTACGCTTTCTCGTAGTCTCATTATCTTTTTATGGCATGTCGACCTTCGAAGGTCCCATGATGTCAATTAAAACCGTTAACTCACTGTCACACTATACCGATTGGACCATTGGCCATGTACATTCTGGCGCTTTAGGTTGGGTTGCTATGGTAACCATTGGTGCGCTTTATCATTTGTTTCCCATTTTATACGGTAAAAAAAGTATGTATAGCAACGCCTTAATTGCGCTGCATTTTTGGCTCTCGACTATTGGCATCGTTTTATATATCGCCTCTATGTGGGTTAACGGTATTTTACAAGGCTTAATGTGGCGAGCCTATAACGCCGATGGCACATTAACTTATAGCTTTGTTGAATCGGTTGAAGCCAGTTACCCCGGTTATATGGTGCGTTTATTCGGTGGCATATTGTTTTTAGCAGGCATGTTAGTTATGGCTTATAACGTTTGGCGAACCATTGTTGATGAACATAAAGTCAATCAAGATCTTGATGCCCCTGAGGTTATCACCGCTTAACTTATCAGCGCTTAACTTATAAAGAGATGGCTTAAGCTTTTAGAGTAACAGCTCAAGATAATAGAAAAACATAGCGTATAACTAGGCGCTAAAAAAAGTAGGGTAAAAATGCAAAGAGGTATGCATGGCGAATAAGCACGAAAAAATTGAAAAAAATATTGGCTTAATGATTGTGCTGGTGATTATCGCCATTAGCTTTGGCGGCTTAGTCGAAATTGTGCCGCTGATGTTTCAAAAAGATACGACAGAGCCGATAGAAGGTTTACGGCCGTTAACCGCTCTTGAACTACAAGGTCGCGATATTTATATTCGCGAAGGTTGCAATGTGTGTCACTCACAAATGATTCGCCCCATGCGTTCAGAGACAGAGCGTTATGGACATTACTCCGTCGCTGGTGAGTTTGTTTATGACCATCCCTTTGTTTGGGGATCTAAGCGAACCGGTCCTGATTTAGCGAGGGTAGGCGGCCGTTACAGTGATCATTGGCATCGAGCGCATTTAATGAATCCTCGTGATGTTGTGCCTGAATCAAATATGCCAGCTTTTGATTGGTTAAACGAGGCTGATATAGACGCCAAAACCATGGCTAAAAAACTTCAAGTGTTACAGCGCCTAGGCGTGCCTTATACCGATGATGATATAGCCAGCGTTGCCGATAGCATTGAAGGAAAAACCGAATTAGATGCCGTGGTTGCCTATTTGCAGCAACTTGGCACCTTACTTGGCTATGAACGATAAGCAATGATTAAGCAGATATTAAAGCCTTCCAATACGGAGCAGTTAAGCCATGACTGAAAACCATTTAGCCGGACTCTGGACGCTTATCGCCATGATTGCGTTTATCAGTATTTGTCTATGGGCTTATAGCGCAAAGCGTCGGACTGATTTTGATGAGGCCGCTAATTTACCGTTTGCCGATGAGGATGAGGATAGAGGTACAGAGAAAAGTAAAGAGAAAGGTAAAGAGAGCAGCACAGTAGAAAATTTAGCGCATATCGACAGCGAGCATCAATGTAACGGTGATTCTGAACATAAGGAGGTGCTTTAATAATGAGTGAGTCATGGAGCCTTTATATTATTGTACTCACCACTGTCATGACAGTGGGCGTGATATGGGTATTATTAGCCAATCGACGCGGTACTGGTTCGGTTGATAAAACCACAGGCCATCAACATGATGGCATTGAAGAATACGATAATCCATTGCCGGCTTGGTGGTTTTATTTATTTATTCTCAGCATCGTATTTGGTGTTGCCTACTTGGTTTTTTATCCTGGCATGGGTAACTATCCCGGCCTATTAAATTGGACGTCAGTGAACAAGTGGGAGCAAGAGAATCAGAAAGCTGAAAAGACTTATGCCGAAATTTTTGCACGCTATCGAAATATATCTGTAGACGCCATTTATAAAGAGCCTGCTGCTATGAAAATGGCACAACGCATTTTCGCGAACAACTGTGCGCAATGCCATGGTGTTGATGCCAGAGGCAGCTTGGGGTTTCCTAATTTAGCCGACAACGATTGGCTGTATGGTGGCAGTGCTGAACAAATTAGTCATTCCATTGAGTGGGGGCGCACCGCAGTCATGCCCGCCTGGGGGCAAGTGTTAGGCGATAAAGGCGTTATTGATACCGCACATTATGTATTGAGTTTATCTGTTGCTAGTCAGGAGCCATCAGCTAATAGAGAGCCATCAGCTAATAGAAAGCCATTAGCTAATAAAGAGCCATTAGCTAATAGAAAGCCATTAGCCAACCTCCCTAACGATAGCAGTCGTATAGAGGCAGGAGCTCAATCGTATCAAACCTTCTGTGCCGCTTGTCATGGAGCCGATGCTAAAGGCAACCCCTTATTAGGCGCACCTAATTTAACCGACGACATTTGGCTTTACGGTGGTCATTTACAAGCCGTTATGGCATCGATACAAAAAGGCCGTGCGGGAGCAATGCCCGCGCATGCCAAAAAGCTTAATGCCGATAAGCTGCATTTGCTCAGTGGCTATGTTTATGGCTTATCACGACGTGAAAGATAATTGATTCGTAAAACCGAATGGGCTTTAGACAGTATGGCTGTTAACTATGTCTACAAATAAACCCGCCAATAGTAAAATACCGGTTTATGACCTAGATCAGGACGGCTCGAACCTTGATGCCTTAGATTTTGATAAAGTAAAACCGACAGAGATTGGTGAAATTGATTTTTATCAAAAGCGTGAACGAATTTATACCCGACCTATTAAGGGCTTCTATCAGCGAATTCGCTTATTAACCGGCTGGCCATTATTAATCGCTTATTTTGGATTGCCTTGGTTGCAATGGGGAGAGCGGCAAGCCGTTTTATTTGATTTACCCGCCCGCCAATTCCATCTTTTTTTTATTAGCCTATGGCCACAAGATTTGTCGTTATTAGCATGGCTATTAATTATTGCTGCCTTTTTATTATTTACCGTTACTGTTTGGGCTGGGCGAGTGTGGTGTGGTTATACCTGTCCGCAAACAGTATGGACCAGTATTTTTATGTGGGCAGAGCAAATAACCGAAGGTACACGTAATCAACGTATTAAACTTGATGCCATGCCTTGGCATTGGACAAAATTAAGAAAAAAAATAGCCAAGCATAGTCTATGGCTGGGCTTTGCCGCATTAACAGGGCTAACATTTGTTGCTTATTTTGTGCCGGTACGGGAGCTGCTAGCCGATGTTTTATTACTAGAGGCCAGTCACGGGGCTTATGCTTGGATATTATTTTTTACCTTAGCAACGTACATCAATGCCGGATGGTTACGTGAACAAGTGTGCATGTATATGTGTCCTTATGCGCGCTTTCAATCGGCTATGTTTGATGGCGACACGTTAATAGTTGCTTATGATAACGAACGTGGTGAGGCGCGAGGCTCACGAAAAATAACGGCAGATCCTAAGGCCTTAAATCTTGGCGATTGCATTGATTGCCAAATGTGTGTGCAAGTTTGTCCAACCGGTATCGATATTCGTGATGGCCTGCAGTATGAATGTATAACCTGTGCCTTGTGCATTGACGCATGCGATGCCGTTATGGAAAAAATGCAATACGATACGGGGTTAATTAAATACACCACAGAAAAAAAACAAGCCAAGCAACATGCACGAATACTCCGGCCGCGCTTGTTGGGTTATTTAGGCGCAACACTCATTATGTCGGCTATCTTTCTCTTTGTTATTTTTACTCGTACACCGCTGTCATTAGATGTTATGCGTGAGCGAGATGCGCTCTACTATCAGTTAGATAATACGCGATTCGAAAATCTCTATGTGCTCAAAATCATGAATATGAGTCAGCAAGATCAAGACTATACGGTGAGCCTTGAAGGCCTAGATAATGCGCTAATTATAGGTAATATTAATGCACAAGTACGGGCAGGGGAGGTTTATGAATTACCGCTACGGGTTCAGATGCATTCGGCAGATTTAGACAGTCACCGCATGACATTTACTTTTTATGTAGAAAATATATCAGGTCGTAATAAGGCGAAATCAGAAAGTCGATTTTTGTCACCCATACCATCTTCATGAAGGGCAAGCCAATGAATCCGTCGTTGTTTGAACGTACGCTTAAACCCATGCCAGAAAAAAAATGGTACAAACAGTTTTGGCCTTGGTTTATTTTTGGTTTACCTGCGCTGGTGGTTGTAGCGAGTTTTATTACTTTATACATTGCCATTATTCATCGTGATGAAATGGTCGATGATCATTGTATTGAGCTTCGCAGTGCACCGCAAAATCATGCCGATAGATTACCTTGTTATACACCGAATAAATCAGCGATTAGCCAGCAAGAATCTGCCACATTATGAAGAAAGCGCAGGCTAATCAATGTTTTCACTGCGGCTTAGAGTTAGAGGCTAATGATGAAAATATTTTTTGGACAACGATTGATTCAGTATTACAGCCTATGTGCTGTGGTGGCTGTGCCATTGCATCACGACTCATAACGGGGGCTGGTTTCGAACAGTTTTATCACTACCGGACAGCTAATGATTTACAGGCCGATAACACGCAGTTAGCTAATCGTGAATCTTATTTGGAATTCGATCATCCAGAAATACAGCAAGTCTTTGTGCAAACTGAAAATAACATAAAAACAGCCAAGCTAGCGGTACAGGGAATGAGTTGTTCAGCTTGCTCTTGGCTGTTAGAGCGCTATCTAAAAACACTTGCAGGCGTATACAAGGTCAATGTTTATTTAGTCGATTGTCGCTTAACGGTTAGCTGGAATAATACGCAGTTAACGCTAAGCGATATTATGGCTGCGATTAGCCGCTTAGGTTATGCGCCAAGACCGTATATGCCTGCGACCGAATATTTAGCCCTCAAAGCGAAAAGTGGGATGCTGCTTCAGCGTTTAGGCATAGCCGGTTTATTGATGATGCAAATAACATTGTTTGCTGTTGCTATGTACTTGGGCGGAGGGGCTTCCGAAGAGGAGAACCCTTTGGCGGCAGAGCATTATCATTTTTTTCGTTGGGCGAGCTTATTGTTGTCGCTGCCGTTGGTCTTTTATTGTGCCCGTCCTTTTTTTCAATCAGCCATTAAAGGTTTAATGGCGTTTCATTTCGGTATGGATTTTCCTATAGCACTTGCTATAGCGATAGCGTTTATTGCTAGCTTGTTAGCCACTGTTAATGGTATTGGCGATATTTATTTTGATTCCATTGCGATGTTTTGTTTTCTTTTATTATTGGGTCGTTATTTAGACCATCAAGTAAGGCAATCAACGGGGTTGTCGAGTCTCAATATGAGTTCACAGCTACCGTTAGTAACACAAAAAATAGACGTCGATGGACGATTAGCGACGGTGCCTATTTCTCGGTTGCGGGCTGATGACCGCGTTTTGGTGAAAGCCAATGCAGTTATTCCCTGTGATGCCATTGTTGTAGCTGGGCAGTCGTCAGTTGATGAAGCCTCTTTTACCGGTGAGTCTTTTCCTCGGGCTATAACAGAGAGCGATACCGTGCATGCCGGTACTTTAAATATTGACGCGCCATTAACGTTATCGGTAACAGCCGTTGGTTTGCAGAGTCGTTTTTCACAATTGCTCAATTTAATCGATAGAGCGGCAGATGAAAAATCTCCCATTGAATCTCTCGCCGATAGTATTGCTAGCCGCTTTGTTTTAACTGTACTAATGCTAGCCTCTTTCACAGCCTATTACTGGCTGGTGCATGACAGTAGTCGGTGGTTGGTCGCGGTTATAGCTGTATTGATTGTGAGTTGCCCCTGCGCTTTGTCGTTAGCAACACCGGTAGCGATGACAGTGGCTAGACAAAGCTTAAAGAAAAGAGGTTTTTTAGCAACGCGTGCGCATGCAATAGAAGGTTTAGCGCAAACTGATACAGTGGTATTTGATAAAACGGGCACCTTAACGACCGGCGACATTCGAATTCATCATATGGCGCTTTTTAGTAGAGAGGACGCTGACAACAGTAAGCTACTCACTCAGGAGCAGTGTCTTCATATTGCAATGCGTTTAGAGCAGCATTCGAGTCATCCTATTGCTAAAGCTTTTCAGCAAAAAATATTAGTATCGAGTGGAATTAATGAGTCGGTCAGTAATATCAGTAATGCCTCTAAAAATATAGATATAGATATAGATATAGATAGTTATCGGCATCATCATTTAGGTGTTGAGGCATCAATAGAGGGGCAGCATTATTATTTGGGAAATCATCGATTTATAAAACAGATTCTCGATATTGATTGTCCATTATCTGTTGACATGTCATCACAAAAAAACATGCCGTCACAAAAAAACATGCCATCACAAGAAAACATGTCAATAGAAAAAATGATATATCTTTATCAAGGTAGCAGGGCATTAGCTTGTTTTTATTTAACGGACCCACTTCGTGATGATGCTGTGACAACCATTAATGATTTGAAAAAAATGGGTATGAACATCATTATTTTAAGTGGCGATAGTCAAAGGGTCGTAAATCATGTTGCCGATTCATTAGGTATTAACACAGCCTATCATGAGCAATCGCCAGAAGATAAGCTAAAAAAAGTACTCCAATTACAAAGTGAAGGTAAAAAACTATTAGTCGTGGGTGATGGTTTAAATGATGTGCCGGTATTAGCGGCCGCCAATGCATCCATTGCTGTTGCTAATGCCACCGATTTAGCCAAAGCTAAAGCTGACTGTTTTTTATTGAATCCCGGTATTCTAGTTATTCCTCAAGCGATTCTTTTTTCACGACGAACCAAGTGCGTGATTACGCAAAATATTATATGGGCCATAGCTTATAACGTAATAGCGATACCTTGTGCAGCCATGGGTTGGGTGCCACCGTGGGCGGCGGCTATCGGCATGTCTGTAAGTTCACTCATCGTGGTATTCAATGCTATGCGCTTACAAAGAGGGGAGTGCCCGCTTGTTAAGTACCAAAATGATATACCTATAAAACCTATTTTAATGACGAAAAATATTAACTCAGGGCCGAGCTATTAAAAATGATATGCAATAAAACTAGGGAGGGAATAGTGTGAGTAGCTTATTTATTTTAATTCCGATTAGTTTGTTTTTTTTATTAATCGCTATTGTCGCTTGGTTGTGGAGTGTTAAGAGCGGTCAGTTTAACGATTTAGATCAAGAGGCGAGTCGTATTTTATTTGATGAATGCGAGTCGCTTGATGAAAGTGGCGTGAATAATGAGTCTGACAACAATAGAAGCGACCAAGAGATAAACCAATAGTGCTAGATTTATTGTCATTGATAACGGCCTTTTCATTAGGCGCTTTAGGCTCCTTGCATTGCGTAATGATGTGCGGCGGTATTAGCTGTGCTTTGTCGGGCAAGCAAGCAGGCAAGCGATCAAAGCGATTATCACCTTTACTGGTTTATAACCTAGGGCGCATTAGCAGTTATGTAATGATAGGTTTTTTATTTGGCTGGGGCAGTCAGGCGGTTATTGAGCAATGGCAATCACTGGGTGTTATTTTACGCGTTATCGCCGGCAGCTTATTAATAGCTATGGGTTTATATATTGCTGGGTTATCACGACTACTCGTAAAAATTGAAGCTGTAGGCTATCGAGTATGGCAGCGTTTAATGCCAGATTCGCTACGAGCCATTAATGCTGAATCCACCAAGGGTGTATGGCTAATGGGTGTTGTTTGGGGCTGGCTGCCCTGTGGGCTAGTGTACAGCACGTTGTTGTGGGCAGGAGCCCTTGGTTATGGTGGTTTTCAAAGCGGCTTGCTAATGGCGGTGTTTGGCTTAGGAACACTGCCAGCCATGTTGGCAACGGGTTTTTTTGCCGATAAATTAGCCGTGTTTGTAAAGGCCAAAGCCGTTCGCTGGACTGCGGGTTTTAGCATTATTGTTTATGGCTTATGGACATTGTTGTCGGCAACATCAATGGATCACGATTCGCATGGCTCTCATAGCTCACATCATAAAGCGCATGGCTCTGCCAGCTTTTCTGTGAGCTCTGCTCCTTATGTTGCTACTTATATCCATTCTTGTATCGCTATTCAAAAAAGCCCTTTTATTGAGCTATATCAAGATTATAAAGCCGTGTGATTGATAGGATTCATAATGCCATATTAGGCTTAAAACAGTTTGCAACACTTAGTAACACCTAGCAGGAGTAGAGGCATATCACTTCAGATATTATTGATTCATTAAGCGCTTATTCAAAAAAAGACGATTCAACCCGCGGCGATACACAGGTGATCAATGAGCCGTTATCGGATGAAGCTATAGGTCTTCGCGAGCTAATTAAAAAATATGATATCCCCAGCCCGCGATATACATCGTATCCAACCGCGGATCAATTTATTGATAGTGAATCATCCGATGAGTATTTTAATTATCTAAGGCAGCGCACAACGGTTATTGGTCCATTATCCATTTATCTACATATCCCTTTTTGTGACAATATTTGTTATTACTGTGCCTGTAATAAAATAGTGACGCGGGATAAAACCGTAAGTGCCACTTACCTCGATAGTATTGATAAAGAAATCGCCTTAAAAGCGCCGTTTTTTCCTGACACAAGAGTCGTTAAGCAATTGCATTTAGGCGGCGGTACGCCAACGTTTTTAAGCAACGCTGAATTACTTCGGTTAATACACTCCATAGCCGTCAATTTTAATTTAGTAGATGATGAAGATCGCGAATACGCGATAGAAGTAGACCCTAGAACCATTAGTGTAGAAACCTTATCGTTATTAGTTGGTTTAGGCTTTAATCGTATTAGTATGGGTATTCAAGATTTTGATGAAGCCGTACAAGTGGCAATTAATCGTCAGCAAAGCTATGCATCGATTGTTGAGTTAGTACAAGCGGTTCGTGATTTTGGTTTTAAATCATTAAATTTTGATTTAATTTATGGGCTGCCTTTACAATCCGTTGCTTCAATGACGGAAACAATGAATAAAGTGATAGCACTCTCTCCAGACCGAATATCCGTTTATAACTATGCACATTTACCCGATCGTTTTCCCTCGCAGCGACAGATAGATCGCTACGCATTACCCAGTGCAGCAGAAAAACTATCGATGGCGCAATTAATTCAGCAAAGATTATTAGATGCCGGCTATTGCAGTATTGGTATGGATCATTATGCAAAGTCCGATGATGAATTATCCAAAGCCTTAGATGAAGGCAGTTTGCAGCGTAACTTTCAAGGATACGCCACCAGTTTATCGTCAGAGACCATTGCCTTTGGTGTGTCGGCCATTTCCTCCCATGTTGATAGTTACCAACAAAATGTACGAGAGCTTGAGCGTTATCAACACTTATTAGATGAGGGGCGACTGCCCATTGGTCGGCACCTTGAGCTGAGTAAAGAAGATAGGTTAAGACGGTTTATTATTACCTCGCTCGCTTGCCAATTATGCCTAGAGTTTGCAACGGTAAAAAAACAATACAATATAAATTTTAAGAGTCATTTTCAAGCCGAGTTAATACGGTTAAAAAATATGGAGCAAGAAGGTTTGCTCGTATTATCGAATACTGCTATTACGTTAACCTCTTTAGGGCGACAATTAATTCGTAATATTTGCCAAGTGTTTGATCAATACCATATAGCCAAAACATCCAAGCATTCACAGGCAATTTAATTTTATATGGACTGTTTGTAATTATTTAAGTTGTGTAACCAGTAGCGCTTTATTTGTTTAGCGGCAAGGTCAGTAATTATAGTACTGCATAATATGAGTCTAGAGAGGAAAGTTATCGATGATAAATCATGTAATGGGTTTTTTATTTTCACCCCAAAGTGAGTGGACGAACGTTAGGCAAAAAAATCAATATTCAGGAGGCGTCGTTTATGTTTTATTAATGGCGTTATTGCCTACTATCGCTTGGTATTACGGCGTAACAGAAACCGGTTGGCAAGTAGCTGATGGTGAGTTTGTAAAGTTAACTGAAAAAAGCGCCATGCAGATTGTGAGCTTGTTTTACTTAGCCATGGTTTTGAGTGTATTTTGTATAGGTTATTTTGTGCATTGGATGGCGAGCAGTTACGGTTCAGATTCCAGTATTACTAAAGGCATTACATTAGCGGGCTACTGTGCAACGCCATTATTTATTACTGGGCTAGTGGGGTTTTATCCTATTTTATGGCTGGATATGCTAATAGCGGTATTGGCTATCGGCCATGCTTTATATTTACTCTATAAAGGAATCCCTATTGTTATGGATATTCCGCCAGAGCAGGGGTTTTTATTTGCTAGCGCCATACTAGCTGTGTGTTTAGTGATATTAATGGCGATGATGGGTGGCACCGTGATTATGTGGGAGCTGGGGGTTACACCGGTTTTTATTGATTAAGGGTTTTATTTGCAGTTTATTTGGTCCGCCCGACAGGAGTCGAACCTGTGACCTGCCCCTTAGGAGGGGGCCGCGCTATCCAGCTGTGCCACGGGCGGATGATGCGCATATTGTAGTATCTTTTAATAATAAATTCAGTAGTCA
>Ga0115548_1001570_pt1 | contig 12300 bp, 9 predicted proteins | sample COGITO_mtgs_1004_4_FD_87187 | JGI IMG/M metagenome (GOLD analysis project Ga0115548, IMG submission 87187) | Pelagic marine microbial communities from North Sea - COGITO_mtgs_100423 | ecosystem: Environmental > Aquatic > Marine > Epipelagic | place: Germany:Helgoland, sampling site Kabeltonne...
GTGAGGAGTAAAGTTTGGTTTGTGTTTACCTCTAATTAGCTTTGCTATTTTAGAAGCTAGACGACCCAACGTTTGCCCGTCCGCATCAACCAAGACCCATTCCTTTGAAACGGTAGCTTTATTAGCCGATACTGTTTTGTAACTTAATGTGTTCATAATTACACTTTAGTTTTTGTTTATTAATAAAATTATTTTTTCCTTAAAAAAGGAGTGCAAATGTACTATTAATTATTTGATTGACAAACAGTAAACATGTAGTTTTAATGAGTTGCTTTTGCTTTTTTAGTAAAAATAATTTTAAATAGTAATTTTTAAAAATCAGAGGGTACAGTAAAGCTAATTTTGTTTTTTGTAGTGGGGTGTATAAACTCAATAAAATCAGCATGTAAATACAGTCGATCTTCCTTTGTTCCATACAAATCATCTCCAATAATTGGAAGGTTTAATCCATCTTTATGAGCAGCATGAACCCTTAGTTGATGGGTTCTGCCAGTAATTGGATAAAAGTGAATCCGGGTTTGCTTGGTATTCTGTGTAATAACAATCCAATTGGTTTCAGCTTTTTTCCCATTTATAAAGTCTACTAATTGCCTTGGCCTATCGTTCAAATCAAGCCTTAAAGGGAGTGTAATGGCGCCCTTTTTTTTGCTAAGTTTACCAGACAGAAGTGCTATATATCTTTTTTTCACAGTTCGTTTAATAAACTGCTGTTGAAGAATTTTGTTTGCTTCTTTAGTCTTTGTAAGAACTAAAATTCCCGAAGTAGACATATCCAATCTGTGAACAATTATGGGGCCAGTTACAGATGGATATTTTTGTTTTATTCTGGTGTATACAGAATCTTTTATTTCTTTTCCTGGAACAGATAAAAACTCTGGGGGTTTGTTAACAATAATTAGGTCATCATCTTCAAAAACGATTTTTAACTCTACATTTTCAGATAGATTTTTAAGTAATAAGTTTTCATCCATCTTAATCCCCTCTAACATATGTCTCAAAATAGGTTTACATCTACTTTGACATGATGGGTAAAAGTTCTTATGCTTTCTAATTGCAGAACTTGGTGAAATGCCCCACCAAAATTCTGCCATTACTACGGGAATTAAACGATGTTGAAAAGCATATTGTAATAATTTTGGAGCACAACAGTCACCTGATCCTGCAGGTGGTCTAACAGAAGCGTTGTCAAATATATCTAGTAGCCCTTTTTGTTCTTTTTGTTGATTTAAAAATTGATATTTTTCAAATAAGGTGTTTTGAATCGTTTTCGAAATTTTCTTTCTATTGCGAATATGTTCCTCAATATTATTTTCAAATAGTAAAAGACTATTCTTAATTTTTTTTATTTTATTTTCATAATACTCCTGAAGTTCTCGATAAAAAAACTGATCGTTAAAACTTTCTTGTATTAATTTTTTTGTAAAAACTTCAAAGCTTTTATCATCTAACCTTAAGCGAGCTTCTTCTTTTTGATGTTTTCGTATATGTTTTGAGGTTCTCATTTTTTTCCTCTGAATGGCTAAATCCTCCTTGACATATTCCGTATGTTTCTTAAGTAATTTCTTATTCAACAAATAGTTTTTGTCTTTTTTAATTTGTTGAATTTTTTCTCCAATTTTTTCAATTTCTTTCTCTCCTTGTTCGTAAAAACTACCCTCTGTTCTCATATTAAATATTGGAGGAACAAATTTATTTGGTAAACTTTCATCAGCTAATTTTCCAGAAAATGAAGCTAAATATCCAAGATCACCATCAGTATTTTTTACGACTAAGACACCAAACATTTTTCCAAGAGCGTTTTTAGCTGTTGAATCTTTAATCCCAAACTCGTGTTTAAATTCTGTTTGTTTTTCGAGATATTCTTGAAGTTCTTTTGTGGCTATTTTAGCCAATAAATTTGGCTCATAGTAAAATGGGAATGTAAATTTATGTGGAATTTGAATTCCAGAAATATCTTTTTTGAAATGTTGAAAATGAAGCAAAATATTGAAATTTTTTAGCCTTGTATTAATTTAATGTGCTTCCAGCCAATTTTTACCAATACCCATTTCTACATTTAGAGGTACAATCATTTTAAAAGCATTCTCCATTTCATATTTTATAATTGGTTTAATAATATCTAATTCATCCTTATGGGCATCAAACACCAATTCATCATGAACTTGCAACAACATTTTTGATGTAAAGCCTTCATTCTCAAATCGTCTAAAGATATTAATCATGGCTATTTTTATAATGTCTGCAGCAGATCCTTGAATTGGGGCATTTACAGCATTTCTCTCAGCAGCACCCCTCACAATTGCATTTCTAGAATTAATATCCTTTAAATATCTACGACGTTGTAAGATGGTTTCTACATAGCCATTATCTCTTGCAAAATCTACTTGAGCAGCCATGTAATTTCTTAGCTTTGGGTAGGTCTCATAATACAAATCAATCAATTCTTTTGATTCCTTCCTTGTTAAATCCGTTTGGTTGCTCAATCCAAATGCGGAAACCCCATATATAATTCCAAAGTTAACCGTTTTTGCATTACTTCGTTGTTCTCTGGTTACTTCATTGATAGGAACATTAAAGACTTTCGCTGCTGTAGAGGCATGAATATCCTCACCGTTTTTAAAAGCCTCAATCATAGTTTCCTCCTCACTCAAAGCAGCAATAATTCTTAATTCTATTTGTGAATAATCTGCAGCGAGTAATACGTGGTTTTCATCTCTTGGAATGAACGCTTTTCTAACTTGTTTTCCTCTTTCCGTTCTAATAGGGATATTCTGAAGATTTGGATTTGTAGAACTCAATCGCCCTGTTGCTGCAACAGCTTGAGCATAGGCGGTATGAACTCGACCTGTATTGGGGTTAATTTCGTTAGGTAAGGCATCTACATAGGTACTTTGTAATTTCTTAAATTGTCTATACTCTAAGACATTAGCAATTATAGTATGATTTTTAGATAGATTAGATAATACGTCTTCGGCGGTAGAGTATTGACCTGTTTTTGTTTTTTTTGGCTTATCTACTAACTTCATGTTTTCAAAAAGGACAATACCTAGTTGTTTAGGTGAGGCTATATTAAATTCTTCACCAGCCTGTTCAAAAATATCTTTTTCTAAACGGTTGATATCATTTGTCAAATGAATTGATAGTTCTCTTAAAAAATCAGTATTCAGATTAATTCCTTCAATTTCCATAGCTGTTAATACTGAAACAAGTGGTAATTCAATAGTCTTAAAAAGTTTACTAACATTTCCTTTTGTTAACTCTTCAACAAAATGTTCTTTTAATTGAAATGTAATATCTGCATCTTCAACAGCATATTCTGTTTGATCATTTAGAGGAATATCTCGCATAGATAATTGATTTTTTCCTTTCTTTCCAATCAGTTTTGTGATAGGTACGGGCTGGTAATTTAAGTAGGTTTCAGCTAAAATATCCATTCCATGACGCATATCAGGGTTAATCAAATAATGAGCTATCATTGTATCAAATAAGGGTCCTTTCACAGGCATGTCATAATTTGATAAAACTTTAATGTCGTATTTTAAGTTGTGGCCTATTTTTTCAATTGATTTATTCTCAAAAAAACTTCGAAACTCTTCTAAGATTGTTTTTGTTTCAATTTGGTCTACTGGGAATGATACATAATATCCTTTTCCAATTTCCCATGAAAAGGAAATTCCGATGAGTTCAACCTCTAGAGCCTTTAATCCAGTAGTCTCAGTATCAAAGCAAACCGAAGTTTGTTTTTGTAATTTTTTTAAGAATAATTTTCTAGATAATGGGGTGTTTATGTGTTGATAAAAATGATCTGAAGTTGTAATAGTTTTATACCCTCGAACACTCTCTTCTTCTGAAATATTTCCAGAACCCGGTGTAGCGAATAAATCAAACTGGCCATTTTGAATTTCTTGAGGTTTAGAAATAATTTTTTCAGAATTCGTTGAAGGGGTGGAGTCTGAAGTTTCAGAAGAATTTATAGCTGTAGCCACAGTAAATGTTTTAACGAAATTATCAGTGAGTCTTCTGAATTCTAACTCATTAAAAATTTCTTTAGTAGCCTCAATATCTGGCATGCACATTTTAAATTGTTCTTCCATAAAATCAACAGGAACATCTAGCATTATGGTAGCGAGTTCTTTGGAGAGCATACCTAATTCTTTAGAAGCCTCAACTTTTTCTTTCATTTTACCTTTTAGATCTGCAGTATTTTCAAGCAATTTTTCCATGGAACCGTATTGAGCCAAGAATTTTTTTGCAGTTTTTTCTCCTACACCTGGTAACCCAGGAATATTATCTACAGAATCTCCCATCATTCCGAGAAAATCAATAACTTGCTCAGGTCTTTCTACACCAAATTTTTCTTGAACCTCTGGAATCCCCCAAGTTTCATAACCACCTCCAAATCTAGGTCTATACATGAAAATATTTTCAGAAACCAATTGTGCAAAATCTTTATCGGGTGTAACCATAAAAGTTTGATACCCTTCTTTTTCTGCTTTTTTAGCCAAAGTCCCAATAATATCGTCAGCTTCATAACCTGCTAAAACAACAGCTGGAATTTTCATAGCTTTTAAAATACTTTCTATTATTGGTACTGCAATTTTTATTGCCTCAGGAGTTTCTTGACGATTGGCTTTATATTCAGAAAATGCTTCTGTTCTAGCAACACTTCCGCCTCTATCAAAACAAACTGCTAAAAGGTCTGGTTTTTCTCTTTTTATAACATCAAGTAAAGAATTAGTGAAACCTAAAATAGCAGAAGTATCCATACCTTTTGAATTAATTCTAGGATTTTTAATAAACGCATAATATCCTCTGAAAATTAGAGCAAAAGCATCAAGTAAAAAAAGGCGTTTTGTGTTTGGCATGAGGTTAAAGTTTTTTGATAAAACTACAAAATATTAATTTTTTTAGATCAATAATTTTTTAAAATTGTTAATAGTTATGAGCTTAAAATTATTTAGTTGGATAATAGATGAGAAAAACCATATGATGGCTAATTTTATTTCATTTTTATAAAGAAAACTTTAACATGATCTTAAAATTATGACTTTTATTTTGAGGTATATTTATGGTCTTCTAAAAATATAATTATGCCACGATGGGTAATCCCTTTATTGATAGCTTCCGCCATTATTTTTATTCTTGAATATTATGCTTTTCAAGCGGTTAAAACTGTTACAAGAAATAGAATTGTTAGGTGGGTTTGGATGACTATTGGAATACTTGTTTATCTTAATTTATTGTATGTTATTTTTACAACACCAAGCAATTCAGGTCAAACGAGTCAGTTTCAAATGGCAACAGGAATGATGATTACCATTCTAATTCCTAAAACATTTATTCTAGCAGTACTCTTTGGGGAAGATATTATTCGAATCATTCATAAAATTATATCTTGGCTTGGTAATAACCCAACACAGCCAATTCCAGGAAGACGTAAGTTTATATCTCAGATAGCTCTTGTATTAGCAGCTATCCCTTTTACTTCATTCTTATATGGAATTATTCAAGGAAGGTATAATTATAAGGTGTTAAAGTATCAGCTTTCTTTTAAAGATTTACCTGATGCTTTTGATGGATTTACAATTACTCAAATTTCAGATATTCATTCGGGAAGTTTTACCAATAAAAAGAAAATTCAGTACGGTGTTGATATGATCAATAATCAAAACTCTGATTTATTATTGTTTACTGGAGATATTGTAAATAATATGGCAAGTGAAATGGATAATTGGATAGAAATGTTTAGCGCTTTGAAGGCGTCGTTTGGGAAATATTCTGTGCTAGGAAATCATGATTATGCTGAATATATAAGAGGAATTAGTAAAGAAGAAAAAGCATTACAATTTCAGGAAATTAAAAATATTCATCCCAAAATAGGCTTTGATTTATTGTGCAATGAAAATCGTTACATAGAAAAAGATGGACAAAAAATTTCCTTAATAGGAGTTGAAAATTGGGGTAAGAATTTCAAACAAGCAGGAGATCTTACCAAAGCATCTGAAGGGATTGCTGAAGAGGATTTTAAAATACTGATGTCTCATGACCCATCTCATTGGGATGCTGAGGTTAAACAAGATGATTTTAATTATCATTTAACATTAAGTGGTCATACTCATGGATTACAAATGGGCATCGAGATTCCAGGTTGGTTTAAATGGAGCCCATCCAAGTATGTCTATAAGCAATGGGCTGGGCTATATAATGAGTCAGGAAGATTCATTAATGTAAACAGAGGTTTTGGTTATCATGCGTTTCCTGGACGTGTTGGTATTTGGCCAGAAATTACTGTGATTGAGCTGAAAAAGGGTTGATAATCAGGTCAATTCAATAGAAATGTTATATTTGTAGGAAAGAATATGCATTTAATTGCAGTTCTACACTAAGAAAAATGTTTTAAAATGACAAAGTTTGGTGAATTAATTAGTGCTGAAGAACCGGTCTTAATAGATTTTTATTTTGATTGGGAAGATGCAGATAATAGTATTGATACTCTTCGAGATGTAGCTGCTGCTTTAGGGGATAAGGCAAAAGTGATTAAGATAGATATAAAAAAGAATGAACCACTAGCTGAGGCACTTCGTGTAAAAGGAAATCCAACTTTTATGATATATAAAGATGGGGAAATGAAATGGAGGCAAACTGGAGAGCAAGATGCGAATACTTTAATTGGTTTAGTTCAGCAATATTTATAAATCTATTGATTTAAATACATATCCTTTTTTAGTAAAATAACTAAGAATTTTTGGAAGTGCATAAAAGATTTTATCTTTTGCTTTATGGCTATCATGCATTACAACAATACTTCCACTTGAGGTTTTATTAAGAACATTTTTTAGGCATTTCTCTGGAGTTATCGTAGTGTCAAAATCTGCACTAAGTACATCCCACATAACTATTTTATATCCTTTACTTGTAATTGACCTTGCTTGCGATGGTTTTAATCTTCCATAAGGAGGCCTAAATAAATTAGATTTAATAAGCTTTGCAGCTTTTTGAATGTCTTCTATATAGGATGTCTTATTAGCTCTCAAGCCGTTTAAATGATTGTATGTATGATTGCCAATGGAGTGCCCCTCTTCTTTAATTCTCTCATAAATAGTATGATATTTTTTTACATTTTTCCCAATACAAAAAAAGTTGCCTTTGCTTTATGTTTTTTTAACTCATTTAAAACATAAGTCGTTATTTCTGGAGTTGGGCCGTCATCAAAAGTTAGATAGATTTCTTTTACAGAGGAAGAAAAACGCCAACAATAATTGGGAAAAAATTTCTGAATTATTGTTGGCGTTTTAATGGTGTAAAATTTCATAAACCTCTTATTCATCAGGCATAAGATGACTAAATAATTTTACAGTCTCTATAAATTCGTCTTGCTTTGAAGTTTTGTATTGCTCATCTGAATCAAATCTGTCTATCTGAGTAGCAATAATATTTCGATACATCAGCAAATTATTATCTATTTCTTCGAAAATTAAATCTGAGTTTTCAGCAGGAAATTCTGCCAACCAAACAAGTTGCTCTTTGAAAATTTTAATTAAAGTTTCAGCAGCAGCCCTTGCTTTTTCGTTTTGTCCTAACAAATAATACATTTCTGGATAGCCAACTGATAAACTAAAATGACCAAAGTCTCGTATTGGCATTTTTTCAATTGATAAATCAAGTATTTCTAAGGCTTTTAAAGTATCACCCTTTGCGGCAAAAGCGTCAGAAAGACGCATTAAATTGTTACGTAATGAAATTGAACTCTTTTTTGTCTGCTCATCTAAATATATTTTACCGTCGTTAATGTTTCTCCAATTTAATTTTTGAATATTGGCATACATTTTTTCTGGATCAATTCGTCCCATATCAAAAGGGCTTTTCTTAGTAACGGTTCCGTCTGAATTCACAATATTCATTGGCGTTTTTATGGGAACTAATTTATAAGCCATTCCGTCTAGTTGTAAAAAATCCTTCAACCAAATATATTCTTCGTCAGCAAAAGCGCCACCAGTAAAATAAATGGGCCTTTTCCAATCAAAATTTGCTAGAACATCAAGCATTAAAATTCTGTTTTTGGCAATACCTCTTCCAATTTCAATGTCTATGTAGTCTACAATTTTATCTGCATCTTTAGAGGCAACTATTCCATATTCTAGAACATTTTGCTTGTTTACTGGAATTCTAATTTTTCTAGTTGGCAAGACTTTCTCTTCATTCCCATCTCCATCAATATCAAAAAAAGTAACTTTATTTTTACTTTCTATCCATTGCATATAATCTTTTATCTGAAGAATGGAATCTTTCAGTGTGGGAAATAATTCTTCAAAATAGTAAGCAGCATCTAAGCTACCAACTTTATAATCATCATGTTTTAATTGTGATGGAATTGGAGGTGCATCATAGGTAGCTCGCTTCATCTGATCGATATACCAATCGGTAGCAAAAAGACTAGTATTCACAAGTTTAATATCTGTTCTAACCCCTTCAACCTCTTGCATATACCACAATGGGAAAGTATCATTGTCTCCAATGGTAAACATTATAGCATTAGCGTCACAAGATTCTAAATATGATTGAGCACTTAAATGGGTGGTGTATCTGTTTGATCTATCGTGATCATCCCAGTTTTCAAAGCCCATGAGTAACGGTACAGCTAGTAAAGAAACAAATGAAACAGTAATTGCAACCACTTTTTTATTCGCAAAATTCTTGAGATATTCATAGAGTGCCAATACACCAAAACCAACCCATATGGCATATATATAAAATGAACCTACAATAGCATAATCTCTTTCCCTGGGCTCAAAAGGCTTCGGATTTGTGTAAAAAATAATAGCAAATCCTGTAAATGCAAAAAACATAAATAGCACAAAAAAGTTTTTTTTATCCCACTTTACTTGATAAAATAGGCCTAGTAAGCCTAATAAAAAAGGAAGCATAAAATAAATATTTCTTCCTTTATTTTCTTCCACATCTGATGGTAAATTAGTTTGTGGACCCAGTCTTGCCTCGTCAATAAATTTAATCCCACTTAACCAATTTCCGTTGTATCTGTCTAATTGTCCTTGAACATCATTTTGTCTACCGGAAAAATTCCACATGAAATAACGACCATACATATAGCCAAATTGGTAGCTAATCATAAATTTTATATTCTCCGCGAATGTGGGTCTTCTTGAGCTATTCTGAGGAATACCAGCAATATTTTTATACATTTTTTCTGCTGCTGGATTTGTCATTCTAGGAATAAACCCTTTATGTTTGTCTGATGCATTTGGCAATACATCTTTGTATTTATTCACAATTTCATACTTGCCATTTCTTTTTTCATATTTAGGCTTGTCATCCTTCAAAGGTTTGTCTTTGTCAACTTCTCTGTTGTAGGTATGTGAATAGTAAGTGTCATAAAACACATTTGCATCACCATACTGTTCACGATTGTAATAGGCTAATAATTCTCTAGCACTGGATGGATTGTTTTCGTTTATTGTTGTATTTGTGTTAGCTCTTATGGGAAGCATTAACCAAGATGAAAAGCCAATCATTATAAATAGAATAGAAAGTAGTAGAGTATTGGCAATAATTTTTTTCTTTTTTTTGGTATAATTAAGTCCAAAATAAAATAAAGCAATTAATATAAATCCAGCGATTACTGATCCTGAATTATAGGGTAAGCCTATTGAGTTAATAAAAAATAATTCAGAGGCACTAAAGAATTTCAAGGTGAATGGAAATAAAAATTTAAAAACAAATGCTAATATGAATATTGAAATTATTGAGGCATAAGTTGTAGTTTTTAAATTTATAGTGTGGTAAGTTTTAAAAAAATATAATAAAAATATCGCAGGAATAACAAGAAGTGATAGAATATGAACACCAAAAGACAAACCAATTACAAAACTGATAATCACAAGCCATTTGTGCCCTCTTGGAGTATATATTTCACTTTCCCATTTTAAACCAAGCCAGAATAATATCGCCATTAAAAATGAAGACATTGCGTAAACCTCTCCCTCTACAGCACTAAACCAAAAACTATCTGAGAAGGTGTAGGTTAGTGATCCCACTAGGGCGCTTCCAAGTATTGCAATAGATGACCCCTCTGTTATTGAACTTGATATGGTAATTAGTTTTTTCCCTAGGTTAGTAATGGTCCAAAACATAAAAAGAATAGTAAATGCACTGGCTAAAGCAGACATGAAATTTACCATTTTTGCAATTTCAGTAAGCTCACTAGTAAACATGGCAAAGAAAGCTCCCAACATTTGAAATAGTGGGGCTCCTGGAGGATGACCAACTTCTAACTTTACAGATGTAGATATGTATTCCCCACAATCCCATGCACTCACTGTAGGTTCTAAAGTAAGAGAATATGTGATAAGTGCTATAGCAAAAGTGGCCCATCCAAGGATGAGATTCCATTTTTTAAAGTTTTCTGATGTCATAAGTTGTAAAATGTAATGGCGAATTTAGTGATTTATCAGAGATTAAACGTTTAACAGGGCGGTATAAAGTATGCTAAGATTGTAAAAGTTTGTTAAAAATAAAAAAGTATTAAAAACATTTGCAGGATAAAAACTTTGATTTAAATTTGCAGCCGTTATCAAATTTATTGGCCTATGGTGTAATTGGTAACACACCGGTTTTTGGTACCGACATTCAAGGTTCGAGTCCTTGTAGGCCAACATTAAAAATCCCGTTCATTGAACGGGATTTTTATTTTTATAATTAGATCTTAAAAGTTATCACAGGTTTTAAAACATTTTTTGAGACACTTTTTGCGATACTGCCATTAAATAGACTTGACAAACCACTTCTTCCGTGTGTGGATAATGCAATCAGGTCAGCATCAATATCTTTTGCAAAATTCATGATTCCTTTAACAACGGATACATCATTGTAAATATTTATAGTTTTTCTCTGTAAATCAAAATCTTTGATGAAATTTTTGATTTTATTTTGAGTGGCATATGAACTTTCAAAATTACTAACTGTATTTATTTTCAATAAATGAATTTGACTATTGAATTTTTTAGCAAAAACTAAAAAATCTTTAAATGCAACCTTATTTTCTTCATCATAATTGGAAGCAAAAACTATTTTTTTAAATTTAAATTTATTAGCATCAGTTTTCACAACAATAACAGGAATATTAGATGTTCTAACAACTTTTTCGGTATTAGATCCAATAATCATCTCTTCAAAATCAGAAACCCCCTTGGAGCCCATAACTATAAGATTTGCATCATTTTTTATTGCATAATTCTTAATCCCTTCGAAAGGGTTCTCAAATTTTATAGAATATTTAATAATTTGATCACTATCAAAGAAGGTGTCTTTTAAGTGTATTATTTTCTCTTTTACTTTTCTCAAATATATCATACTAGCTGGAATACTAAAATTGCTCCCTGCACCCATATCTACTATTCCTGATGGTAATTCAACTAGATGTAGAAGGTGAATTTCAGCTTTGATTTTTTTGCCAATTTGAGCAGACATTTTTACAGCGAATTCTGATTTTTTAGAAAAGTCTACAGGAACTAAAATTTTATACATAGTAGGCATTGTTTATTTGTGGCTAAGGACACTTCTTAGAAAGAAGAAATCCTATATCTAAATATACAAATAAAAATGAGAAAAAGCAATTTGGTTATTAAGTAACAAGTTACTATATTTGCACTGAAAATAAACAAAAACGAAGAAGAAGGGGACAATAAGTCCCCTATTTTTATATCCTTAGTTATGGATCAAAGTGTAGTTAAAAAATTAGTAAATGAAGCAATATCAGAGAATGATTCTTTGTTTTTAATTGAGCTATCTTTTTTAGTAGGTAATAGGATAAAAGTTATTGTAGATGGTGATCAGGGTATTTCTATAAAAGAATGTATGCGAATTAGCAGACATGTTGAGCATAACCTTGATAGAGAAGAAGAAGATTTTGGATTGGAAGTTACCTCACCAGACATATCTCATCCACTTTCAGTTAAAAGACAATATCTAAAGAATATTAATAGGATATTAAAGGTTAAAACTGGAGATGAAGAGTTAGAGGGAACGCTCATAAATGTCAATGATAAAGAAATTTCTTTACGTTGGAAGACAAGAGAACCGAAGCCAGTTGGTAAAGGAAAAGTAACTGTTGAGAAAAATGCCCTTGTAGCATTTGATAGTATAAAAGAAGCAAAAGTGAAGATTACATTTTAAGAAGAACATGCAATGGAAAATATAGCATTAATAGATTCGTTTTCAGAATTCAAAGACATGAAAAGTATAGACAGAGTAACACTCATGTCTATTTTAGAAGAGGTTTTTAGA
>Ga0115548_1001576_pt1 | contig 12268 bp, 9 predicted proteins | sample COGITO_mtgs_1004_4_FD_87187 | JGI IMG/M metagenome (GOLD analysis project Ga0115548, IMG submission 87187) | Pelagic marine microbial communities from North Sea - COGITO_mtgs_100423 | ecosystem: Environmental > Aquatic > Marine > Epipelagic | place: Germany:Helgoland, sampling site Kabeltonne...
CGAACCGCGGGTTAAATTACTGCGCTTGACCTGTGACACGTCTACAGACTCTCGCATCGCTGATAGATCATCGGCAAAAGCAAGCAAACCTAATGTTGCAGCTTTATCTCTCGCCTGTTTCATTAAATCGACAGGCTGAGTTTTTACTTTTGGCTTCACGATTTCCTTAGGTTCAACAACGGGTTTAGCTTGTACCTTTTTTTTCGGCACAGGCTTAAAAATAGGTACAGGCAGTGGCTTTGGCTTTTCGATAATTGGCGGCGCAATAACTCTCTCAGCAATGATTAAACGCGTGTATTGCTCCTTCATCTTCGCAACTGGCTTAATGGCATTATCGGGAACAGTAAAAAAAGGCAATAGTACTGCAACCACTAAGAACAAGCCCAAGGCATGACGAAGAAATCGCTTAAATCGGCGATCTTCAACGACCTCTGTCTGCCACGGCAGAACAGAATCACTAGGAAAGCCCCATTGGTTTTTTTGAACAAGTACTTGACTCATACTGCAGGACTTCCTTTAACTGAGTCTAGCCCCTGATTATTTGTCTCACTATTAAAATCTCGGGCACTGTATTCTACCGCTAACGATACATCTCTAAAACCTGCCTGGGCACAGGTATATAACACTCTTTTTAACAACGCATAGGGTACTGACGCATCCCCCATTACAGATATAGAATGAGAGGGAAGCTCATCAGTTTTAGCGGCTAAAGCGGGTAATAAAGCTTTCTCTTTCACTAACTGGGCATAAAGGTTAGCGATCAACTCATCATCCCCATTAGCATCCTTATTAGGAGTCAACGATTTATTTAATAAATCATCAATCGTCGCCATTTGAATTTCTTTAAAATAAATAGCATCAGCACTTACTTTTATTACTGGAGAAGTATCGGGCTTATGCTGGACAAATGACTGCGGCAAAACAACTTTTTCATCGGGCTGTAAAATCTCAACATCACCGGTATTCATCATTAAAAAGAAAACCAAAATAGTAAAAATATCCATTAAAGAAACAAGGTTGAGCTTATTGCCGCTAGTCGACATTCCTCGTCGCTGCTTCGAGCAAGCCGCACCACCACTATTAAGCGCGCTCATAATAAAACTCATGATCGTGCACTCTTAGCAGCTTCAAACATGTAGGCTGAACGCAAATAGGATAGGCTATTAAATAAAGCTAAGTCTGCTGAAACTGGCGCATCACCGAAGGCGATATCTGGAAATAATTCTGCATCGACAACATCCGTAACTACAACCGCACTATAAGAACGCACAGCATCCATTGTTGAAATCACTTTATGATAGGGAATAGCTTCAGATACCAGCAAAGTGAGATTTTTTCTATCGGCACCTTTAATCTGTAATTCTCGCTTTAAAGCCTGAAGCACCAAAGAGACATTGTCATAATCGGGTGTACCGTCTGCTTTATTCTTGATAGATCGCAGCAATGTCCCCTCAGGAAAATTAACTAATATAGAAACGTCCTTTATGACAACTTCAATCTGCTTTTGACTAAGCTCTGTAGCGTTCTCACCCGCAGAGGCCGGTAGCTGAATATCAATGACCGTGATGCGAGTAAACACCATACTCAGTAACAGTACGGGTACCAGTACAATCATTAAATTCATAAAAGGCGTGATATCAAGATCTGCCTCTTGACGATTTTTTTTCATTTGAATAAACATAAGTAGACCGAGATCAATGAAGTATTATGCAGCGGCTTTAATGTCGTCTTTTCGAGCTTTTGAATTTATATCATTTCGGGATGAATAGGCGTTAAGACACTTCACACAAATCACATCTAAACTGTCAATAATTTGCGACGTCTTAGTTTGCAAAAGCGCATGGAATAACAATAAAGGAATGGCTGAAATCAAACCAAATGCAGTAGTGTTCATGGCGACAGAAATACTGGCTGAAAGTAGACTGGCTTTTTGTGCAGGGTCAGCATCAGCTACAGCGGTAAAAGCGGCGATCAAACCTATTATCGTACCCAGCAAGCCAAGTAAAGTGGCTACATTAGCCAGTGTTGATAAATAATTAGTCCGCTTTTCTAAACGAGGCACCGTCTCCATTACCGTTTCTTGCATAGCATAAACCACATCATCCTTGGATTCAGAATTAAGTATTTTTGAAAGGCCTGCGGTTATAATCTTGCTTGCAGGCGCTGATGAACTGCGCGTATATTTTATTAACTGCTCAAACTTACGATGCTGCAAAAGAGGCAATATTTTCTTGCACGCTTGCATATTCGTAATACGTGCCGACGTTAAAAAGACCCAGCGCTCAAGCGTGATGACAAGGCCTATAACCAGCACTAAGGCTATGGGATACATAAATAGCCCACCGGTTTGGAAAAAGGCAACGATTGCGTTAAAAGGATCCATAATGTATCTCGCCTGAGTTTAGCTAATTAATAAAGTGATCATTGGCTATTAAAAAAAGAGACTGTCGAACAGATATTTTTTATATCAGAAATAATAATAGAGGATTTATTCTTTTCTTCTGTGATTAGACCCTCATTTTATTCGACAGCCAAGCACCGCCTTATTGTATTGAGTGCAGAATCACAGGTTTAGATACAATAAAGAACATCAAGATTCTTCGCCGAAAGACTCTACTTTGAAAAAGTCTTCGCCCCTATAGTTTTTTCTCGACTAATGGATTTATCAAATTATCCAATTTATCAAACTAGCGGTTTAATTGACGTTTAAACGCTATAGCGCGCTTAAACTCATCGCGATCTAGTAACTCAAAACTCTCCTCGACTAAGCTCTCTAACGGCTGATAAAACGGCTCTGGAGCCGGAATTTTCTGCCAAGGAACAATATATAAAACTTTTGGCTGCTCCTGATTACCCTTAAAGGTTGACTCTAATTCAACGGTTTTATTCTGCGCCGAAGACGAGCTTACATTGAATATTAATCCAACCATAAGCATTACAGTAAAAGAAGAAGATACAGACCTACCTTGATAAAAATTTAACATTATGATGACTCCTTTTCTAGACGGCGAGTCAAGTCAGATATCCAATAAACAACTCGCTTATCGGGTGACGCTGCAAACTGCTGATAAGCCTGATAGTGGACCAATGCTTGCTTATAATCGCCACGGTATAATTCATAAAATATGGCAAGATTCCAATGCGTCATCGCATTATTAGGTGAATATTTTAATGCCCTTAAATAAATATCTTCGGCCTCCTCCATGCGCCATTGCTCACGTAAAAAAATGGCATAATGATTCAAAGCCGTTGGCGATTTTACGCCCTCTAATAGCATCGTCTTAAAGGCGTTTTCAGCTGCAGAACTATCGTTTATTTTAATTGCTGCCAGAGCCTTATTAAACGCAATATTGGCTTCTTTACTATTAGTCACCTTAGCCGTCACCTGAGCTGTCGAACTCTGCTCAGAGAACGAGTTGCTAGATGATTGATCTGAAAGTTTTAACACACTCGCGCATGAATATGTCATTGATAATAAAGCCAATAGCATCATTTTAAAAAAAATAAGTTTCATTAAATGCGCTCCGGTAATATTTCACGCTTATCATATTTAGCTGGAATCAATTCAGCTAACGCTTGATAGGAACTTCTTATCCACTCACTATCAATGCCCTGCCATGAACGCTCAATATTAATCGTATAAAAATCGATAGCTTTTTCCTCAAAAGGATAAGCTTGCTCTTCTAACAGAAAATCATATTGTTCGAGCTCTAAAGCACTTAGCCCTGCCGGACGCTCAGAGTTGAGTAGCTCTTTAGCAAATCTGGCATAAATGTCAGCGATACGATAAGTCGCTTGCGTCGAAAATAGCTCAACGTCGTAAGCCAAAGCTTTTTGATAAGCAGTCAATGCCACCTGCATGGCTTTACGCTTACGCACTAAGGATTTTTTTAGGGGATGCTCTAGACTGACTAACTGAAAACCATGCAGAGTATTTTCTGCCAAATTTATCGCTGCAAATGCCGCTAAATAACGTGAACGCTCAGTAGCCGCAAGGGTGTTTTTATGCGTAAGCATTAATTTTCTTAGCCAATATGCACGCTTATCACTCGCTGCTTTGCCTGCATAGAGCTCGCTTAGACGATACTGAGCCTCCATATTTTCAGCTAACGGTTCAGTATAGCTATGTGCATAGCTTCGGTAACTATCTATAGCATTTTCGATATCACCTGCCTGTTGATAAAACTCAGCAGCAGAATATAAAGCCTGCTGTTGCACCTGAGGATTGGGATCATTGATGGCAATCGCTTTCGCTTGTACAGCGGCGCCTGACCAATCTTCTAGTGACTGATACGCTAACAATAATTGTGCTGGTATCGCTTGCGCGGCTGGATTATTGGCGAAACGTTGTTGAAAATCGCTCATTACCGCAATGCCACGCTGCCACTGCTGAGTTTGAATAAATAAGGTAATTGCATCACGCTGAGCAGAAACACGAATTTTGCTGGCAGGAGCTAAGCTAACAACACGCATAAAATGATTAGCGGCTGCGGTATTATTGTTAGCCGCTATTTGGTTGACGCCCTGCTGGTAAATACTTGCTGCATAGTTATCCAACGTCGCCACATAGTAATTCTGGTAGAGTGCTGAATCTGCACTCTCGTTTAATACTAGCAATACTTTTTCATAACTTTGCTCTGCCAATGTAAACTGAGACAATTCACGTTGTGCATGCGCAATAGATAAACCCGCTATTACATAGTGTTTTTGTTTTTCTAAGCCTTCTTGGGTTGTCATCGACTTATCCATAGAATCTAATCTATCGACAAAAGCCTGGCCAACAGTAATGGTTTTTTTATAGCTTTTAAGGTTAAGCAATGACTGAATCGTTTGCGTTAAAACCGTATTAGATCTCGGGTCGGCTTTAAAAGTATTCGCAAATAATAATGCACTATCATTCTTGGCCGCTTGCCAATCCTCTATCTGTTGGGTAGCTGTCACTGTTGATATTAATTGGTCGTAAGCCAGCAATGCGGCATAAGCGGCTTCGTTATGCTTTTGAAAGCCCTGCTCCGCAGTCGTCGACTCGCCGCCATAACTGCCATAAGCTGCATTCTCATAAGCAATAATTGCGCGCTGATAATCTTGCGACTCAAAGCGCGTTTCGCCCAATAAAAACCAGACTTTATCGAGTGGTGTTGTTGTAGTTGTAATTGTTGTAGTTGTAATTGTTGTAGTTGTAGTTGTAATTGTTTTAGACGCTATCAAATCAGGCGATTCAGCTACGCTGGCAATCCATACTTCATACCAATCACCGGCCTGTTGATAGAGGTCATATATCTCTTGCTCAGTGATTAAGACACTGCTGTTGCTTTTAAGATTTGATTTTTTGAGGCCATCGATTGTCGCTAATTGCTTTTTACGCTGCTGCTGTTTAGCTTGCGCTAAATGGTGGTAATAGCTCGCCAACTCATCAATATAGACGGTTAGACGCTGATATATTAACTGCTGGCTATCAGCATCCATTTGCGCCCAATAATTGCTTTTGACACCATAAGCTTCCACATAGGCTTGCTTTTGTTCACGCACACGCTCAGGAAAGCCACCATCCACATAGACATTAATTTGTTTAACATGAAAGGCTGGTGCAATTTTTGATGTGGGATAACGATCAATATAAGCGGCAAAAGTTGCTGCACTATCAATAAAGCGTTTCTTTTCAAGATAAAGATTAGCTAAGTTCAGATACAGCCTATTTACATATATAGGTTCGGCGGAAGGACTATAAAGCTGATCTAAAATATCGCCGATTGTCGATGGTCCTGCCTTATAAGAAAAAGCTAGACTCATGACTCGTAGCGTGTCATTAACCAGGCTATCGTTTACTAAGTTTTTTTGACCAGCGAAAACAGACTCACCATTTTTAGATTGAGAAAATTGCCTATCCAGCACGGTAAAAAAAGCTTTAAGCGCAGCATTGTAATGCCCTAATTTAAAATCAGACCAACCCGCCATATACCAAGCGTTCATCAAAAACGGTGCCGGTTTATCCGGAGCTTCACCGGCTCGCTGAATGACAGCCTTATAGGCTTGGCTTGCTTTACTATAGTTCGCCGCGGCAAATAAAATTTCGGCGCGACGAAACTGAGCCTCACTGTAATAGATTGAAGTGGGCACATCGGTAACCAAACGATCAAATATAAGCAATGCATTAGGAATATCACCGCTCATTTCATAGGCTTTGGCTAACGGGTAGAGCAGCTGATCTAAAGATGTATTGACTTCAGTGAATGACGACGCTGAATAGCCCTCTAATAACGCAAGATAGGATTCAATAGCGTCTTGATAGATAGCCTGAGGCTTTGTTAATGAATCATTAATTTGCCGCTCTTCAGCTAACTGCAAATTGATATGCGCAAGGCGACGATGGATCTCTTGCCGAACCAACGGTTTATCTGCTAGCTGCAAGGCCTCTTGGTATGCGCTAGAAACATCCTGCAATGTAGAAACAGTCTGTAATGAAGATACGTCCTGCAATAAAGATACGTCCTGTAATAAAGAAACTTCATTAGCTTGCTCTCTCAAACTAGCCAAATGATCACGCGCTTGAGGTAATTCAGCTAAGGTCTCAGACACTTGCTTCTCAAGTTCTGGCTCAGCAAACAAACCGTTATTCAGTAAAGAACATGCTGAAAGCGATAAAATCACTAACCACGTAGCTAATAGCATCGAGAGCGCCTTAATCGCGCGACAAACCATCTTCATTGCTGCGGCTCGCTAAGTTGACGCTCAAGTAATACGGCTTTTGATAGACGCACTTGACCGATATAATGCTGTAAACGAGACTCTCTCTTTTCTACCTCTGCCGTTAAATTAGCGACAATTTTTAATTCAACTTTTTGTCGCAACTTAGTTAAGTTGTCACTCTGCCGCTCAATACGTTGGTGCTCATTATCAATGCGTTGCAAGTATGTAGCTTGCGAAGTTAATTCATCGGCAAGTAATGGCAATCGAGCCAAACGCTCACGCGCTATGATTAGCTCTGACGCCACTTCGTATTGTAGTTTTATTTTTTGCCATAATCGCTCAGCTTGATGACTACTGGCCTGCCAATACAGCATGGCGTGCATAGTGTCTAATTGCTGGCGCATATTATCTAACGATTTTTTAGTCGGAAGCGAATCATCAGACAAGAAATTCTCACTGATCGAGCGTTCTATACTGGCTAGTGACTGTGAAGCCTTGGCAATACGAATTGCACTTTTTCTCTCATTCTCAGTGAACAGTAAATCGGCATATTCAAGGTCTTGAGCTTTTTCTATGACATTCGATAGTTGAGCATTTTTTGAAGCTAATTGTTCTAGTCTTGCATTTAACTTATCTTGGGCAACCGTACTTAATATTTCCGCAGTTCTAATCTTTCGTTCATTCACAGCAAATGCAAAGGTATCTAGTCGTTTACGCCAGCGCTGTAAATTATTATCCAACCAATAAATATCATTTAACTGGCCAAATAAACTACGCATCTGTGAACTTGCCAATAACTCACTTAAATGCAGCTGTAGACGGCTAGAATTAAATTCAGCCGGCTCAAACAATACCGCCTCGCTATCTAACCAATGCCCGCCTGAAAGCACATGGGGCTGACTATTCGTATTGTCAGAAACAATAGATAACAAAGTTTTATCAACTGTATAGCGATTAATATCACTTTGTAGATGTTTTAAAGCGATTCGCTCTTCAGCCATTTTATTGAGCGCATAATCATAAGCGGTTAAAGCTTGCTGCTTAAGCCCTATGGCGTTATAAATAAAAGGGACAGCTAATAAAGCTTCATAGGTCGTTGACTCAGCCATGGATCGCGATTGCAATTTAAGCCATGGCGTTAACGCGGCTTCATAATTGATCTGGTTGGTTTTATTCTCATCTATTTGATCATCACTCGACGGATAAATACTCGCCCAGCCATATCCCACCAATGCCCTACCCACTTGCGAACCGTCTTGTCGCACTTGCTTAAAATAATCAATCGCTTTTTCGCTATAGCCTTGACGCAAATACAAATAAGCTAAAGTCGTTAACACTTTATCTCGCAGCTCAAGTAATTCGTTAATGTTTTCACTATCGCTTGATTGATTTAACGCGCGGTATAAACGCTTTAGTGCAGTAGCCGACGTTCCCCAAGCTGTCATATCACTGCGGATAGCATTCACCGCTTGATTGTAATCTCGGTAATAACGGTAAATAGACTTATTTGATAGTTTTGGTGAGAAACTTAATTCGGGTAGCGATTGTTCTTTATTAAGAAACCATATTTTTTGATACAAAAACACGAACTCATCATGTAGTTCTGGCGTAAGCGTTTTATCAACGCGCGTTAATGCGTCTAATGCCAGCGGAATATTATTTTTCTGATACGCCAATTTGCCCAGATAAAACCAAGCTCGAGAACGGTTCTCGGGGTTAGCCATATCATCCGCATCAGACCTCTCTGCATAATTTTTATCTACATTAGCTTTTTTTAAAAACGATTCAAAAGTATTTTTCGCCTGCTGATCCATACCATAGGAGAGCTGTATACCGCCCATTAATAGCTGCGCAAAGGCTTGATGATTTGGCAACCGTTGATGCTGCTGAGAAACCATGATTTCGGTCATGGCATAGAAATAATTTTGCTGAAAGAATTCGTACAGTACCACACCATACTCAAGGTCTTGAACGCGTTGCACTTGCTCCGTTTTTGCGAATGCCGGCAGTGAAGCAGACAGCACTAAAACCAACGCTAAAAACACGCTATTTAAACGGCAAGCTAAAATATTCCGCACATGTTTAAAGTGGACTCGAGAACCTTTCATTGTAATTTTAATAAACCCAATTACACATCAGTTCCACTCAACGATTGAAAACTCTGGCTGATACAATCGAGTGGAATCCTCAATCATCAGCTCTAGCTTTTTGGCTGAGGTAGATTTATTAAACTTTAAGGATGTAGCGCGACGATAATCACGTCCATTGGGCCCTCGCCCAGTAAACACCGCTACCATTTCATGCTCGCCAGATTTAATATTGCCTAAATACAGCTTCTGCACGCCGCCTCGCACCAAGGCATCTATTTGCTTCTCTGTATATAAATGACTGGCGACTTCCTTTTTATCTATATGAATAGTGACTGCATCAAGTTTAAAAAACTCGCCAATATCTAACGATAAAAAAACCGCAAGCTGAGTATTGCTTGGGAACAGCAGTTCTTCTTCAAGAATAAAAAGGTCACGATTTAAACCTAAAATCTGGCTTTTTAAATCCTGTAAAGCAAGGTCCAGTGATTGATCTTCAATAACATGAGATTCAACATCATCTTCAATAAAAAGGTCTGCAGCGGCATGAAGATTGGTAGAAAATCCCACACTTAATAGAACCCATGCAATAAAACATAGTGTTGAAATGATATTGGATAAGGGACTCAACATAATAGAAAACCAGATAATTAGTAGATGATTTATTGCTTTATCGTCTAGACCTGTATCACCTTAAACATAGATCAATAGAGCCGCTAGAGATGTACGATCATTTTTTTTACTTGCTTAATACGCTTACGAAAGTAAGCGTCACTGATTAAATATAGCCTTATTCCTATCGGGCATTTGTGACCCATGTCGAAGCCTGCATATGCAAACGGTATTGCATCACAAGCTTTATAGATAAAAGCCTTTAGCGAAGTAACATAAAAAAGCCTTTAGCGTAGTAACATAAAAAAGCCTTAAGTAATTACACCATTAGATATGGAAGGCAGTGTTTGGAAGGCGGTATAACGATCAAGATTGCTGCCTAGCCCATTGCCAAAAAGAGTTTGGAACTGACCTACCTGACCATGTAATGCAAGATAGTTAAGCAGCACTGTGTCCACTAAGCCATTAACATTATTGGCTGGTGCAAAACCATTACCGGTTTCCACTGAAGCGTCAGGACGCATCCAGCCGAGCTGCTGATGAACAAACTGCTCATCGCCGACCCCAAATAATTGCGGTGCAGAACCTGGGTTATATACAAGAATAAATGAGGCCGCCGTTGATGAGTTATCACCCGTCCACACACCTTTACCACCGCCGTCTGGTGAATCATCAATCATGCCATTACTAAACACAGAGCCATCACTAAATACATATAGCATTAGCGGAATGCCTTTGCGTGCGGCATACTCAAGGCAAGCACCCATACAGCGACCTGCTCGCAAATCACGTTGCTCGCCTGTTGCTCTATCGCCAGTATGATAGTCATAGCCTCCGAGCGTAATAGTCCCTGCGCCGGCAAAACCGTCAATGACCATTTTCATAACCGAAGCGGTTTTTCTAAATTCCCGCTCGCCGTCAAACTCGGCCTCTGAAAAAATACCGCCGGCATCATTAACAATGACTCTATCGAGAGGGTTAGCGGCATTTCTATCATCGGGATTAACAAGATCAATATCGCCTTTATCAGCAAGGTCGGCACTTTTGACATACTGACAATTAATATTATCGGCAACTTCATTGTGATTAGTTAATCCTGTATTCACCTGTGCAAATTTAGCGGCACTAATACGCTGCACCGACTCCATTACCGATACCGCTTGCTCCTTACCTAAAATCACATTTAGATCACCAGTATCGACTAAGCCAACCACATCACTGGGGCGATCAATTTTGGTGGGAGGTGTTTCAGGATTAATAAGCATAGCCGGCGCCATAGAATTACCGCCAGAAACGCTACTGCGCGAGCCAATCAAATCGGCTAAATCACCTGTAGCGCCGGTTCTTGCAATACCATACATAGGGTTGTGCGGGTTATTACCCGTATCATTATCCGAGCGCGCTGGAATGACCGCGCCATTCACATTGCCTATAGCTGTAGTGGCTTTTTCGGTAATGCCTTGCAAGAACATACTATCGCTATGAAACGCTAAACCCAGTTGCGTATCAATATTTTGTCCTATCATTGGCACTCTATCACCCGGCAGTCCTAACTTACTGTATCCAGCGGTACTCAAAAAGTCCCTTTGCCCGCCTGGCCCACCAACCAATACGTTAGATCCAGAAATGTTAGCGCCACCCGCCAAGTCGATACAGATAAAAGGAATCTTTCGGCCACTTGCACTGCCTAATCCACAGGATGATCGCAGTAATTCTAAATCGGGAGATAATGCTGCATAAGCAGGGTTACTGGCCAGCATATTTAAACCAGAAATACCTACCACCGAACCTAAACCAAAGCGAAAGCCTTGTGCAATTAATTCTCGACGCGTCATGGGGCGTCGATGATCCGCGTGAGTTAGTGGCTGGTTCAGGCCAAATGTATTTTTCCGCTTTGCCATGGTACTGCTCCGATTAACATATGTTTTACTTTAAAAATGGCTTTACATAATCACCGTTTTAACTACTGAAGTGTCACGGCCGAACTGGCTAACACAGCAGCACAGCTAGCTTTAGCAGCTAATGCCGTTACGCCATCGGCACAACCACCATCACACCGTGAAAGACCAGCTGGATCAGGATTAGAGACGGGATCAATTTCAGCAATGCCATCAGCATCGGTAAATAGCAAATGATGTAATTGCTCTTTCACATCGTCCGCAACAGGCTGTACCGATAAATTATTATTAAGCGCAGCCGTAATCATCGGATCAATAAAATCGCTATCCCAATTCGCAACCGATTTTGCATTAGCATCATCAATCGTAGGATCATCAACCTCATCTAGGCTAATACCCAAAGAATCGCGAGCGGGCTTGCTTTCTACCATTGCATCGCAATAAGCAATAGCCAGCTGTGTAATACCCATTTGATGCGCAGATAAAAAGCCTAAAATATCTTCACTAGAAGGTAATTGCTGAATCACTAAATTGTAAGTCGCTGTCACTGAAGCGTTAGATGAATCAATACCCGTGACTTGTGCAAAAGATTCTCTAATCTCAGAAAAATTACGCATCGCAACTTCAGAGCTTTCAAGGCCACTGCCAGAAAACAGTGGATCATCAAAAGTGGCTTCTAGAAAAACATTACTGTGAATACCCAACTGTTCAAACGATAAAAAGAATTGATCGGCATCGGCACCATTCTCTAATGGCACCAACATCCCTTGTGAATTAATTGGATGCCCTGTTTCTGGCAGATAATTGATTGGCGTTAGTTGCGTATCAAGTTGTGTATAAGCCTGCCCTACTGTTGAGACTTTGCCATTAACACCAACGCGTAACCCTTCAACATCCAGTGGCTGCAACATCGTGTCAGAGCCCAAAATCAAATAATAAGGATTGCTAAACAAGTAGCTGTAATTGTCATACTGACTGACTTCA
>Ga0115548_1001580_pt1 | contig 12259 bp, 9 predicted proteins | sample COGITO_mtgs_1004_4_FD_87187 | JGI IMG/M metagenome (GOLD analysis project Ga0115548, IMG submission 87187) | Pelagic marine microbial communities from North Sea - COGITO_mtgs_100423 | ecosystem: Environmental > Aquatic > Marine > Epipelagic | place: Germany:Helgoland, sampling site Kabeltonne...
AGTGGTTACTTTTCTAAAATCGGTCAACCAAGTAGAGCAACAGAGTTCTCTACCACAGGATCCAACACCGCCCAATCGAGCTGCTTCTTGTCTTGCTCCCACTTGTTTCATTTCTACACGAATCGAAAAAGCACCTGCTAAATCTCGAATCAATTGTCTAAAGTCGATTCTTGTATCTGCTGTATAATAAAACGTTGCTTTGTTCCCGTCACCTTGATACTCTACATCGGACAATTTCATTTTAAGTCCTAAACGCCCTAAAATTTCTCTTCCTTTACGCTGTGTTTCAATTTCTTTTTCTCGTGAAGCTTGCCAAACATCAATATCTCTTTGGTTTGCTTTTCTGTAAATCTTTTTAATCTCTGAACTGTCTACAGAAATATTTCTTTTCTTCATTTGAACCTTTACAAGTTCTCCTGCTAAAGAAACAGACCCAACATCATGTCCCGGTGAACCTTCTACAGCTAAAATGTCGCCTATAGAAATTCTTAAATTTTCTGTGTTTTTATAAAATTCTTTTCTCCCGTTTTTAAAACGAATTTCAAAAATGTTAAATAATTCTTCTCCATTTGGCAATGTCATGTTTGACAACCAATCAAATACTGATAATTTTTCGCATCCGCCTGTAGCGCAACTTCCGTTACTTTTACATCCTTTAGGCACACCGTCTTTACCAGTAGCACAACTACTACATCCCATGTGTGTTATATTTTAGAAAAGCCAAGGGCTTTTTTCTGTTTGTAAATTGATTTTTAGACTGATACAATTCCTCAGCCTCATCTTCATTAATCAGTAAATATACTGAATTTTAAGTAAAAAATTAAATCTAAAATCAGGATATATTTATCTAAAAAAGCGCTAAAACCAATATCCTAAATTAAACAAAATGGCACTCGTTTTTGTGTCTGGAGACCAGCTAAACTTAAGTTCTAAAGGGCCTACAAAAGAATCGAAGCTATAGCCAAGTGCGTAGCCCGATTTTATATCTTTAAAAAGATTTGCATCTCTTAAAACATTATCCTCTAAACGTGCATAATTGGCAATAAAACTGAAGTAATTTTTTTCTAAAAACTGATATCTGAAGGCAAATTCAGACTTTAAAAAAGATTGGTTTCCAAGTTCAGAAAATTCGAACCCATACATAGAAACGAACGTATTTATATAATTTTGGTTATATCCCCCTAGATAAAAATCGAAGATATTCGAAGATGGATTACCAAGTGTAAATCCTGCTTCATTTGTGTTTTGGAAAGTGATTTTTTCAAAAAAAGTAGTTGCAAATCCGAGAGTTCCTTTTGCTTGTGCAAAGTCTTGAAAATTTCCATTATTCTTGGAAGATGAAAGATACCATTTGAAACCTAAATCAGCAAAATACCCTTTTTTAACAAAATATTTTTGATCGTAGGTATCCAGCTTTAAATAACCAAAAGCGTTTAAATAACCATTATCATCAAGCACAGTCGGAGCGTCATTCTCTAAAATGGTTTCTGTCGAAATATTTAACTTTTTGTGTTCTAATCCAACACCTAAAGCAAACTTTCTATCAAAAGTTGTTTGCACAAAAACTTGGTTTGTAAAATCGATGTATTTAATATTCAAACTATTAACAATGGGAGAATTTGGCAAAATATTATTAAAGGTCGTATTTGCTCTAAATCGGTTGTAGCGAGAGCGAAACCCATAACTAAAATAAAATCCATTATCTACAAAATAGTTAAGATTGTATCGCAACTTATCTCCTAAAATAGCATCAAAAGAGAAAACGTCGTTATTTGTAAAAACACCTCCCTGCATGTATCTTGCTAAAACTGAAGATTCATACAATGCATCATAATGTACTCCAATCTCTAGTGTTGGTTTTTTTGAAAGTTCCACTAAAGAAAATATAATTTCAGTTTTCCCAGCAGGTGTTTCTTTTAATTGATAAGTAATCTGTTCGTAATTCTTTGTAGCTGACAACAAATAAATTCGCTTTGTAATATCATTTCTAGAAACACGATCCCCTTGTATTAAGTTTAATTTCCCTAAAACATAGGACCTTGAGTAGTTTTTAATTCCATTAATGGTAATTTTAGAGAGCGTTACTTTTTGAATGTTTTTATCTGTTTCTATTCTTTTTTTCTTACGGGTCTGTTTCAATGCAATTTCTTTCAAAATTGCGGAATATTCTCCAGCAATTTTGTCTCCTTCTTTTAGAATTTCAATCTTTTTATCAAAATCAACAACATTGTATTTTGAAATATCTGGATGAATGTACACCTCGATTTTATTTTTATCCAACTCTCTCTGGTTATACATTTTATAACTCACAATTTGATTTAAAATAGCAACCACAGAAGTTAGTTTCTCTTTTTCATACAACCTCCCTTGCACATCTACTCCAATAATAACATCAACACCTTTCTCTCTCATAACATCCACGGGAAAATTATTGGCAACACCTCCATCAATTAACAATTTATCTCCTATTTGAACAGGGTTTAAAAGGGTTGGAAAAGAACCACTTGCTCTCAATGCTATCGGCAATGATCCTTTTTCTAAAAGAACTTGCCCTCCCGTTTCAACATCGGTTGCAATCGAAAAAAAAGGAATTTGAAATGTTGAAAAATCTGAAATATTTTCTGTTTCTGAAAATAATTCTAAGAGCATATTCAACATATTTTGCCCTTTAGATACCGCCTTGGGGAGCCCAATTTTTCTTTTCGTGACAGGGAATGAAATTAGCGCTTTTTCACCATATTCTTTTTCAAAAAAAGGCGTTGTACTTCTTGGTAATTTGTCTCTTAACAATGCAACAAAATCGGTTTCTAAAATAATTTTCTCTATTTGTTCTCCAGAATACCCTACGGCATAAAGACCACCTACAATTGCTCCAATACTAGTACCTCCAATATAATCTATTTGTAAACCTGCTTTGTCAATTTCTTTCAATACCCCAATATGCGCAAAACCTTTCGCTCCACCTCCACTGAGAACCAACCCCACTTTTGGTTGTTTTTGCTGTGCAAAAAACAACATTGAGGTCGCTAAAAAAGGAAGTAAGATGTATTTTTTCATTTTTTTTCTGGATGATAAAATTCATATACTTTTAAAGCTCTCGCATTCCCAATTTCTGTTTTTAGCGCTTCAAAAGAAGCTTCTTTTACTCTTTTTGCCGACTTAAATTTACGCAATAGATTGGTAATTGTTTGTGCACCAATGGCTGGAATTTGCTCTAATTCTGATTGAATAGCACTCTTACTTCGTTTGTTTCTATGAAATGTAATCCCAAAGCGGTGTGCTTCGTTCCTTAAGTGTTGGGTAATTTTTAGAGTTTCTGATTTCTTGTCCAGGTACAAAGGTATTGGGTCGTCGGGATAATAGATTTCTTCCAACCTTTTTGCAATTCCAATAATCGCAATTTTCCCTCTTAATCCTAAGTCATCCAACGCTTTTAAACCCGAAGAAAGTTGTCCTTTCCCACCATCAACAATAATTAATTGTGGTAAAGAAGCTTCTTCTTCCAATAATCGTTTGTAACGTCTATAAACGACTTCCTCCATCGAGGCAAAATCGTCAGGACCTTCTACCGTTTTTATATTGTAGTGTCGATATTCTTTCTTGCTTGGCTTCCCGTCTCTAAAAACTACACATGCTGCCACTGGATGGGTTCCTTGAATGTTAGAGTTGTCAAAACACTCAATATGCCTTGGATCTTGTGAGAGTCGCAAATCTTTTTTCATTTGCGCCATAATTCTTTTTACATGCCTTTCCGGATCAACAATTTTAATTTGCTTAAACTGCTCTTGTCGATAGTATTTTGCATTCCTTTCGGAAAGTTCTATAATTCGTTTTTTATCTCCTAGTTTTGGAATGGTCACTTTCAATTCTTCTCCCAAATCTACTTGAAACGGCACATAAATTTCTTTGGTTTGAGAATTGAATCGGTGTCTAATTTCAACGATAAACAGCTCCAACATTTGCTTATCTGTCTCGTCTAATTTCTTTTTAATTTCTGTTGTATGGGATTGAATAATGGCACCATTAGATATTTTAAAGAAATTTGCATATCCATGGGTTTCATCCGAGATAATAGAAAACACATCAACGTTGTTAATAGACGGATTGATAATGGTAGATTTTGCTTGGTAATTCGACAACAAACTAACTTTCTCTTTTATTTTTTGTGCTTCTTCAAACTCCATGTTTTCAGAAAAAGCAAGCATCATCTGATTAAATTTATCGAGGCTTTCTTTAAAATTTCCTTTAACAATATTCCGAATGGCAGTAATTTCTTCTTGGTATTTTATTTCGGTTTGCAAACCTTCACACCCGCCTTTACAGTTTTTTAAATGGTACTCTAAGCATACTTTGTATTTTCCTTCATTAATTTTTTGTTGACTTAAATCGTAACTACAAGTTCTAATGGAATACAATTCTTTAATTAAATCCAACAAAACTCTTACCGTTTTTATATTGGTGTACGGTCCAAAATACTCCGAACCGTCTTTAATGTACCTGCGGGTCATAAAAACTCTTGGGAAACGCTCCTTTTTAATACAAATCCAAGGGTAGGTTTTATCATCTTTCAATAAAATATTATACTTGGGTTTGTATTTTTTAATGAGGTTATTTTCTAATAAAAGAGCATCTGTTTCTGTATCAACAACAATGTGCTTTATGTCTACAATTTGTTTCACTAATATGCGTGTTTTTGCATTTTCGTGATTTTTAGTAAAATAGGAAGTAACTCTTTTCTTTAAATTTTTGGCTTTTCCAACATAAATAACGTCTTCATTTTTATCATAATACTGATATACCCCAGGAGAGTCTGGCAAGGTTTTTAATTGAAGTTCTAATGATGCTGCCATCTAACGAAAATACACATTTTAATACAGTAGCAACAGGATCTATCTGAAAATATTGGCATCTAAAATATTAAAATTAGCGCTGATCCCTTCGATCAAATACGCCTCTTTACAACTTAAATCAGCCCCCATATTATTCCGGCATTATAGTCTCTTCTTTTGGAAACGCCTTTTTACTGTACAGAAAGAGAAGTACTACACCAATGCTAATAAAGGCATCAGCTGGGTTAAAAATATATTGGAAAAAAGTAAAGTTATCGCCACCAACATAGGGAATCCATACTGGTAAAGTCGCATTTTCAATAAACGGAAAATAAAACATATCTACAACTTTTCCATAAAACAACTCTCCATAAGGCTCTTCGGGGAAAAGGGTTGCAACTCGGTGAGCAGAAGAGTTAAAAATGACCCCATAAAAAATAGAGTCAATGATATTCCCTACTGCGCCAGAAAAAATTAAAGCAATCGCAAAAATCACTGCATTGTGGGTTGCTCTTTTAATGTGTTGTGCCAACCAATAAATAATTGCAGAAACAGCGACTAATCGAAATAAGGTGAGAAATAATTTGCCCGATTTGCCTCCAAATTCCCAGCCCATTGCCATTCCATTATTTTCAACAAAATGAATTTTAAACCAACTAAAAACGTCAAAACCGTCATTAAGAGCATAATGTGTTTTCACGTATACTTTCAATATTTGATCTAAAGTAATTGCAATTAGAATTGTAAGAATTGCCAGCGTCTTTTTTGACATTTTATTGGGTTTTATATGCAAAAATAAGAATATTATTATGGTTTAAGAGTCGTTAAGAAAATATTCCCTTTTGTAGTTCTTATGGTAAAGTTTTGAGAAGTGTTTTTTGTTTTTTTATAAAAATTTTCTTGTTGAATTTCTTGATCAATAGCAATCGTTCCACGCGTTGATGCCACATCAATATTCTGAGCTTTTAAAGTTGCCAAAACACTGCCTTCATAAAATTTTACCTTTGTCTTTTTTTGAATTGTATCTAATTTTATAAGTCCTTTTTCAATATAAATATCCATTGGACCACCATAACTTTTAGCGGCAATATTAATTTCTTCTCCAAAAATAATGACTGCTTTGTTCTTTGGGATTTTAATAATTGCACTCGCTCTTTGCAATCTTTTCGTAATAAACTTCCTAAAAACAGGGGCTTCTTTTACCATTGCTGGAATCTGAAATTCAATTTTCGCAATATCATCAGACGCATTATAAACAATATGTTGGTTGCTAGGGTTTTCTGCGAACAAGTAGATCTCCAAAAACTCGGAGTTCGAATTTTTCAATACAAAATCATCTAAACCTATCGTAGAAATTTCTACTTGAGTTGCAGTGGTTTGTACTTTTTTTATTACTTTCTTTTGTGCACCGATTATTTGCGGAAGAAAGAGCAAGAAGAAAAATACAGCACTTTTTTTCATGAACACAGAAATTCTATGGGATTGTCTTTTGTTATTACGCCTCTTTTTTCAATCGTAATCGAAAAATATATTAAAAAAAGCTTCCAAAATTTGGAAGCTTTTAAGTATTATTGCTTGCGTTTTGCTTCTATACTTAAGGTGGCGTGAGGCACTAAAAGTAGGCGTTGTTTTTGAATTAATTTACGCGTAACTCTACAAACACCATAAGTTTTATTTTCAATTCGTAACAACGCATTTTTTAAATCACGAATAAACTTTTCTTGACGAATTGCCAACTGAACATTCGCTTCTTGGCTCATTACTTCTGAACCGTCATCAAAAGACTTGAATGAAGGCGAAGTATCATCGGTACCATTGTTTGCATCGTTTTTATATGAACTCTGCAACAATGCTAAATCAGATTCTGCGCGTTCGATTTTTTTAAGAATAAGTGCTTTAAACTCTTGTAAATCTTCATCTGAATATCCTACTTTAATCTCTGACATCTTTTACATTTTTTCGATTAATATTTTGCTTATAATGGTATCAAACGCGATCTCCGTTCCTGCATCTAATGCATCTACAAAAACCAATTCTTGCGTTAATGTTTCGCTCATAATATATGCTTTATTCTCTTGAATAGCATGTTGCAAGTTTTCAAAATTTAAAACGGTTAATCTAATTTTATCTGTTACCTCTAAACCTATGTCTTTACGTGCATTTTGAATTCTGTTGACCAATTCTCTGCCAACACCTTCCTTACGGAGTTCTTCTGTAATTGTAACATCTAAAGCAACCGTTAATCCACCTTCATTTGCAACTAGCCAACCTTCAATATCCTTTGAGGATATTTCTACATCTTCGCGCTCTAAAGTTATCTCTTTTCCATTAATTTCTAAAGAAATATTGCCATATTTTTCAATTTTAATAATATCTTCTTTCGTAAATCGCTGAACCTCAGCAGCAATAAAACGCATCTCTTTTCCAAACTTTGGCCCTAATGCTTTGAAATTTGGTTTAATTTGTTTGATTAAAATATCGGAAGCGTCTTCTAAAATTTGAACTTCTTTGATATTAACCTCGTGCTTTATTAAATTTGAAACAGCTAAAATTTCTTCTTTCTGTTGATCGTTATCAACAGGAATCATGATTTTCTGTAAAGGCTGACGTACTTTAATCTTCTCTTTTGCCCTTAAAGAAAGAACTAAAGAAGAGATGATTTGTGCATTTTCCATCTTGCGTTCTAAAGAAGCATCAATAAAACGGGCATCCGATTTTGGGAAATCTGCCAAATGAATACTTTCTGAAGTTTCTTTCCCTGTAACCGTATTTAAATCTTGATATAATTTGTCCATAAAAAACGGAGCAATAGGTGCACTTAGTTTCGCAATGGTGACCATACAGGTGTACAAGGTTTGGTATGCAGAAATCTTATCTGTTTGATAATCTCCTTTCCAAAAACGTCTTCTACTTAGACGCACATACCAATTACTTAAATGATCTTGTGTAAAATCTGAAATCGCTCTAGCTGCTCTCGTAGGCTCATATGCTTCGTAAAATTTATCTACTTTAGCAATTAAAGTGTGTAATTCTGATAAAATCCATCGGTCTATTTCTGGTCTTTTTTCTAAAACAATGTCCTCTTCATGATAAGCAAAACCGTCAATATTTGTGTATAAAGTAAAGAATGAATAGGTGTTGTAAAGCGTTCCGAAGAACTTCCTTTTAACCTCTTCAATGCCTTCCAAATCAAATTTTAAATTGTCCCAAGGGTTTGCATTGGCAATCATATACCAACGTGTTGCATCTGCACCATAGGTAGCTAGTGTTGTAAACGGATCTGTGGCGTTCCCTAAACGTTTGGACATTTTGTGTCCGTTCTTATCCAATACCAAACCATTAGAAACCACATTTTTGTAAGCAACAGAATCAAAAACCATGGTTGCTATTGCATGCAATGTATAAAACCACCCTCTTGTTTGATCGACTCCTTCTGCAATAAAATCTGCTGGAAACGATTGGTTCCCATCAATTTTTTGTTCATTTTCAAACGGATAATGCCATTGTGCATAAGGCATAGATCCCGAGTCGAACCAAACATCAATCAAATCGCTTTCACGATGCATCGGTTGACCTGATGGCGAAACCAACACAATTTCATCCACAATATTTTTATGCAAATCGATCTTTGCATAGTTTTCTTCAGACATGTTTCCAACCTCAAAACTTGAAAAAATATCTTCACTCATGATACCCGCAGCTACAGCACGGAGCATTTCTTCTTTTAATTCTTTGACAGAACCAATACAAATTTCTTCTTTACCATCTTCTGTTCTCCAGATTGGCAAGGGGATCCCCCAATAACGTGAACGCGATAAGTTCCAATCGTTTGCGTTTGCCAACCAATTTCCAAAACGACCGGTTCCGGTAGATGCTGGTTTCCAATTAATCGTTTTGTTTAAAGAATGCATTCTGTCTTTTACATCCGTTACTTTAATAAACCAGGAGTCTAATGGATAATACAAAATAGGTTTGTCGGTTCTCCAGCAATTTGGATAACTATGCTTGTATTTTTCAACCTTAAAGGCTTTGTTTTCTGTTTTTAATTTAATGGCCAACTCCACATCTACTGATTTTTCTGGTGCTTCTCCTTCCGGGTAATACTCATTTTTTACGTATTTTCCAGCAAATTCGGTAACTTCTGGCCTAAATCTTCCTTGCAAATCTACTAAGGGCACTAAATTATCGTTAGCATCTTTCACCAATAAGGGTGGAATTTCAGGAACAGCTTGTTTTGCGACCAAAGCATCATCTGCTCCGAAGGTAGGTGCAGTATGTACAATTCCGGTTCCATCTTCTGTAGTTACAAAATCTCCAGCAATCACTCTAAAAGCATCTTGTTTGTTTTCAAAGTCACAACCATAATCTAAAATTTGTTCGTACTTGATATCGATTAAATCATTCCCTAGAAATTCTTTTACTCGATAAAAAGGAATCTTTTTATCCCCAGAATTATAACTCGATAATGCTTCCGAAGTTGTGACTTCAAAATTATTTTTCCCGCCAAATTGCTTCTCAATTAATTTTTTTGCCAACACCACTTTGGTTGGTTCAAAGGTATATTGATTGAATGTATCCACTAAAACATATTCAATTTTTGGCCCCACTGTTAAGGCTGTATTACTTGGCAATGTCCAAGGTGTAGTCGTCCAAGCAAGGAAATAAACCGCTCCTTGATTTTGTAAAAATTCGGGAAGAGTGTTTTCGATGGTTTTAAATTGTGCAACAATAGTGGTGTCTGTTACATCTTGATAGGTTCCTGGTTGATTGAGTTCGTGTGAGCTTAAACCGGTTCCAGCCTTTGGAGAATAGGGCTGAATGGTATACCCTTTATAGATTAATTTCTTATTGTAAATTTCTTTCAACAACCACCAAACAGACTCCATGTATTTTGGTTCGTAGGTAACATATGGATCTTCCATATCTACCCAATAGCCCATTTTCTGGGTCAAATCGTTCCAGATATGCGTATATCGCATGACTGCTTTTCTACAGGCAGCATTGTAGTCCTCTACGGAAATTTTCTTTCCAATATCTTCTTTGGTAATTCCAAGTTCTTTTTCTACTCCCAATTCAATCGGCAATCCATGTGTATCCCAGCCCGCTTTTCGCTTCACTTGAAATCCTTTCATGGTTTTATAACGAGGAAAAATATCTTTAATCGCACGCGCTAAAACGTGGTGAACCCCTGGCAATCCGTTTGCAGAAGGTGGGCCTTCAAAAAAAACGAAGGGTTCTTTGCCCTCTCTAGTGGTAACACTTTTTTCGAAGATGTTATTTTCTTCCCAATAACTCAGCATTTCTTCTGCTATGTTTGGTAAGTCAAGTCCTTTATATTCAGGGAATTTCGCGCTCATTTTCTTTCTTTTCTTATAAGAATGCGAAATTAAGGATTTTCTTGTAATTTTATGAGTTTGTGGGTAAGGAAGTTACAAAATCACAAAATTTCATTTTAGGAACTTAGGGCGGACCTAAAATCCGCGCGATGCTTTTATTTGCTCATAAGCAGACTGAATGCTTTGAAACTTTTCTTTGGCGCCTTTTAAGTGGGCAGCTCCTAAATCCTGTACTTTATCTGGATGGTATTTTTTGGCCATTTTTCGATAGGCTTTTTTTACTTCATCATTGGTAGCAGATTTTGAAATCTCTAAAATTTTATAATTGTTTTCCAAAGCATTGTAAAACATCGCTTTGATCGATTCAAAATCGGAAGGATTGATGTAAAGATAGCTTGCAATTTTTTTAATCTCGGCTACTTCAACCTCCGCTACCTGACCGTCAGCTTTTGCAATACCAAATAAAAAATGAAGTAATTGTAAGCGAGAAGCATGGGGCATGTGTTGTCTAATTTGTATACAAACTTGCCGTGCCGAAACTTGCTTTTTTATAACTCCTTTAAACAACAGAAAGGCATTATTCGCTTTCTCTTTACCATACATTCCAACGAACTGAGCCCTTACAAAATCAAGTTCTTTTGGATCTACTTTTCCATCTGCTTTTATAATGATGGATGCCAATACCAACAGACTAATTTCAAAATCACCGGGATGCGTATTCACACGCCTGCCTTGTCGGTATTGATGTTCTTCTTTATGAAGGTCTTCTGCACTAAAACCATCCACAAAACTTCCTAAAGCAAAACCAACTGCAGCACCTATTGGTCCTCCAAGGGTAAAACCTAAGCCAGCTCCTAACCATTTTGAAAAACTTCCCATATCTATTTTTCTATTTTCGTCAAATATAAAAGAATCTTCATTAATTCAATAAAAACTCGAAAGAGATCGTCTATGAAATCAATTTTATTGATGCGCTAATAAAAACATGTTCTATACATCTATTTGATTCCTGTTTTAAATTGCATTATATTTGTCGATGAATTTATATTTGAAATTATGTATCCAGAAGAATTAGTAAAACCAATGCGTGACGAATTAATCAACGCAGGTTTTGAAGCATTATATACAGGCCAAGATGTTGAAAATGCATTGGCAAAAAAAGGAACAACGTTAGTGGTGGTAAATTCTGTATGTGGTTGTGCAGCAGGAACGGCTAGACCCGGAGCAATTGCTTCTTTAGGTGCAGAGAAAACACCAACAAACTTAACAACTGTTTTTGCAGGTGTAGACAAAGAATCTACCCAAAAAGCAAGAGAGTTTATGATTCCATTTCCTCCATCTTCTCCAGCAATGGCATTATTTAAAGATGGTAATTTAGTTCACATGTTAGAGCGTCATCATATTGAAGGTCGTTCTGCACAAATGATTGCACAAAATTTAGCGCAAGCCTACGACGAATTTTGTTAGGCACCTTTAAATTATAAAAAGAACAATTCAAAACCACGCAATTATGCGTGGTTTTTTTATTTTTATAGCAACTAAAATCTTGTGTTGAAAAGATGAAATATTCAACAATTATTGAGACCACCATCACTTTTGTAAAAGAAGTACTTAAAAATGCCGAAGGAGGCCATGACTGGTTTCATATAGAACGCGTTTTTAAAAACACTCTTTTAATTGCAAAGGAAGAGCAAGTGGACACTTTGGTCGTTTCATTGGCAGCACTTTTACATGATATTGCAGATCCAAAATTTCATAACGGTGATGAAACCATTGGTCCTAAAAAAGCTAGTGAATTTCTCATCAGTCAAAAGGTAGAGACAGCTACCATTGCACATGTAGTAAAGATTATACAACATATTTCTTACAAGAATTCTTTGGAGAAAAACGGTGAAAAGTTCACCTCTAAAGAATTGGAAGTCGTCCAAGATGCAGATCGGTTAGATGCCATTGGCGCCATTGGTATTGCGCGTTGTTTTAATTATGGTGGATTTAAAAATCGAGCATTGTACAACCCAGAAATTTTACCTAACTTATCAATGACAAAGGAAGTGTATAAAAATTCTAATGGCCCAACCATTAATCATTTTTATG